>FUIF01006594.1_pt1 | contig 10265 bp, 14 predicted proteins | sample 1003461 | NCBI WGS metagenome assembly FUIF01 (sample SAMEA80401918, study PRJEB19352) | marine metagenome
ACAGCGTTGTTTAGGAACCTTAAGGTTCGCCAATTGCGCAAGGAGTTTGTAAAGTATGCGATGTTTCAGAACGTTTCCAGGCGGATCGTTCGCGAAATCTCAATGGTTTACTCTTCTGAGGCAATTCGTACGGTTTCAGATAGGAATGAATCTTATCAGCAGGTGATACGAGATTCTCGACAAGATCGAAAGATGCGCTCGGTCAATCGCTACACAAACCTGCTTAACGAGTGCTTAGTTTGGTTTGATCTAAGAGATGGCGAGCCGGTTATTAGGGTTATTACCCCAGATAAGTTCTGGGCAATCTGTCACCCTAACGACCCAACGCATCATGTAGGCTCAATTATACATATTGCGTCTAATGGCATGTACAAGGATAAGAGCTCGCCTCATTACCTTGTGATTACAGACGAAGAATTTTTTAAACTTGATGAAGCCGGCAGAATGCTTAGCGACACCTACCAGAAACATGGACTCGGTGTTTCTCCAGCGTTGCTAGTTCATCGAGAAGAACCAGAGGATAAACTTCTAGACTCCTCTTCCGGTGAAGATTTAATCAGTGCTCATTTGGCCGTTGCCTTATTGAACACTCTGATGCTGAAGCAAGCAAAGTCTGGTGAAAGAGTTGTAGCCGCTTCAGGTGACCTCTCAACAACCCCACAGGGGCAGCCGTTAGACCAAGAGGTTATACAAAGCTTTGGTGAGGGTGTATCTCTAAGCACACTAGACCTAGCCGCAGACCCAGCAGGCTACATCCAAACAGCACGCTCTGTAATTAAGCAAGTAGCAGCGAATTACGGTATTCCTGAGAGCGTATTTGATTTAACTTATGCCGCGTCTAGCGGCTTTGAGATTGAGCTTAAGCGGTCTCAGTTGCGGGAAGTACGTCAAGACCAGATTCTCGACTATCGCCCGGTAGAGCGCAGTTTAGCCCATATACAATCTAGAGTATTGATTGCAGCAGGTCACCGACTTAGGTTTTCTGATCAGGGCTTCTTTTGCAACTTTGGGGAAATAGATTCACCAAGAGACCCGATGCAGCAGCTTCTATGGTTTGAAAAAATGCGTTCGATGGGGCTCATCAATACCGCTGAAATGTTTATGCGCCTAAACCCTGAAATGGACGCAGAACGCGCACAGGAGCAATTGCTTATTAATGCGCGCATGGAAAGTTCTCGAGTGCAATTGTTGCGCTCTTTAAATATCTCGACAAACGCTAGCCCCGAGGACCCCGGCCAAGGTCCCGAGGATAACGGGCGTCTTAGACTGGTAGGAAACGAACCGGAATAGTCCGGACGCTATGCGGAGCGTAACCCGTAAAGGAGCCATCCCATGGAAGAAACAACAATAGTAGAGCAAGTAGAGACAACCGACAGCACAGCGGATACCACAGCCGAAGCGCCTAGCGGTGCAGTGGAGCGTACTTTCACGCAAGCGGAAGTAAACGCACTTTTAGCCAAGGAATCCTCAAAGCTCAAAAGAAAACTGAAAAAACAACAACAGGAGCGACCGCAAGCACAACAGCCACAACAGCCACCACAAGAACAGAACGCAGCAATGGAAGCACTTAATAAGATAATGGGCAGGCTTGAATCATTGGAAGCAGCCAGCCAGCAGCAAACAAGGAGCAGAGTTTAATGCGCTGTTGGGAGACAGGCAAGTAGACGATGGAATAAGAGAGTTACTCTTTGACAGCTACAACCCTAACGACCCAGCCAAGACAACCTCGCTACTTGATAGGTTTGCAGCAGCAGGAAACCCTCTGCCTGAACCAACCGGATACCAAAGCCCAGGGGCTCCCGCAGAGACTAAGCAAAGTTTACGCGGGCCTAACCCTATGAATTGGTCTAAGGATGATGTTCAGGTTTTAAGGCAAGAGGGCCGATTTATTGAGCAGCTTGAAAAGTGGCGTTCTACATTGCCTGGTGGAGGTGGAAATTTGTTTGCTAATCGCAGAAACAAAAACAAGAAATAAGAGTACGAGGAGTATTTAGAAAGTACACCTCGGAATAGAGCAGGAAGAAGGATAGAATCATGGCAGTAAGTACAGTGACCACGTTAACAGAGCTCGTAAATGCTGAGTGGATTAATGATGCAGTGTTGGATTATGCAATGGACGTCGTTTGTATTGCACCTTATGTAAACATGGTAGACTTGAGGGGTAAAAGCTCCTCTGTTGCTTCGTTTGTTAAGTGGGTGGGCGATACTGCAACAGATCGCGGTGAAACTGACGATTTAGCGGCGGAGACTTTAGAGACGGAACAAGTCCAGTGTACGGCCGCAGAATGCGGCGTACGACGCGATATAACCGACCATGCCCTGGAGGATGGAATACTCGGGAGTCGCTTGTTTGATTTTATCGTGAAAGACTCCGCAACGTTACTCGCAGTTAGTCTTGATGATGACCTTGCAGCATTGCTTGGTGGTTTTTCAACTACTGTTGGTACCTCGGGTGCAGGCTTAAGTTTGCCCAACATGGCAGAGGCTGCCTCTAATTTGCGCAAAAATCGCAAAAGAGGCGAATGTGTTTATATTCTCGACGATCAGCAAGCAGAGGATTATCAAGCGGCATTGATTGCAAGCACCTCAACAACTATTAACTCATATTCAACCCCAAGTGCGACAGGAAACTCCGATTACCTTGGGACTTTTATGGGAATAGATGTTTTTAGCACATCGCTTACGGATACTGCAAACTCAGGTGCTGACGTAGCAGGCGGTTTGATTATTCATAATCCGCTTTCTAGCGCGGCTCTTGGGATGTGTTTAGCTCGCGACGTAAGAATTGAGTACGATCGTGATATCCATAACAGAACAACCCTAGTAGTTGCCACTGCCCGCTGGGGAGTTGCAGAAATAGCTGACCTGTCAGGTGTTTCCATCATTACTGATGCGTAAACAAACAGCCTGAAGGCTACCAAGTCTGGGAGGGGCTTCGGCCCTTCCCTGATTTCTAAAAGGAAACAAATGAATTTTTCAAAGAAAAGTGCAGTATGGGACGTAGAAAAGGCAGCACCAACAAGACGCAAAATGGGCGATGATGGTGTTGTTGTAGAATCAAAAGTCCCGCAAAACCCAAACCACATAATAATGTTAAACTAGCGGGGCTACAGTGTTTGTTGTTTTAAGTAATGGGCCGGCTATTCGTGGTCAAACCCAGTACGGTGTTCAGCTACTCCAAGAAAAAATTAACAAAGGGTTTTTGCCTTGGTATGAGTGTCCTATAACCCGAGGCTATGTTCGTGGGCCTAAATTTAAGCCTACAGACGAATGCAAAGGTAAAGACGGCAGGGGTAAACTTTCTAGCCCTTGTGGTTGTCTTCTTGACATACAGAAAAACCGCACCGCGGCACATGAAGAGAGATCGAAAGAATTCAGTGATCGCATGCAAGGACCTGATGCCCTTCAAGCTCAATACATAAAAATGAAAATCCAGCAGGAAATGGGGCAAGAAAGCGTAAAGAAGACACCATCAACAGGTAAGAAGAAATGAGTGACTCAAGGGAAGTGCGGGAGACCCTAGTAAAAGATGCCTGCGAAGCCCAAAGAGAGGGCGGTCATAAAGTTACCCCTAGAGAAAACGAGGAGTTTTTTAGTGAAATACTCAGGAAAAGCGAGCGTAAAGAAGCCGAAGCCAAGCCAATCTACAAAACCAGGGATAAAAGTGAAAAACAAGCCAAGGCAGACTTTGACAAAGAGCTACGGAGGCGGCAGGTAAAGCACGAGGTTAGAACTGATTCTCTAGGCGATTACGAGGTTTTCAAACGCGAAATTCCAAAGGAAAAACCTAAGAAACGGACTCCATTTTAAAGCTACCTATTTCCAAACAACGCTTAGCCTACGAAAAGCAGTTACTTCGATTAAGGCTTGCAGAACTTAAGAAAAAGCCTGAATGGAATCACCGCGTTAAGGAGTGCATTGGAAACTTGATTGGGGCCAAGAATAAGTTTGAACATGCTGCTGCGGTTGGGGCATTATATGAGCTAGTAGAAAAGTCAAATTTAACATTCGGAGATTGGCGCAAATTGCCGGCACAAAAGTTATACTTCCACGGAAAGTAGATAATAATGAGCACACCAACACAACAAATCCTTTACAACGTTACCGGTCAGAGTATCTACCTTGATGCAATGCAGGGTCGGCCCAGCTCGGTTACGAGTATTGCGGTGTACTCGGACACTGTTGGTGATGACGGCACTGCCGAGAGTGCAACCACCGGGAGCGCCGCAATCGAGAGCGTAAACACTACGGTAGATGCCAACTCCGGGCCTTCTCAGACGAACACTAGGAAGCTTTCAATAGCCTCAACGTCAAACATCGAACTAGGCCGCTCTTACCTTGTCACTGGTACAAACGGGGAAAAAGAGTGGGTTGAACCCGTTGAGATTAACGCGAACGACCACATCATTTGCCGAGGGCCGTTGCATAACGATTTTGTAAACACGAACACGTTTGTGTCTACAAGGATTTCAATAGGAATCGATTCAACGTGGGTTGCTGAAACAAGCAACATAACGGACGAACTAAACCCAAACCCAGGTTATAGAGTTCGATGGGTTTATGTTGTTGACTCTACAACCTACGTTGCTGATTCATACTTTGATCTCGTGAGGTACGAGGGAAGGCACGGCGTTACATCCGCCGCGATGGAAAGATTCTTCCCTGCTTGGAGAAACCTGCTTCCAACCTCTTACCGCGTTGACAATGGGGCCGCTCTGATTGATGAGGCTTACCAGCAAGTCAAGTTTGACCTGTACGGCGCTGAGAGAGCAGACGAAATGATCCGTGACAGAGAGGCAATGGACGAGCTTGTAAAGAACAAGGCGCGCGAGCTTCTACTTTTTCAAAGGTTTTATGAAAGTGGTGCAGGGCCAGACCAGGCACAAGAAGCTAGAGACCGGTATCAATACCGACTCGATACGTTAATTACTAAAAATAGTACAGTACCTTTCGCCACTGGAACGGGTGGATCGGCAGACCAAATCAGCCTTTAGGAATATGGAGCAAATAAGAAATGAGTATTCAGCATAAAGTTTTAACTGTCCTGAGCGGGGCAACTTCAACAAATAGCGCGCCCTCTGGCGGATCGGCAGGGGTAGAGGTGCAGGCCTTAGATATAGGGAACGGAAATATCCCTGATCAAGTAAGTTGCATTGTTAAAAGTACCGCAGGCTCTGGAACAATGAGCGTTAGCATAAAACTTTACGGGTATATCGCTGACGCCGCAATTGCCGACTGGTTTCCATTAGGAACTCATGCAACAGACGCAACCCGGGGCATGCTCAACGAGGGAAACAGCATAGGAGAAACAGAATCGAATAAACTTAGATTCGCCGAAGCCGTCTCTTATATCGGGCATTTTGATAGAGTCTATGCCGAGGTAACCGCCATTGGAGGCACGAGCACGGCCGTAAGTGTTTTTCTTGTAAGCGAATCAGTAACAGACTAGAGAGGGCAGTATGGGGTATTTATCAAAAAACGGATATACAACGAGCACTGTAAACGGTGCTTTAGACGGGGCGGTAACAGTTAACGAGAGCGGAAACTCTGTTGACTTTCGGGTAGAAACAAACAATCAAGCGAACGCATTTCTCGTTGACGGTTCCGCTGATTCAGTAAAAATAGGATACAACGAGACGATAGTCCCTTCAGCAGAACCAGCATCGGCTAGCAATGTTCTTCACAATGTTCACCTTGGCCTAGCGATATTGACGAAGGAAATCAGTTAAGGATAACTTTCACGATTGGCGATTTGTCAGCAAACCAATTTCAGTCAACCTTTGACGAATTGCGGTTTTTTCAAGCCACATTGTATGTTCTCGGCAACTATCACCCCTCCGGCTCTGCAACCGATTTAAGGTACAGCGGCCTGTATAAGATTGACGTTGGCGGCATTTATGAAGATCGTAGCCACATCACAACCACCCTGCTTAGTACTACTTCAAGTGCTGGAGGCTGGACAGCGTTGACCACGGGAAACGTTGCCGTAAACTCGGCAGGTGATACGAGCGTAACCGTCGATATTGACAACCCTCAAAGCACCGCACATATGGATTATGCGGTCTGGGTGCAATTTGCTCATAACTGCACCGCGGTTGCGTTGAGTGAGGTAGCAGCATAATGAAAAAAGAACTTAAATACGACATAGACACAGACGGCGTTGTCAGTGAATGGACTAAAACCATTATTGAAAATAACAACGTTAGGACAGTCAACAACGAGCGTACAATTAAGTGCGAGCCCGGTGATGATATTTCGGACGCAAAAGACGAGATTAAAGCCCTGCTAGCAATTGGACGCCAGAGATCATTAAGGCATATAAGGCAAAAGCTAAACTAAAACCGAGCAATGACTAATGGGAACTACCACTTTCGAGACTATTAGAACGACACAGCTCTCTACCATTGAGGGGATTAGCCCCTCTTTGGTAAACGAGGTGAAATTCTTACGTCACCGCGAAGAGGATGAATTTCGTGAATGGTGCGAAACCAACCCGCAGGCAGCGTTTAGAAGATTTAGTGTCCGTGATTTATTTAATGACGTGATGCCAGAAATCACTAACCTTGATGTTGAGTTGGTTGTAGGCAGTGAGGAAGTGGTAATTGCTTACCCGGAAGATTTTAGATACCCGGGACTAGATGGGACATTAGCCTTCATGACGTGATTAGAAGCGATAAATTTTTAATTAACAAAAACATTGGCGCAGGGGCTACTGTCTATACGGACGCTCACGCGGTTATGGAAAGTTGGTCAATAGAGAACGGTGAGGGGATTATGTTTTCAGTGTTCAATTTCACCTTCAGATACAATAGGAGTGTATAGATGAGTAATTCAAGTGTATTGGGCGCTGTAGTATGCGCAGACGAATCCAGCTGGGGTGAGAGTGGGTCATTTGACGAAAGACTTCCCATCATTAGCCCTGTAGATGTTTCAGGTTTAGAGCAAAGTATGGTTAACGTAGATACCGTTTCCCAGTATATGGCTGATGGGGGTCTAGAAATGAGAGGGGTGCAAGGTGGCAGCTTCACCATAGAAATGTACCTTTGCGGACACGGTAGCGCTACGTCAGGTGCAATAAGTGCAACCAACACAGAAACTTTTTTAAGCCGAGTTATTGGAGCTCTTAACGTATCAAATGATGGTGGCACCGTAGCCTCATCCCCTACCGATGCTGATACTTTTGGCGCTAGCGGTGCAACAATTGCCAACGGCTCGATTGTTAGAGTCGGTTCTATTGGTGACGCTCGAGGTGGTGGACAATATGCAGCTGTATCAAATGGGTCTACTGTTCAGCTCCTAACGGCACTTGGAGCAACTCCTAACGCTTCCGATGTTATTTATACGCCTGTTCAAATTTACCCAGTAGAAGACCCGACCGGATCATCAGTAACCTCAATGAGGTTTGAGATTCTAACCGCAAACCAGAGGTATACTTGTAACGGCTGTTACCCTCAATCCATATCGATTGGCGGACTGAGCCCGGTGAAATTCCGACCGTAAGCGTAACAATGGGAGTAAGCAAGTGGTCCGTGACTACGGGAACATTTCCAACGGCGGTTGCTGTTACTTCGCATATTCCTAGCCCGGTTGCAGGCGGTAGCTTCTATTTCCAAACTTTTGGAACTACAACACGAGCAACGTACGAAATTAGAGAGTTTAACCTTAATATAGACATGGCAACTGTACCCCTGTTGGGGCCTGGAGCCACTAGCGGTCAGTCAGGTTATAGTTGGGCAAGCGCACAAGGTGCCTAAGCTTCATTTGATTTCGTTCTTGATTCTCACGCTTCGGGAACCACAACTTTCGATACTCTTTGGAATACGGCAGAGGGTAGCGCAAGTTTTAAACATGTTCTTTACACTTGTTCATCCGCCAGGGATGGGGCTACGGTCGGTATCTACTTTCCTAAAGTAGCAATAACCGGAGCTCGTCCAACTCAATTCGACATGGACGGCGTTAACAGGCAGCGGATCGCATGTAAAGCAGTAACAAGTAGTGCAACATCAACAGCTTTAGAAAGAGCAAACTTTATTTTAGGAATGGGATAAATGATAACAATCAAAAAAACCACCAAGGTTCTAGGTGACTATGTCATCTACTACTCCGAAGATTCTGCAATAGACAGAACCATTGAGGATTTCGAAGGTATTTGGGACGAATACCTAAAGACCGGTGACCCCTCTCAGCTTGTGTTTAAGCACTCTGAGAAGCCCACTGAATTTAAGCTTAGGCAAATTCAAGGCTCATGAAACGGTCTCTTCAAACAGATGTCCAAAAGACAATGCACGAAGGAAATATCACGCCCGAAACTTTATACTTACTTGCACAGAAGGCGATTGTTGAGGTTACAAATCTTATTGATCAAGAGACTGGCAAAGCCATAGAGGTTGAAAAGGAGTATGATAAGTTTCTTCAGTGCGAAGTGGCCACAAATGAGTTCATGGATCTCTTAAATGCAGTGGGGGATGGTAAACTGGTCAATGAGATTGGTTTACGCGCAATGTCAAGTATGTCAACTAACCCTTTGTAGTGTCGGGCCTTCGGCTTTTGCCGAGGGTCCAATACAAGCGGATGAAGATGGAGAAGGATAATCACCCGGATGCTAAAAAATATCTTGAATGTTCTGAATGTTATCTTTCTCTTCCTGAGTCTGTTCGTGGAACTTGGAACTGCGGACACATGCCGCCTAGCAAAAGAGTGGGGCCTGGTTTCCCGATGACGTGGGGTGAGAAGACTAAGATTTGCCCAGGGAGATTAATCACCTTACCGGAGGTCATTGAAACAGCCAGAGCGAGAACTCATTGGGATAAAGGCTGTTTGAAAGATCGCTACGAGTGCGAAGACATTAAGCTTAATGGTCGTATATTTGATTACATTGAAATTTTATCATCTGCAATCAGTGAGATGGAAATGGCTGCAATGGGCGAGGCAAAATAATGGCTATAGGACACGTTTCTAACATTTTAACAGTATTTAAGGCGGATACAAAACAACACAAAGCAGCTATTAAGCAGCTATCTGGCGAAGAGAAAAAGCGCTCCCAGCAGTTGCTAGAAAACATGGAGAAGGAAAACGCCAAGCTTGACAAGCAAATTGACAGACTTGGCAAAATGGCAAAAGTAGCGGCAGTTGTGACGGCTGGCTATGTTGCCATGAAAGCCTCCTTGGATGGGTATTTGGAAAGGTCTCAATTATTAGCGTCGGGAGCTGGCAAGCACACCGACGCATTGCGTAAATCTACCAACGGCCTCGTATCGGATATGAAGCTGTTAAAAATTGAGTCTTCGTTGCTCAATGGTACTGTGAGGCTGACTGGTAAGCAGATGGAAACTGCAACCAAGTTTATGCTGGCTTTACGAAAGGAAGGCCACAACTTTCACGAAGTACAGCAAGAAGTAACAAAGGCTTTTATTGAATTAAACACTGAGGGTTTAAAGAAGTTTGGCGTTAACATAAAGGCAGCATCAGGTGAAGTAGGCACTTTAGATGCAATTTTAGTTGAAGCCCAGAAGCATATTGATAATTTTGGAGGTGACCTAAATATAGAGGGTGATGACGCAATAAGGGCGGCGGCTGCTCTTGAAAACATGTTTGATAGTTTGAAAGCAGACTTTGGGGAGCTAGCATCTGAGATTATGCCGGCATTGGTCGCGGGTCTTAGATTAATAATTGATGCTGGAGCAAAATTATATCACTTGCCAAGCAATACGCCCCTGCCTTAGAAAAAGCTGCAAAGAGTAGAAAATTTTATAACCCTCTTTATGCTGGATATCGAATAGGTCAAAAATTAGGCATTGGTCAGTCTCAAAAGGATTACGACGATGTGCGACAAATGAAAGCTTTTCAAAAGGTACGTGAACGAGCGGAAGTATTAAAAAGAAGAAATGTTGAACGTCGATTAAGGCGAAGGCGTGAACAACAAGGAATTTCAGTTGATGACCCGCTTGGTGTATCTCGATACGACATCCCAGCAAGCATTGCTAGGCCTAGCGGTGTTCCCAAGGCTCGCAGGCCCAGGAGAAGAAGGAGAGGCGGAGGTAGAGCAATGCGTAGAGCTCCGTCGGGTGATGCAGCGGCATCATTTAGAGCGTTGGGACAATTCCGAGAATTTTTAGACATGGGTCCCGGCGCATATGGCACTGCTAGAATGGATATTGGTGGAATGCCTTCCGTTCCTGGGGGTGTGGGTGGCCCTGGTGAGTTCACCTTTGGCCAGCCAGCAATAGAGGCCGAATCTTTAGGGGCGCAAAGAGCTGCTGAACAAG
>FUIF01014294.1_pt1 | contig 10264 bp, 12 predicted proteins | sample 1003461 | NCBI WGS metagenome assembly FUIF01 (sample SAMEA80401918, study PRJEB19352) | marine metagenome
GAGGACGCACTGCGTTCTCGCATGGATGTGGTTCTCTCGGAGAACCGCACCGCTTGGATGGATGCAGGGAAGACTGAGGACGACTGTGCTATCAACGCACTTCGTATCGCAGGCCGACAGTTGAAGAGTGAGTCCGAGCGACTCAAGCGCAGTGGCGCAACTCTCTACGAAGGTATGTTTGTCAGCGTTCCCCGCTACAAAGACTGGGCACAACTCGCCTACAAAAAGGCCGCAAACACCATCAAAATTGGCGATGCCGCTATCCTTGAACAAATGGTTGACGAAGGCCATTGGATGATTTACGAGGACAACAACGACGGCACCTTCACCAAGAAGTACAACCCAAGCCTCGCCCGTGGCGAAGCCTTTGAATCGGGTACTGCTACTGCTGAAATCACCGAGTTGCCCAAGGGTACCTACGACGCAGGCGACGGCATCCACTTCCACATCGTGTGGGATAAGAACAGCCCAACCTTCCCGTCGGGCGATAAGAACTTCAAGTACGGCCAACCTCGCCCTCAAAGCGAAAAAGACCGACAGTGTATGTTCTTGGGTCGTGCCGCTGGAACTGACGACATTCGCCTCTACAACTTCCGCTTCAACGGCGCACTTGCTGAGGCCGAGCCAGCGACCTTCGTTGCTGGGCGCATCGCCATGCGACCTGCTCGCAACGGCGACACCGCATACGGCAAGGCTGGCGTGTCCGTGTTCTCGCAGGACGACTCCTTGCAGGAGATTTTCAGTGCCGCACCCGACGCCCTCGTCGGTGAGTTGGCCGCTGTCCATGTCCTTGAAGAAGGTCTGCAACAGATTCGTTCGTATGTGGAGTCCTTGACCGACAAAGAACGCTGGGACGCTCTTTGCACCGTGATGACTGAGGTTGTCCACATTGACCCACGGGACAACGGTGGCTTCATCATCACCGTCGGCGACCTTGACATCATGTCCACCGCTGGGACAACCGACATCTATGTCTCCGCCTCCCATGAGTCCCTCGTGGACTTCTCAGTGGGAAGCACGGTCATGCTCGTTGGTCAACCCTACATCAGCCGAGACGACGAGGCTCGCCTCATCACGACTGGTTGGTGGTGTGCTGAGTCGCTTGGCGGCGCAGTCATGGAAAACACCGAGGGCTTGACGAATGCTGAGGGGTGGGACTGATGGCTTGGGCTCAACCGAAGCAGACCAGCACGCAAGCGGCTACAACCACCGTCAAGTACGGTGCGTCGTATTACCGTGAGTTGTTCAACAAAAAGCGTGAGTCTTTCGCACCCATTCGCATGGCGTTGGTGGGTAAGGAGAACACGGCCAAGACTGGCCTTGCTTGCGACCTCGCTCTCAAGCACACCGATAAGCGCATCATCGTCCTTGACTGCGACAACTCGGCGCAGAACACCGTGGACTACCTACTGTCCAGTGGTGTCAAAAACGCTGAGAACATCCAAGTCATCCCCCTCATTGATGAGATGGATGAGGCCATGTGGAACGAGGACAACACCACGAACTGGGTTGCAGTCGTGGAGAAGTTGGAGTGGTTCACCGCACAGATTGGTGAGGACGCTGAGGACATCGGTGCTGTCATCATGGACGGTGGTTCAACCTTCCTCAAGTGGTGCGAGTTCGTCATGACTGAGCGACTCATCAACCGTGGTGTCATCAAGGAAGAAGGCGACAACTTCAACCAAAAGGAATGGCGTGAGCGAAACCGTGTGTTCAAGGGTGTCCTTAACCGCTTGACTGCGCTCCCTGTCCCCTACATTTTCTTTACCTTCCACCTCAAGGACAAAAAGCAGTTCATGGACATTGGGAACGGAACCAAGGCTATGATGAAGGTCGGTGAGATTGTGGACTGGGTTGACGGAACACAGCGTTTCGTCAGCCAGCAGATTTTCCTTACCCGCTACACCAAGAAGGGCGACAAAGCCGCTGGTGTTGAGGCTGACAAATCGCTGGGCGAGAATGACTTCGTGATTCGTGCCGTCATCAACGAGATGAAGGGGCGCAACATGGAACACCTCGGCAAGACCTACGACCTGCTTTCGGTCAAGGGTGGCGATGTTCAATGGGCTGGACTACCACTGGGGTGGGACTGATGAGCAACGACGAGCGTATCGCTGAGTTGGAGGAACAGGTCAAGAAGTTGAAGTCCTTGGTCGCTGACCGTGAGACTGTCATTGACGACATCCCACCCTTCCACAAAGTGTGGAGAGCCGTCCGAGAACTGCAAGACGAAGTGGAGGCACCCGCCGCCCACTTTGCCTACTACTTGGGGGGCTTTTGAGTGAAGGTCGGGCGGAAGGCTCTTGAGGCACTACTCACGGCCACCCGCCGTGAGCAATCCATCAACGGCAAGGCTCAACCGCAGGTTGCATCCACCGTACTGCAATACGACGATGATGTGGTGTACACCGTGAACATCGTCAAGGACGGTAAGACCAGCCTGTCCCGCTTCTCCTTCAAACAGGACGAGGCGGCAGACGGGTCTGTCAATATCCCAGTGCCCGACATTGAGCGTATGCTCGGCGTCTTGAAGTATCACGGCGACATGGTGTCGCTAACGCACCAAGACGGCAAGGTTCGCATCAAGTCCAAGAGCAAGCAGACGACGCTCGCTGGTGGCTTTGACGCTAAGTCCTACGCCAACAGTCAGCACAACCTCAAGGAGGCCGCCAACCAAGCGTTTGACCGTGCGAAACAAATCAAGGACAATGTTTATCACCTGCAAGACGGAAGCATAATCAAGCCGTTTTACACGGTGTCCCTGCCCTCCAAAGAGGTGTACGACGCACTTCGGTGCGACGGCATCAACGGGCAGAAGTTGAACCGATACAGGTTCGCCAGCGATGGCTCAACCTTGACCGTCTCCGTAGGGGATGTGTTCAAGGGCATGACGACTACGACGCTGGTTGACGACTGTGCTGGGCAAGACTTTGAGGCCACCTTTGAGGGTGGTTTGGAGAACATTTTCAAGCACTACTCGGGCGATGTCAAGTTGTCCTTCTTGGACTTCACTGAGTACAAACAGGGCATCCGACTCATCATCAACTTCGGCAACGGAGACTTCGTATTTCAAGCGGGTGTTCTTCATGTTTAGGTGGACTGTCCCACACTGGTCAAAGCAACAGTGCTACGACGCCGTGGAACACTATGACCGTGTTGCATGGGTGGAGAAGGGCAAGCGAGGGATGAAGCGTATTCGTGCGATGACCCTATGCTGTATATTTTATGAAATGGAAATCGGTGTTGAGTATTCAAACCGCACCATCTGTGAGTACCTGCATGACAAAGACGCCAAGAGCGGCCACAACTCCATGAACCTCAGCACACAACGAGTGGGCTACTTCCTCTCCCCTGTACGCCAAGTGGGGGCATCCTCAAGAAGCGTGCTGGGAAACACTATACCTACTACACGAGGGTGATATGAATGCTGTACAAATGTAAGAACTGTGAAGAAACAACCAACTGGGTTCTTGACGGGCAAGCCGTTGAGGAAAAAAGAGACTTTACCGCACACTGCGGTGCGTGCGGACACACGAACATTATCCGTGTCTCCGTACATCCACCGCCTAACGACAGGTACAAAGACGAGGAATGGCTTCGTGAAGAGTACCGAAGTAAGACGATGTCGGATATTGCCGACCAGTGCGGCGTGAGTGCGATGACGATTTATCAGTGGTTGAAGCGACACAACATCGCTACTCGTAAGCGAGGAAAACGCCTATAAGGTGGCGTTGCACACTGTGAATCATGATTGTTTCACAGACTGGTGGGCGTAAAATCACGATACGCCGACGCGACCCCGAGACACTTGAGCGCATCCAAGAAGTCATTGAGCAGTACCCCTACTGCTTCGTGGCTGGTGTGCCCGACGACTACGGGTTGGTCGGCGTTGAGGCTGGCTACGAGGGCGTGTACGGTACAGAACTGCACAAAGTGTCCTTCCGCACCCAGTATGACCGTTCGCTTTGGGCGAAGAACTACAAAACATGGGAGGGGTCAATCCCCTTCACCAACCAAGTGTTGAATGACAGGCTCAAGAACGGCGCAGAACCGTACCCCAACTACAACCACCGAGTGTGGTACTTGGACGGCGAGTGGAAAACCGAGAGCGGCGAAATCACGATGCTGTCAGTGCAGGATTCCTACACTGGGAGGATGTACACTTGGCTATGTCATCCCGAAGTCAAGGCTGGGTTGGTCAAGGAGATTCCCTGCAAGAACCACCCCCAAGGAATAAAGTCTGTCATTTTTGACACACCTGCAAAAGCGTTCGCCAACGAACGGCAACTGCTGGCTGACTTTGCCGCACACATGAGGAAGCAAGACCCCGACATTATCGCTGGCTGGTATGTGGTGGATGCTGACATCTACCAAATCTGCACACGCATGAGAGCCTGTGGACTTGACCCCAAGTCCCTGTCCCCGCTCAACCGCCACGAGTTCAAGTACAATTGGAGTGAGAAGCGGTGGGCACAGCCCATCACTGGGCGGCTGTGTTTTGACCTTATGGTCGCCTTCAAGGAAGTTGTGGACAATCAAGAACGGTCAACTGGCTGGGCAGAAGTTGGACGAGATAGCCGAGTTCGTCCTTGGCGAGCGCAAGGTTGAGTTGGAGAACGGGCACGACACCTACTACTCCGACATCGGCACCTATGTGGACTACAACCGACAGGATGTACGCCTGTTGCCCCGCCTTGACGACGCTGTCAACGCCAGCGGCTACTTCACCTCCATGCAACACCTCGTACAGTGCGACTTGGCTACGACGCCCATGGTTTCAGCCATGGCATCAAGCCTGTTTATTCAAGACGAAGAGTTCACTGGACGCATCCCCGACTCTCCGCAGTTCGCTAAGGTGGACTACGAGGGGGCTGATGTGCAAGAGCCCGTGGCTGGCGTGTACAAAAACATGGCGATTATGGACATCAAGCAGATGTATCACTCAAATGTCAAGTTGCACAACATTTCATGGGACACCCTGTCCGATGGTGGAGTGGACTGTGGGAACGGCATCAAGTTCAGCAAGGACAAAGACGGACTGCTTGGGCGTATCATGGATAAATTGTCGGTGAAGCGTGTGGAGTACAAAGCGTTGATGAAACAGGCTCTCGCTGACGGCGATGAGGTCGCCTACAAAAAGTGGGATGGAAGCCAGTTCGCAACCAAGTCCATGGTCGCATCGCTCTACGGCGTATCGGGTGATTCAAAGTACGGTATGTACCACCCCGACATCGCCGCCGCTATCACCTACACCAGTCGTCAAACACTGTTCCGTCTGCGTGATGAGTGCAACGAGCGTGGCTACCCAGTGCGCTACGGCCACACGGACTCTATTTTCTGCGAAGTGCCGACGCCCGAAGAGGGCGTAGAACTGATGCACGCAATCAACGAGGCCATGTCCCCGATTGAGACGGAGTTTGAGAAGTGGTGTGAGTCCATGATTCTCAAGGCCAAGAACCGCTACGCAGGTAAGGTTGCGTGGACTGAGGGTAAGTATCACGAGCCCGAGTACTACTACAAAGGCTTGGAGTTGAAGCAAGCAAGAATGCCGAAGGCGATGAAGTCCACCATGGACGCCATTCTGCGTGGGATTCTTGACGGTGATGAGCAAGAGAAGGTGGACGAGGTGCTACGCTCTCTCATCACCAAGGCTCGTGCTGGTGAGATGGGCGAGGACTTGCTGGAAAAGGGCAAGTTGAAGCGTCCTCTCTCCCAGTACAAAGTGTTGAGCGGTGCTTCGGCTGGCGCAGACTGGGCTCGTCGGGTCATGGGCGTTAACTATGCCGTTGACGAATCCTTCTTGACTGCTGTGAACACCAAAGGGGAGTTCATGGCCTTTGATAATTTGAGTTCTTTAAATGGTGTTGCCGAAGTGGATTGGGACGCGCTGACTGAGAAGTACATCGTCAAGAAGGCTTGCGACATCTACGACTTGGTGAACTGGGACACGCAACCGCTGTGGAATGCACACCGAGGTTTGGGTACTGTCCAATGGCTTTAAGTAGTGGCGAGGGAGATGAGGTAGCATGAGCAAGAAACAGCGTAAAATGACTGGCCAAGAATTGACCGACTCAGTGGTGGGACTTGGTGCCGCCTTGAACAACCTCGCAACCGCCGTATCGTCCGATATGGGGCAAATTATGGGCGTCCTGTCGGGACTGCTCAAGCACATGGACTTGATTGAACCGTTCCGCTGTGGCTCTTGCGGTTCCGACTTGAGTTATCCCAAGTTGGAAGGCATTGACAAACCAACACAATGTCCGCACTGTGGTTCGGAATTGGGTACGGATGTGCCGAAAGAAGAGGAATGATTAAAAAACAACTGGGGTGTGGGTATTAACATGGTTCGTGTACTTTTGTTGAACAGCGACGAAAAATTGGTCGCAGAAGCGATTGCTGAGTACGGAATGCGTGATGTGTATGTCGCCGAAAGCGGAACCCGACATGATGTGAAGCGGCTTGGTCTTGACCGATACGCCTTCGTCGGTGCTGACGCTGACCGTGATTTGTACGATGTCGTGTTGCCAACCAACCCAACCCCCACCAAGAAGCGCAAGGGCAAGAAAGCCCTTGACAAAGAAGTGGAGGCTGTGGCCGATGAGTCAACCGAAGAAGTACAGTCGTGAATGGTTTGAGATTCACGGCTCGGAACACGGGCACGCAAACCCAATCAAGGCTCGCAACAACGACTGGCCAGTTCGTCTGTCCAAGTCCCAGTTCATGACCTATGTTTCCTGCCCCCGCAAGTATTGGTGGTCAAATGTTGCGGAGATTCGTACTCCGCAGAATCACTTCATGGTTCACGGAACTGCTGTCCACCGTGCCCTTGAGAACCTGTACGGTCTTTGGAAGGAAGAGGGCGACGAGTTCATGCCCTTGATGGAGAAGGACTGGGAGGACGGGAGTGAGCATCAGCCTCACACCGAATGGAATCATGAACAGCAGGACATTTACACTGGTTCTGTTGATGCACTGCGTGAGTTGGAGGAAGAACGCCTGCGACGCTGGGGTGCTGAACACTTTGAACCCGTAGAGTTTGAAATCAAGCATACTGTCAAACATCCCGACCACAACTTCATTCTCGTCGGCAAAATTGACGGTGTCCACCGACACCCCGACGGCGGCCTCGTCATCACCGAGTTGAAAACAGGCAAGGCCACCAAGGGCAAGTTGTCCAAGACTCGCAAAGAACTGTGCTACTATCGCTATATGCTGTCCCTGTTGGGGCAGGACGAGGCCGTGTACTTCTACTACCTCTTCCCCGAGTGTAGCAACCTTGACCTGTATCACGAATTGGACGCCAAAAAAGGACACCGAAGTGTGGCTGGGTACGACGCAGGGCATGGCTGTCCTTGAGAAGGTCAGCAAGCGTTCAGTGAACGCCATGCACAAATCCTTAAACAAAGCCTGTGAGGGTATCGTAGATGACCTGTGGGGTATGAAGTGGAATGATTACTTCTGTTCGGAGTGGTGCGACTTCAACCTGTCCTGCGAATCCCAACTGCTTGGGATTGATGGCGACCCCACACTCTTATATACTGCCGAGGATGAGTGGTGATTATGAACTGCCCCGAATGTGAACATGACCAATTTGATACCGACGCCATGATGCTCGTCATGGGACAGGAAGGTGCCGAGGAGAAAATGCTCGTCGTGCATACCTGCCGTGCCTGTGGGCATAAGTGGAGGGGCAAGGCGTGAGCCTGCTCACATTTCCAAGAGAAATCGGCCTCAAAAGAGCGTTGGTGAAAAGCCAACACGCCTATGACAACTATGAAAAGAGGCTCGGTACACTCTCGTCCTGCTACACGAGCCTGTACTCATTCACCCGCATGAATGAAGAAGGCCGTCCCGATTATCGGTATGCAGTGATTGACAGGGCGTGGTGGGACTTTGACGCAGGAGAACGAGGAGGCATTGAACAGGTCAAGCGCGATGTCGCCGTTCTCATCTCTCGTTTGGCTGGCGATGTCCGTCTCGTTGCTACGGGGCGAGGCTTCCATGTCCACCAACTTTTTGACGAATCAGTTGTTGGCGGAGAGTACCGACTACCCTTGGAACATTATCAACGACGCAAAGCGAAGGGACTCATAACGCTTGATGGCGTCGGGTTTCCCGAAAAAATGACTCGCATACCGTCCACCTACAACCCAAAGCGTGGTCGCTGGGCTGTTGTGATTGACGCACAGGCGTTCGCCAAAGACCCCGACAACTATCCTATTCCATCCTCACCCGTGGCGAAGTTCACATCACTTGACCCGTTCCGTGGGAAGCCCGTTGAGAACGGCTTCAAGTTCACAGAATGGATGAAAACCTACACACCTATGGCTGACGACTACGAGGCCGTAGAACGCATCTCCTTGGACGAGGAAATGCTCACTGCTGGGTCAGTACCACTGATGCCCTGTTTAGCCCATGGCGTGCGGCAGGATAAGCCAAATCACCATGTCCGTGTAGCCCTCGTCCAGCACATGGCTGACACCCTCCGAGACTTCGCTGACCCCGACGCAATCAGCAAGGAACAAAGAGAGCAAATTGAGGACGAGATATTCCAGTTCATCAAGGGGCTGGGGTGGAGTAATTGGAACCCCACCCTGTCCCGTAAAGGCATTCGCACCAATATGCGCTACAAACGGGTGCCTTCCTGTGCGTGGTTCATCGCACGGGGGATGTGTGCTGGCAAATGCTGGCGATACGACGGTAGCGCACCGATACCCGAGGTGATATGATGGATGAAAAAATTGAAGAAAGACTACTTTCCCTTGAGGACGACACTGCTCAACACCGAAGCGAACTGAACTCGTATGATGTTGACTTCCGAGCCATGCTGAGGCGTATTGAGGAACTTGAAAGACTGGTGAGTCTCATAAAGAATGCGGACAATCCTTAAACAATGCTGGTTGTAGATGACCGCGAGAATGACCTCCTTAAACACAAATTGATGGTGGCTATGCCCAACCATGTCCATGTCAAACGGCTGGTGTCGGCAGACTACATCATCGGAGAGATTGGGATTGAGGCCAAAGAGATAAACGACCTGTACCACTCAATCCTCGGGCATGGGCGCAGTCGCACGATTGTCGGCCAGTTGTTTGACCTCAAAGAGAACTTCAAGCGACCAATGCTCGTAGTGTACGGCACCAAGTTGAAGCCGTATGTGCGTGGCGGCAACCGCCAAGCCATCGCAAGAGAGATGAAAAAAATGAAGGCGGTCATCAAGAAGTTCAAGCAGACCTTCGCAATCCAGTTCCCCGAGATTCAGTACATGGAGTTGGAGAGCATGGATGAGATGGTGGACTGGTTATCGGCTATGCACACCAACCTGCGAATCCGCAACATGACCGTGGCCCGCACCACCCGAGAAGGTTAAGCGTGTGAGTCGTAGCGTTGACCCTCGCGTGGCTGTACTGGCCAGCGTTGAGGGCGTGTCGGAGAGAGCCGCCCACGACCTGCTAACGCAATTCGGGTCAATCCCCCGAATCCTGCGCTCAAGGACGAGTCAACGCCAACTCATGGAAATTGACGGTATCGGACGCAAGAGAGCGAAAGCCATCCTCAAGTTGAGAGAACGCTATCCCGACCAACCTACGAAAAAGTAAGGTCGTTGGATTGGCTCTCACCGCTGACTGAACGGGTGTCAAACCCAACTTGCAGGTTGTTGATGGTGATGCTGGCGTATTGAGCCGTGTCGTCTCCCGTACCTGCCTGTCGCGCTATCTCAACTTTCAGCGTATTGCCGACTGTGCTTGCGCCGTCCACGATGTCGTTAAACAACACAACATTCCCCTTTTCAATGTTTGATAGCGTGAGTTCACTCGTGAATACGATGTCCTCTTCAAGCGTTGATACCGTCATGAAAAGCACACCGTTTCCACTTGCCGCACTCATCGTCGCAGTGCCGCTGATTTGCACTCGGTTGCTGGACACCCCTGCTGGGACTGGAAGAGTCGTGCTAAACGACGAGTAGTTGGCGACGCTATCAGCCGCACCTGCGAAGGTGATGCCTTCTCCGTCGGCGACTGCTTCTCCATCGGCAGGGGACATTGTGAGTCCGTAAGCCCCGTCCCTGTTGCGTGGTGCGGCGGCAGGTTTCTTCTGCCCGAGAACGCCAAATGAACCGCCAGTCACGCTGTCGTTGTTGAACTCCATGACACCCTTGATTTGATTCGTAAGGTTGGCCGCCATGTTGTTTGCGCCGATATTGAATTGCGTGTTGATGTTGGAAGTCAATCCGTCGGGCGTTCCAGCAGAACGGTTGAGGTTT
>FUIF01020500.1_pt1 | contig 10263 bp, 8 predicted proteins | sample 1003461 | NCBI WGS metagenome assembly FUIF01 (sample SAMEA80401918, study PRJEB19352) | marine metagenome
CAAGATCGGTCAGACGTACCGTTACTTGGTGGATGAGACAATCGCGGGGTTGATTAAACATAACGCTGAACCTGATGAGGTTGCCGTTACTGAACCCGCAGAAGATCAACAATAAGCCAGAATAGGAGAATACAAATGGCAGAACAGAACCCGATGTTTTATAACATCAATGGCGTGGTGGTTATGTACCCTCGCATGAACAAGACATATCGCTTTGACAACACAGAAAGAAAATCTGTGCCTTGTGGTGTGTTTGAAGATGGTGCGGCATACACCACATCATTCCTTATGACTAAGGCGCAAGCTAAAGAGTTGTACGAAGCTATGGCGCAAGCCTACACTATGAAACGGGAACCTAGCTGGCCCGAAAAGTTTGAAATGCCCTTCAAAAAACGTGAGGACGGAACTTACGAGGGCAAGGCACGTCTCAAGGGTGCGTATGGTGAAGATGCTACACGCAAACCAGCGCAGTATGACGCCAAGGGGGTTAAGCTAGACGATGACTTTATGCTTACGTCTGGAAGCACCGTGAATATTGCTATCGCTTTCGTACCCTACAATATGCGCGAGGCCTCTGTATCGTTACGTCTCCGTGCCGTGCAAGTCGTAGAACTCAAACCTATGGAAGAGCAAAATCCATTCGGTTCGGTTAGCGGTTACGACAGCAAGGCCAAACCACAGATTAGTGGGTTTGAGGTAGACGCACAAGAAAGCCCTTTCTCTGTCGCATCCGAGGATGGAGCAGAGGAAGAGCCAAAAAAGACAACCAAGAAAAAGGTTGCACCCAAATCAAAAGAAGTTGACCCTGAGTTGTCCAAGATACTGGGCGCTTGGCAAGACTAACTTACTACTGCCACAATCAGACTGTAGGTAAGGCGTTTATGCGTCTGGTTGTGGCGTCTTTTGACGTTGGGGATATTGATGGACACCAAGACTTTTTTAGAGGCAGTGTTACCCCCAGAGGGTCCATACTGCATATTCGCCGCCCGTGCGTCTGATGAACGTAGGGTACAGAAGTTTTATACTACTTTAGATGTTGTTGTGGATGCTGCTAATGGGTTTAACGGTGACGGATTTGACGTATACTTTGCTCTGGCATCTTTAGTAGAAGCGAAAAACCGTAAAGTAGATAACGTAAGTCATCTTGGCTCTTTGTTTCTGGACCTAGATTGTGGCCCTATGAAAGAGTACGCTACGCAAGCCGAGGCGTTTACTTCACTAAAAGATTTCTGCAAGGTTCTAAAGCTACCAAAACCACTAATCATAAACTCAGGTCGTGGGGTGCATGTATACTGGCCCTTGTCTGAACCTGTCGCGTTGGTAGAGTGGTTGCCTATAGCGGAACGGCTGAAGTTTATGTGCAAGAAGCATGGGTTAAAAGCTGACCCTGCGGTCACATCTGATGCTGCTAGGGTATTACGAGTAGTCAACACACATAACTACAAGACAGACCCACCGACATTAGTAGAACCGTTCCATGAGCAGGTTATTACTAAGGTGGGTTTCGATACCTTCTCTGAGTTGCTAGGGGGAGAGTCCATACCTGCACCTAAGAAGTATACGCCGCCGACTAATAACTCAGTCACAGACTTACTTCACCAGAACATGCAGAGTAACTTTAAGGATATTCTTGGCAAGACAATGGCGGGACGTGGCTGTGACCAGCTACGCAGCATTGTGCTTGAGCAAGAGACTACATCTGAACCTATGTGGAGGGCAGGGTTATCTATAGCTAAGTTCTGCTCCGATGCTGACAAAGCCGCGCACCTTATATCTAGGAAACACGCAGGATATACCGCGCTGGACACTGCAGAAAAACTGAACCTTATAAAAGGACCATACCTCTGTAGTACGTTTGACCAACACAATCCCAACGTATGTCCTAAATGCCCTAATTGGGGTAAGGTCAAGTCACCGATAACTCTAGGCAACAGGGTAAGGGAAGCGGATAAAGAAGAGACAGTAGAAGCACCTGCTGTTAACCTGCCCAACGCACCCAAGAACAAATACGTTATACCTACGTACCCACGCCCATATTTTCGGGGGGCAAGCGGTGGCGTATATTATAGGACTACAAACAATGACGGGGACATTGATGAGAAGTGCCTCTACCACAACGATCTTTATGTGGTGCGTAGGTTGCGCGATCCAGAGATGGGCGAGGCCATTGTCATGCGTCTGCACCTACCGAAAGACGGGGTACGGGAGTTTACTGTACCTTTAACGGCAGTTACGTCCCGCGACGAGTTTAGGAAATATATGTCTATGCAGGGCGTTGGAGTAGCCAAACCTGATGACCTTATGCAGTATACAATTACATGGGTAAATGAAATGCAAGCTACAAGCATGGCTGATGAAGCTCACACACAATTCGGATGGGCTGACGATGACGCTAATTCGTTCATACTAGGCAACCAACAGGTCTTTGCAGATCGGGTGGAGTTTAACCCTCCATCCACAGGCACAGTATCTTTGTTCCCTGCCTTTGAACCCCGAGGCGATCTTGAGAGTTGGAAGAAAGAGGTTGTCGGGTTTTATGAGCGCGATGATCTAGAATTACACCAGTATGTTTTTGGTGTGGCCTTCGGCAGCCCCTTGGTGCAATTCACGCCCATAAACTGCGCTACGATGCACATCCACAGTAAGGACTCAGGTGTAGGCAAGACAACTACGCTCAAGGCCGCACTCACTTTATACGGCAACCCTGACGAGCTTATGCTGCAAGAGAGGGACACGTATAACATTAAGATGAACAGGGCCGAGCGGCTGCGTAGTGTTATGTTAGGTATGGACGAGATAACCAACACCCCCAGTAAACAGCTTAGTGATATAGCCTATCAATTTACGAGTGGTAAGCAGCGGGGGCGCATGACAAGCAGTGCGAATGTAGAGCGACATAGGGGTGGCTCATGGAAGTTACTAGCTGTTACCACAGGCAACACCAGCATTATTGAGCGTATATCCATAACCAAGGCTGCGCCCAAAGCAGAGGCTCAACGGATACTTGAAGTTAAGGTTGGTCGTAAGCTCTTTGATACAAAAGAAGAGACGGACGTACTTGGCATGTCCCTAGAGAATAACTACGGCTTGGCGGCAATACCATACTTGCAGTGGGTCATGCAGAACAAAGAACAGGTCAAGCAGATGCTTGCTAAGACACAAGCGCGAGTTGACCAAGCTGCAGGACTTACCGCAGAAAACAGGTTTTGGTCTGTGCATGTAGCTTGCACGTTAACAGGATTGATAATCGCTAAGAAGATGGGGTTAATAGACTTCGACATAGAGAAGATTTATAAGTGGGCGTTGGGGATGGTTAAGAACAATAAGATAGCCGCTACCGACATGAACTCATCGGTGGAGGAGACACTGAACGACTACTTTAGTGAAAACTGGGGGAGTTTCTTGTGGATCAAAAGCACAGACGATTTACGGGGAAACACAGAACGTATCATCCCCGAGATCATGCCTAGGGGTCAGCTTGTGGGTAGGTATGAGACAGATGTTAAGAAAGCATACCTCATACCCAAACCACTAAAAGCATGGTGTGCCAAACAGCAGATAAACTACTCGTCTTTTATAGAGGACATAAATGTGAAGCTGGGCGGTTCTAAAAAGAAAATGCGCTTGAGTAAAGGTACTCACCTTAACTTACCACCCACACAGGTTATAGTTGTTGATTTTGCAGTGGAGGGGCAAGATGCAGAAGATACTGAAACTTCACCATTTGCATCCTGACGGGATAAAAATTGTGGTTCCGTGGGAGGATATAAAGGTTAGCATGTCCGTGTTTATCCCATGTGTGGACACTGAAAAGTGCGCTCACCAGATAAAGGAGATAGCCGCGAGGAACAAATGGGAGGTTAAAACCGCCACAGTTGTAGAAAAAGATAAATTAGGGGTACGTTTCTGGCGTATCCTGTGATACGGGAGGAATAATACATCTTTACTGCTGTATTCTCCTCTTACTAACCCCGCCCTTAGTGGCGGGGCTTTTTATTTGCCCACGTACTCTCCGCTTAGGTTAAAGCCGTTGTTATACTCTTCGGCATTGTTAAGTAGCATCTGCCGTATGGCTCCGCTAAGGACAACCCCGTAGTGCATGGTTGCAGTTGTCTTAAAGTGTTGTTTGATAGACCGCAAAATAGTGTCAGGTGATATTACAACCTTCGGACTGTCTGGCCCATGACGCTCATTAAACTCTCGTATCTCTAACAGCGCATCCTCACGACCTCGACCATCCCCTTTGGCAGTCGCCAGATAAAACTTTTTCAACAGCTTAGTACGCCTAGAAGTTATAGCCTTGTCTATGCCTTTTAGGTTCTGGTTTAGCTCTTGGTTAAAGGACAGGTTGGATGGGTTAAAGCCGAACATTAGACCAACAAGACCCCCTGTTGATATATCATCAGTGATTGGATCAAACCGCCGTGTTCTGGCTGTGCCTTCACCACCTAACGCCTCAATGTCAGAGTATCGCATCGCCTTCATAGGGTTTCGTATCGCAGAGGGCAGTATGGATTCTATGCCTCGTTGGAACTCACCATTAGCAAGGTCAGCCGCACCACGCCGCCAACTACTAAACACACCCCACGCGGGACCACCAAGACCCTGCACAATGGTTTCTTCTACTGAGGCATCTGCGTTAAACTTGTTATTGCGGATGATAAGACCCGACAGACCTATGCGACTAGATAGGTCAACGCCAAGCATTGCAGAGGGTAGACCCTTAAACACAGTCTCGCCTAAGTATTTCCGAGCCACGGTGTCGGCATCATCCTCTTCATCGTCAAAGATCATATCCGCTATAAGCACGTATGCGCCATACAGAGGCATCCCGCTTACACCTGCCAACAAGGTAGAAGAACCCATAACCCCTAGTAGCTGCTTCGCTGCTATGGTGCGTTCCCGCTTGGACAAGTCACTGTTATATATTAGGTCTTTTGCTAACTTTAGCTGCATGTGCAATAGCGTAATACCGTAGGTCTTAAACATGAGGGCAACCCGACCCAAGTTCTGCTTGGATAGTGGCGGTGCAGTCGCAATCAACGCACTACCACCCGTTCTGGCGGTTACATCAGACGCTTTACGCACGGCCTGTGCCATCATCTGCTCGTTAGACATACCCCGCTCATTCGCTTGAGGCTGTGTACGTAACCTCTTTAGCTCAAGGTTATATGTAGCCAGCAGAGTAGCTTGGCGGTTGGCACGTTCTACTGTGTGAAACAGTGAGCCGCCCCATACTGAGATAGTATCAGTGAGGCTACGTCCTACAGACGATCCCTCTACACCAAGGCTATCATAGAACAAAGATCGGTTAAGGCTACCTAGATCAGACATTTCCTTAACAAAATAGGACAGGTCTTGCAGTTCTGCTTTCCGCGCATCACTCAGGCCTAGGTCACTACGGACTACATAGTTATGTACTTCCCGTTCTGCGCCTGTTTCTTCGTCCTTTATAACTTGTGTCTTTAGCTCAAAGTAATTGTCTAGTGAGGGTAACGCACGAACCTTACGGTACGCCCCCTCTTCATCATTGCCGACAAGCATTTTCTGGTTGTGTGAAAAGCCGCTCTTTGTGAACATAGCAAGCGCATCATATAATGCAGTTGCACTTTCCGCTGCGCCGTACTCTCCCGCTAAGTATGGTGCTACCACAATAGGCACAGATGAGAGGTTAACCAAAGCAGAAGATACGTTACCCATAAGTGTCCACGCAAACGCCGTCTTGTTTACTGCTCGCGCTATTGCATCATTAGGAGGGTCTATCGCGTAGTCTGCACCCGCCTTTAATTCGTCTAAAATGTCGCCGTTTATCCCACCCGCACCCATGTTCTCACGAGTATACACCTCGGCTAGTGCTGCTCGGATACTCCTAGATGCTTTCATATCCTCTATCTGCGAGCCAAGGCTGTAAGCACGTAGTGAAAACGCCTCAAGAGGGTCTACTATAAAGCCCGGTACTGACTTACGCTTCTGAAAGGCCTTTGCAAAAGATGTTTCTGGCATAGCATCTATCGCTAGTTCCATGATAGCGGTCTTAGCTTCCTCGCTGACACCGACTTCATCTAGTGCGTTTAGGACTTCCTTAACAAACGCGTTCTCTGGCGCACCCCCAAAGGTGGCGTTGTCCAAACTCTCAAAGGGCGTAATGTCAGAAATAATAAAGTCGGACGTATCCATGTTGCCAGATGCTAGGTCTTGCATGAACTGCTGTCTCGCCAACTCAGTTTCAAAAAACAGGACGGGGCTTTCTGTGGTGTTACCGTAATACTGTATCCCGTTTATCTGTGGTAGCTTACCCTCTTCTCTCACAGCGTCAGGGTTGGGTGAGGCTGTGAAGGTTAGTTTAAACTCACCCTTACGTGCTAACGGTAAGAACGACACTAGGCGACCTTTACCAAACAGCTTGCCAAACACATCGTTCTTTAGTCGTGCGGCGGCAGCGGGGTCGCTTATGTTATCATCTATCTTGGCGTAGATAATGTCTTTTATCTGATCGTAGAGCCTAGAGTATACACCTAGTAACTGTTTACGTGCAGCGCGTTCTCGGGCGTCTAGCTTATCGTATTGTTTGCTAAGTCTCTTCCACGCATCAAACTTATCTTGGCCTGATATATCCATACCAATAGGGTCGGGGCTACTTAGGTATTCTTTCTCAGCCTGTTTCTCTGTCAAGGTAGGGTCTACGCTGTAGATGTTGGATTCGTTCAAAAGGTCTGTCCAGAGCCTATAGCGGTCCTCAGACATATCTTTTCTAAACTCTACCAGTACGGAGTTAACAGCATCTAGCTCACCCAACATACGGGAGATGGCACCGTTTTTATTTGAGATGGCGTCCATCAGCTTACGCGCACCCTTTATCCCTGCATCCTCGGCAATCTCTACCAGACGTGCCATAGGCGTAACTTGGAAGAACGCTTTTCGCGCCATTCTAGGCATCGTACCTAGCGTTGCTACTGCACGGTGAGCAATAGCCTGTTCGTCTCTTGGGGCTAAGTTGTTAACGCGCCTCTGCACATTACCTACACCTGCCGCCATGCTACTTGCCATACCCGCAGTGGTGAACGGCATAACAAAAGCATCACGCTCGTTTGGTGCGGCTGACAACAGATCAAGCACCAAGGCGTCAAGGTCTTTCACCATGTTGTCTTTTTTGGCTTTTGTTTTTGTTGGTATCACGCGCCCAGAGGTTAGAGCCGCTTTTATAGCTTCTATAACTCGTTCATAAATTGGTCGTTGGTCTGGCGCGGTTGGAGATTGGATCGCTTGCTGTAGTTGCTTACGGAACTCTGCGTTAGCTATGAACTCGGCTATGAACTCATCTGTATTTGAATAGTCGAACTCGCTATCAACGAACTCTTCTATGTGTTTCATAGCAGTTACAATTTGGTTTATTGCCTTCTTCAGTTCACTCTTCCCACCTAACTTGTGAGATAGGAACGCATGGGCGGCTTCGTGCATTATGACGTGTTCGTTTAGACCAGTTTCTTCATCTAGGTAGATAGTATTTGTCTTAGGGTCAAAAGCACCTGCTCGTTTTGTTGAGTTTCTAGCTACAGAAACGACAAGGCTACCATCATCTTTAGTTTCTAACCGCAGATTAGGTATAATCATAACCTTAGTTACGGGCTTGCCGCTCTTAGTTCTTGCTCGTAATACATTAGCCATCTGAGTTGCAGCTTTTGCTACTAGGCTGTTAACCTCTGCACTCGCTGCAATGTTGTCTAAGACACTAGCGAAGTCACCCTCTGCAAAGTCACGCTTCCTATTCCCAAGGTTCACACCTTGCCGTTCTTCTAAGGAAGCAATTATACCTCCTATAGTATCGTAAGGCAGTTCCTCTCGCATTAACGTCTCAGGAGCAAGACCTGCTTCTGCTTCTGCAAACTCTGCTGTATTTGCTACTTCTGTAGCGTTTCTGGATATATCAACAGCGTTTTCATAAATCTCCTTTGCCTCGCCACTAACAACTGTGTCCTTATCCAGAGCTAGTATCTCAACACGAACACCCTCTGGCAGTGCCTTAAAATCATCACTCTTACGACTTAGCCTTAGCCGTGCGCCTAGCATGGTAGGGGTTAGCGCACTAAGAGTAGGATACCCACGCCGATACGCAGTAGGGTCAGGCTCAACCATAACTGATTTGTATGTTTCGCCATCCTTATAAATCAATTCATTTTCATTTTGGTTCCCAGCAAAAACAACATCACTTATCGGAACCTTCACTCTTGTTCTTTTTTGTCTGAATTTCTTATAGTAGTGTCGGAGTAATTGCTTATTCTGACAGCATCAACAAAGCCATCTGGTGCCAGCATTTTTAAATTTGCTTGGAGCGTATCATAATAAGGCTGATATTCTTGAGAGTTTTCTGCACTTGACAGTGCATTGAAGGCAGCACTTGCATTCGAAAAGTCTATGTATGTATCCAGATATCCAGCTATCTCGTTGTATTCTGACAAGGCACCATCTTCACCCATGTTTTCAAAAACACAGAGCGGGGTAACTCTCGGCTTAATTGGACCCTGTTTAACTTCAGGCCACCAAATTGCAGTGCATACCCTGTCTGCTTTTGTGCGTCTGACATGGTTTCTGGTAAGTCACCACCACGCCACCTGTTTAGCTTTTCACGTAATTGCTTTGCGTCTGCCTCTAAGTCATCACTGTCAAAGTCGAGAGGGGATAATCCTAAAGGGTCTTTCAGCGATACATTCGACGAAGCGCCGCGCCCCCCTATAATGCTGTCTAGCTCACCCTGCTCAAGCACAGTGATTGTACCCTGCTGCGCTTTATCTTCTAACTCTCTTCGACGCGCGCGCACTGCATCTTGCGCTACCCTAATGGCTTCATTGTTTTCTTCATCTTGTTTTCTAAGGGCTTTAAGACGATTAAATTGGTCTTTGTTTAGACCCTCATTGGGCTTACCTTCTACTCTAAGACCTTCAAGAAACTCGCGCTCTTGTGCATTAACAGCTACCTGTGCGTCTATGCGATCCTGCACGGCGGCTAACGAGTCTTGTGGACTTGCGTTAGGGTCAATATACCCACTATCTGCTACGGCGGCGTCTTGGTCTGCGCGTTTTTTTAGCCGCATTATCTTTCTGTTGTTGATTAGAAGTTCTAGTACCTAACGCCCCAGAACCCTGCGCTTTTGCGTTAAGCTCTTCTGTTATCTTTCTATCAAGATACTTTATAGTCTTGGGGTCAAGGTTATTACGCACCCACGTTTCAGCGAGTTTACCTTCTTGGACTAATACTGGATCATCTATTTCTTTGTTATCTGACGCAGCCCTGCGCCCCTGTGCTACATCTGCTGCAATGTCATCTAAAGCACCCGTAAGTATTCTATACTTTTGAAAATATTTTTTAGCTACGCGGCGGGTATTGTAGTCAACAGTGTCATCTACGAATTTTTTGTTTGTAATTGCTTGACGTGTATCTGCATCAACAGCAGCATCAGCATCATCAAACAGATTTATTCTAGCCGCATATAAATCTGCCGCCTCTTGGTCAGTTAAGTCTCTAGGTCTTACAGGTCGTTCTAGCTTTGCTTCTAATAAGCTATCAACCACACGGTTTTTATCACCTGCAGTGGTAATATCTTCAATGTCATTGTGGTATCTGTCATGAGCTTCTTTCCACGACATATTGCCGACCCGTGGTGTACCCTGACCATCTGCTCCTACGGCTAAATAGTTTGCATGAAGTTTATCTATGCGTTCTTGAACAAAAGATGGACCTCTGCGCCTTTCAGCGATACGCGCTAGTTCTGCGGCTCTTTCTGCACTAACTTTTATTGGCGCTGCGTCTGACTCCGCATCAACCGACGAAGCGTTGCGCCCCGCTACAATCTTATCTAATACAGATTTAATATTGCTCTGCACGAGGCTAGAATTATTATTGCCGTCAGGAGGAGTTACACCAACGCTTGTGTTAATAAAATCTATTTGTGATCCTAAAAGACCAATCTTAGGTATACTTGCATTGCTGGCAATGTCACCAAACTCTTGATCTAATTCTTGCGCTGCTTTTTTAATCTGCATTATCATAGTAAGAATTTATTTGTTTAGCTGAACCTTTATTTATCCAGCCATTTTTAGAAATACCAAAGATAGGATACCACTTACCCTTTGCTACCCTATTTGCGCCACGACTAGCATCGTCTTTACTTGCTTGTCCTGAACTTAGATAGAAGGGAACTTTTACGCCATTGACAGTTCGCATTGCCAGTATACGCCCCGAGTAGTTAGAAAGGGCGACTTACCTGCA
>FUIF01015205.1_pt1 | contig 10262 bp, 10 predicted proteins | sample 1003461 | NCBI WGS metagenome assembly FUIF01 (sample SAMEA80401918, study PRJEB19352) | marine metagenome
GGGTTTTGACCCTTAGTAGGCTCAGTAGGGGCCATAGAGCCCCGTAGAGGCGCTTCCTGGGGTTCTGGTGGGTTAGCATACCTTGACCACGGACCCTCACCAGCGGGCTCCTGTGGGGCTCCTGGGGCTTGTTTATACTTTTCCCACGGTCCAGCCATGATTATTGGTTCCTTTTAGCCCAACTCTTAGGGTCGCTAGGGTCTCCCCCGAGGAATACGTAGCCATCTTCCTCTACTCCGGGCTCTAGACCACCTGCTACGGGTTCTTCTGGCCCTCCTGCAGCGTCTAGGACTGCATCAAAGTCTTGGATAGTGGCTGGAGCTGGTCCCTGGTAGCCCTTCATAGTCCCCATTTGCTCGAAGTAAGCGTCTGCAGCTTGTTGAGCTTGTCTAGATTGCTCCATAGCCCCTAACAGAGCGTTAACCCGCCTAGCGTTGATTTCTTCATCTAAGGAAGGATTGTAGGCTCGACTAATTAAGCGTTCCCCTTCCTTCTCAGTGAACTGGGCTCCCAGAACTTCCCGAAGGTTTCTTTGGACCACTTCCTCGATTTGCTCTTGGGTGTCTACTGCTTCAGGGTTAATTCTGCGGCGAATAAACTCGGGTACAGCACCAATTGAAGGACCTGAGACTGAGCCTAGATCCTCCTGGATATCCGCAATAGCTCCACCTACGAGGGGTATCTTGCGAAGGAAGTTACTCTCATCTGGTCCCTTAGCCGCTGCGTCTTCTAATGTACTTGCAGCCCGTTGCAATTGGCCAATCTGTTTAGCTTGATCGCCTCCAGAACCTACCCGCTTAACATACTCTTTAGCGTATGCTTTGTCTACAGCCTCTTGTGCCGGGGTTAAGTTTAGGTTAACCATCGGACCCCTACCCTCATTCTTAAGGCGCTGTAGCTCCATTTGACGGCTAAACTGTCTATCAGCCCTAGCATCGGCTGCAGATTGTTGTCTATCGAACATCTGCATTCTAAAGTCGCGGTCTGCCTGGATGCGGGCATTCTCCCGATCTAGTTCTTCCTTCTGGCGTTGAAGCTGCATGGAGTAGGATCGAGCGTAAGGGTTCTTTTCTACCCCGGCTAGGCTTTCAATAGCCCCTTCAATTCCCCCAGCTTGCATCCCCTTGTCTAGTGCTTGGCTGGCTGCATCTTGCTGCTTCTGATCACTCCGGTTAGCTAGACCCTTTAGGGATTGTTGGAGTGTGTAGGCTAAACCACCCGTAACAGTACCGTCGTTGGGGTTGGGTTGTTGCTCCAACATGCGCCCCAACTCGATTACCAAAGGTTTGGATACGAGGGGTACCGGGATCTGCGGCGGTCGATAGTAGTCATTAGAGCCTCCCGTAATCTACGGCGTAGTAGTCACCAATCTGGACCACTGCATCTGGGTTGATCTCCAAGACCTCTTGGGCCAGTACCCCTACTTCCCTTGGTCCGCCCCAAATGTATTGGTAGGAGTAGACGGGGTAGTCTTTGAAGGTACCCTCAAACTCAATATCAGTCTTGAGCCTGTAATCGGACCACTTCTGTACTGCCGCACCCGCTCCAGTCCCGACTAAGTTAAATAAACCGCTTGTAAAGCCTCGGCGGTTAGCCTGCTCCTGGTTAAAGCGGTTGACATCCCCTTGGTAGCTGGAGTAGATGCTATCGGCTATAGGAGCTGCCCCGATACTCGCTTGCGGGGTGTTTACAAAGTTAGGGTTCTGTACTTGGGTACCAGTAAGTAGGCTCTGTAGCTCGTTTAGGGTCTGGTTCCTACGGGCTGCGTCTAGGGAGAACTGTTGAGCCTCTTGCGCCAGTGCTTCCCTTTGGGCTGCTAGTAGGAAGTCATTCTCCTGCCTGCCGATATCGTCAAAAGCATCCCGGTAGGCTTGACTGTTTGGATCTGTGAACCCCTGGTTAATGAGGTCAGTTCGCCGCTTCTCCCTCTGCCGGTCTAGCTGTCCTTGGTTGCGGGCAATAATCGCATCGTAGGCCGCTTCCCGCGTGTTGTTCATGGGTATGGGGTTACGAAATTGATCCTCCACATTCCCTAGCTGGGTCGTGGCAATATCCCCGTATTGGATCTTAGCCGCTTGCTCTTGATCAAAGATCTTCTGTTGAGTAGGGCTAAGGGACTGTACTGCCCGATACCTTGGGTTGCCCGATCCAGTCGTACCCGCGTACTGGTACCTAACCGTGCCGTACGGGGTGTACTGGTCAACCATATTCAGCTCTTGCTGAGCAATGGCTGCTTTCTGGTTAGCTGCCCCTTGAGCCGCCGCCGTAGCGTACGGATCGGGAGGAGGTGGTGCAGATGCTTTCTTCTTACCCATTTTCGTATAACCTTACGTAATCTGGTAACAACATTCGGCCAATCCATGCGTGCTTCTTGTGCCCGAATTGGTGGGCTAAGATAGCTTCTTTTTTGAAACCGATATGCTCGTTGGTTTTAATGGTATGCTCTTCAGTGTGAAGTGCGGATACCCAACATTTATAACACCCTAGTTGGCGGAAGGGGTACTCAAGCAAGGCTTTGATATTGGCCTTCTTTGCCCACATCGTAGAACTTGATGCTATAGAAAGTTGAATAGTACTGTACTCTGGTTGAAAATCGTGGTATACTACCGCTGCTAATACCTTGTCCCCCGACAGAACCCCTTGGGCTACTGCTTCTTCTGGAAACTGGTCTATTCCAATGAAGGGTATCCGAGCAGCTACCCAATTCTTCAGGCTATCGTCGTGGACTACTGTATTCTTTTCCACTAGAGCGCCCCACCGTTGATGTAGGACCACCTTGTCGCAATCCAACTGGGTTGGCTGGTGCTGGTGTTTATTCTAATCCGAATACTGCCACTCACCCCTTTACCGCTAATAGATCGCCACCCTTCGAAGATCTGGTTTTGAGACCCCCAAGTCCCTACTCCCCAAAGGCTAACTCCCCAAGTTGCTGCACTGTTGGGAATGGAAGCACTTACCCCTGTAAAGGCTGCTACCTGGAAGTCCGTGTTAAGGTCTAGGGCTGGTGCCGGGTCCTGTGCACTTTGAAAAATCGGATTAACCCTCTTAAAAAACTTACTTCGATTGGGTGTCTTAAAGTAGCTAAAGGCTTGCAAAGCATCTGCAGTTATGTCATTGCCATCGTCGGCAGTGGCAGAGCCATACTTGTACACAGTCCCGTTCTCAGCCCCAAAGTAAGGTTCGTCTTCTAGGAGCTGCCAACAAAGGGCTGGGATACCTGTAAACCGACAAGGCTTGCGGGTAATGGTGTTAAACACATATTGGTGTACCTCGGTAGAGGATAGCGGGATATTAAAGATCAACTGCAACCCGTCGGGCCATACAAAAGGCTCCCAACCAAAGTTACCGCTGTAGAACTGTACTGCCTCGTTAACAGCATCGTTAATCTGGTCGGATACTGCTACCATTCCCGATTGGGCTCTATCCGTAAGGAAGATCTGGCTAGCTGGGACGAACCCGTCTGCAGTGACAATAAGCAGATCAGTCCCAAACTTGATCATACACCTACGCCCAATAGGTCTACCTACCCGGAACACCCCTACGAGCTGCCAATCTGCAGCCGTACTTGGGTCAGTCCCTGCGTATACCACTGCTTCCCCTTCGGAGGTAATGAATACGGCTACATCATCGGAACCAGCCCCACTATCGCGGGTCCAAGTCCCCATAGCCATAATAAATCCGCCCCTCGAACAGAGTGCACCTATATCGAAGCTAGCTGCAGTACCCCCGATGGAGTTAACAGGCAGGTACCAGGCTCTTAAGCTGTCTTTTTCACCAAACCATAGTCTCCGCTGGTGGAGGTTAGTCCAGATCAGATTTGCCGCAGTAGGGCCGGTTATACTTGCGGTAGTCCAGGTTGTACCGTTGTAAGATCTAGGAGCGTCTACTCCGTTAACAGCAAAGAGGAAGTGTCCCGCTCCTGTTTCGATCTGGGTGTGTTGGAACCGGGAGTTACCTAACCCAGAAACAACCGCTGCCCCTACCGCTCCAGCGTTGGTAACATCGTAGATACTTCCTGCAGCTATCCCATATAGCTCTTCTGAGCCGTCTGTAGCTGTATAGAGCATAAGGGTCTCTACATCGTCCCCTAGTCCCGTAGCGTGCTCCTCGTAGCCGTTGCGGACTGTAACGCGGTCTGTCCCCGGGAACCAGTTATCTAGGATAACAGCATTCTCCTCCGGCATATCCGCCAAAGCGTTCCGGGTATCCCACCCTCCAACGGGGGGAGTTACGGTAGTCGAACTAGCTGCGGGACGCTGAGCCCTACGCCTAGGCATTAAAGACCCCTAATTGAGTAGTATCCATTCCCAGGAGGTTCCCCGGTAAAGCGTCTTGACCCAGAGCCGAAAATATCCCCTGCACTAAGAATACGGGGGCTTGGTTGGTCGTGCTTAACCAGCGTATTTAATCGTTCAATAAAACGTTCTAGGGCATGTTGAGCAGGTTGCCCCTCTGCCGTTAGCCATTCAAAGATAATGTAGTCTTCTAGTAGGTTCTCATCTATAAGGCTGGTGTCTGTATCCGCTGCAAAGGCCGTTTGAGCCGCTGAAGCTGCACTTTGAGCCCACAGAGTGCTAATATACTCAAACGCCATCGTATTGCCCGCTGGAGGAGCTGGGCTAATGTGGATGGAACCACCCCGGAGAATAAACTTAGTTGGGTAGCCCTGGTAATCGGATGCTTTGAAAGCCTGCCACTCTACTGGGGTAATGGGTCCAGTAATCAGCTCTTGTTCGTTGCGGTTCCAAAAGGTTTCTGGAATAATCCGGTCTAGGTCGGAGGGCAGTGCTGCCGTCTGTTCCTCTTGCCCCAAGCTGGTGAAGGTTTGCTCTTTGCGGAGGATTTGCCAATCTATCCGCTCAGCCAGCCTCTTACCAGCCTGATTAGCATACCTAAGCATCCGTCTACTATCCTCGGAGCTGGAACCTGCAACGGAGGATGGTGGGGTGATCTGGATTTCAGTAGCAACATTATCCGATATGGTCTTTAAGGTCATTGGATTATCAGTGCTCTACCATCGTTTAAAACAAAGTCTTTACCGGGTAGCTTCTCTTTGATCTGCTCTACATAAGTAGGGTCGTCTGCATCGTCGCAAATGATCTTACTGCAAGTGAACTTATCAAAGAAAGGTAGTCTACTTCCCTCTAGTCTCGGTGGGCCATCTACTAGCCCTAGTGCAAACTCTTTGGGCAGTTCTGCCTCTACCTCGCTTAGATCGTACCACCCCTCCTGGATCGGGCAATGGCACATAGCTATATTGCGTATTCCTGCTTGTTGAGCCATGTAGATAGTGCGGTCTGCCCAGTCTGTAGAGTGCTCCAAGCAATAAACGTAGTGGTCTGGGTTTGCTGCAGCCATCATGATTGTCGTTAGACCGCTTCCAGCTTCAATAATAGGTCCCTTAGCTTCTCTTGCCAACCAAACGCAAAGTGCGAGTACATCTGCTTGGACCCCGAACATATTATTGGAGAAGTCTACCGCTTCGTAGAAGTCTGCGTTAGTCTCATCCCCGTTCCTAATCAACTGAGCTACGTGCCATAAGGTAGTCCCTTCAATCCTGCGGAGGTGCGCCCCTAAGCTATCTGTAACAATGCTCTTAGCTGTATGTCCTAACCGTAGTTCTGGCATTGCGTGGAGTTTACCGCCGTATTGGTCCCTCCACTTGTTGCAGAAGTTAAGATCCCCGCCCCATCGCTTCTCATTCTCTAACGTTCTCTCAAAGAGAGGGGTATCTTAGCTCTTTGGTCGTTCTTCTTCCAGAAAGTAGGTACATCCTTTACCATTGTCTCTAGAACATGTCGTTTAATTGCGCATAAAGCCCGTAGGAAGCCCATCTACCTCTAAGAGCCCGTCTACCCTTACCTTAGCCCCTTGCTTGGGTAGGAAGGGCATGGAGCCTCTACGGTATTTATCCTCGGTGCGGAAGGGGTAAACACCTCCTACTAGATCCGCATCAGCCTGGCACAAGGCTACAAGGTCTTCGGGGCTCCAACTAACATCTGCGTCTAGGAATACTAGGTCTGTACAGTCTGTTAGTAAAAATTCCTTTACAATGGTGTTGCGGTTGTCGTCTACGTGGCAACCACCACTCATCAAATAGTACGCTGTTTCTATATCCTCGGCGTGGAGGGCTTCTCTACTCCGCTGAATTGAGTATGTATAGCTTGCGTCTGTGTTCTCGTATACTGGGGTAGCTAGTAAGACCTTCTGGCGGCCTACCGCTGGCTTACCTTCATCAAAAAATACTTGGCTCAAGGGATTATCCTTTATAGGGGTTGTCCGTTAAGAAAAGGTGGAGTGGAGCCGAAGCCCCACCCCTAGTAGTGGCGGAATTAACCGCCGGTATTGATTAGACCGATTGTACGCAGTGCAGTGTACAAGCGATCAATCTTAGTTTCATTAAGTGCAGTTGTGGCAGTTGTTGTGCCTACTGCAGTAATGGAAGGTTGAACAACTGGAGTAGCACCCCAGAAGCCTACCTTAGCGACGGTAGCATCCTGACCCAGGACAGTACCATCGTCATTTTTATTGTCGAGATATTGAATAGTCATTGTCAACTCTCCTAGTTAGTGCCAAGGCGTACAGCCAGTTGTGGACGAATAGCCTTGTAGCCGTAGAGGACATCCAAACGACAAGGGAAGTTATCGTTGTTGATATCGTACTGGCGTACAATCCGCATAGAAATACCGTCCATGACTTCCCGTGCTGACCAGTCTACTCCATCGGGCATTACCAAGTCTGCCGATGCAAAAGCAAAGGCATCTTTGTGATATGCAAGTCCGATTTCGTAGTCTGCAGAACCAGCGATAGCCGTAGTGTGATCGCCTTCAACCTTGTAGACGATACCGTTATCAGTCGGGCTAGCAGAAACGTTCTGGCGACCACCTGAAGTAACGATAGCTGGGCTAATCGGAATAGAGCTGTAAGAAGCAGATACGTCTTCAGTCACAACGAACTGCTTGCGGAAGCCCAGATCAGCCTTAGTCTCTGGGTGTACGGCATTACAACCAGCAAACTCGACAATGTCACCTTTCTTGAAAGTACCTGTAACAGTACCGTCAACAGTAACACTTGAGCCTGTTTGGTTAGCTCCGTCAATGTCTGCACCAGTATCGTCACCAGCTTCAGAACCAGTTGTATGGATTGGCATCAAGCTGTTTTCCATGACATCATAGCCGTGGAGGCGACCAACGTAACCTTCAGTGTATTGTTTACCAACTTCCTTTTGGTTGTTGAACAAACCTTGAGAAGCTGTAACCAAGTCTACGTTTTGCTGGTTGGACAAGAGCAAGTAGCAGTCATCCATAGGAGCAAGGTTTTGACGTTGTACCTTCCGTGCATTCAGAACGTCTGCAAGACCCAGGCTGTCGCCTACGTCTGATACCTCGTTGTAGACATCTTTGTACATGCTGAGTGCATCGTCTTCGATGTTAGCAGCGAGAACGCTCATTGCTGGCTTCAAGATACGGTCAGAGAAGTCATCCAGATCCATAGTCAGCTCTTCGGATGTGAACTCAATGTCAACACCCTTTTGAGTGGCTACAGTCAGAGTAGTGGAAGTCTCTGAAGTATTTTGAAGGTCAATTGCACGGCCCGTACGGACTGTGTACTCGTTTGGCAAGCGGATCTTAAGATCATTACCGATTTTAGCACCAGCTTTAGCGTATTGGCTATCGTACTGGCGGTTGATGCTACCAATGAAGTTCAACTTTTGATGAAGGATCATCAATGCTTCACGGGTAACGGCAGTTGGCGTAAGAATAGTATTGGCCATTGTCTGTCTTTACCTTTCAGTGTTGAAGATTAAGACCGTTGTTTTTGAGCTAGCCTACGCTTCCGCCACTCATCTGCAGACATCTTGTCAGCATCTTTATTGAGGTCGTAGCGCTGTTTGGCTTGCTTTTGGCTCTTCTCTCCCTTAATGGGTTCGGCCTTTTTGGTCTTAGATTTGGGTTTAGTTCTGGTCTTAGCTTTTAAATCGTCGTACATCATCGCTTTATATGCCATCTCTGTAAAAGCTGGATTCAAAGGCCAGTCCTGAGCTTCCTCTGAGTTGATCCCGTAGTTGTTGACCACGTAATCGACTACTTTGGGAGCATGTAGGTCTGTGAACCCTGCGTATTTGCTCTCTAGCTTTTCCTTCCCTGCCTGCATTTGGGCAGCGTGGTACTCTTGCTGAGCTTGGGTTTGCTGGTCTTCAAGTTGCTTTGTGATTGACAGAGCTTGATTGTACTGTTGATTAAGTTGAGCCTTACGGTCAGTCAATATCCGGGCCGTGTCTCGATCCTCTTGGCGGTCTGAGCGCCATAGACGGTCAATCTCTTGGTCGGAGTATTGCGGGTCGTTTAGCTGGTTGAGTATAGCTTGACCAGTTGCGTAACTCTGTAGTGCTTGGTCGCTCATTTGGTTTAACCGCTCGAAGGTTTGAACTTGTTGTTCTACCTGCTTGCGCTGTTCGGCCAAGTCTTGACTGCGTCTAGTGTGGGCAGCTTCTACTGATTTGACGTAGTCTTGAGTTTTAGATAAGAGTTCGTCGGGGACTTCCCCTTTCCGAAGGACTAATTTCTCACCGCCAAAGTTGATCTCAACTTCTTCTGGTTCGTCATCTTCACCTTCTTCGTCTTGCTCTTCACCTTCCTCTGTTTCGTCTTCAGTCTCTTCGTCGTAGTCTTCACCTTCTTGGGTTTCTACTACTTCTTCTTCAACACCTTCATCTACTTCGTCAAGTTGCTGGTGTTCTTCTACTACTTCTACTTCTACTTCTACTTCTTCCATTACTGCTCCGGATTAAATGGGTCGCCCGGAATTGGGCTAGGCTGAAGTGGGGCTGGTTGCCCCGGTTGAGCAAGCGGTTGTGGTCCAATACCTTCTGCTTGCTGTACTTCTGGCGGCAAGACGTACTTTAACCGCTCAGAAATCTGTTCACTATTCGGGAAGTCCATTACCTCTACTACTAAGTCTCCGAGGATAGCTGCAGCCCCTGGTACTTGTCGTAGGATCTCAAGCAGGAACTCCCGCTGCTCTTCCCGCTGGGTCTGGTAGCTAGCGCCACTGCTCGTAGTAATGTCATATTTGCCCACTGAGAGGTCGTAGAGAGTTTCCCCATCTTCCCCCTCCATGGATGCTTTTGGCTCTCCATAGCCTTCTGTAGCCGTTGTGAGGCGTATTACAGCTTCCTTCTCATCTTCCCCTAGAATGCGGATAGTTTGCCGCTGGGAGTAGATGTGGGGGATGATATCGACTAGAACCTTGCCGCTGTACTCAATAGCCCGGTTTAGGTTGTCGATAAAGTGGAAGTTGGCTACGTCTGCTTCCCGCTGTCTAGCCATGATAGCCCTACCACTGGTCTCGTTCGATCTAGCTCCTAGGGCGCTATCGTAGATACCTGTAATGGCTTTCATGTCATCGGCTGCTTGCATAGCTTCCTGGATAACACCACTTGGTACCGCTGGAGGCGCTTGCCTAGAAGGCATTGGACCCATTTGGGCGTCGTATTCCAGGTAGGCGTGGCTTCTGGTGTTAGCAGTCTCCCACTTACCCCGGTCTTCATCGGCAATGGAGCCCTTAGCAGCTACAAAGGGTGCTCTGGGGGCTAGGGCTACCAGTTCAGTTGAAGCACTCCGCCAGTAGTTGAACATAGCTTGAGGGTCTTTAGCGTCCCTAATGGCACTGCGGAAGTAGCGCTTACCATCTGAGTAGACTTCCTCACCCCAACATGGAACAATTGGCATTAGGGTTCCAGGCCATTCCTTGGGTTCTTCCAGGATATCCTTACCATTGGTCTTATAACGTAGGATCTGGGGTATCTCGGTGTCCCGTTCATCCTCAATAGCTGTACCTGGGACATTGCTTAAGACACCCCTAAGCAATTCGTCCTCAGTCATCTTTGATTCATCTTCAATAGTGAGGGTAGTAGCGATATCCCTAGCCACCTGTACTAGATCGTCATGGAGGAATGTCTGTCCATTCTCCAGCTTGTAGAGCTTCGTAGAGCGCATCTTCTTGCAGAAGTACTCCACCACTCTTAAGGCGTCTGCATTGCCCCAGAGGTCCGCTCTATCCCGGTTATCAGCCTGGAACTCTACCCGCTCGAAGTCGGGGTACTTGTCTTCCCAGTCTTCTTTGCTGATGAAGTGGCTAACAAAGGCATAATCCCAGTCACTAGCATCGAAGCAGCTTGAGCTAGTATCCCAATGGACCTGGAAGGCGTTGGGGATACGATGGATACGGGCTTCTAGGTCAAAGCTAGTAGGGTGGCAATA
>FUIF01001609.1_pt1 | contig 10261 bp, 24 predicted proteins | sample 1003461 | NCBI WGS metagenome assembly FUIF01 (sample SAMEA80401918, study PRJEB19352) | marine metagenome
GGCGGGACACCAACAGTGGACAACGACACGCAGCAGGCGTAGCACAAGATGCTGGTTCTGTAAAAGTAGATGGTTCTAATAGTTCCTTCGCTCAGGGCAGTATTGCTGTCAAAAAAATGAGCGTAAACACTACTGCAGGATTTAGCATTGTTGAATACACCGGCACTGGTTCAGCCGGCACAATCCCACACGGGTTAGGCGCTGTGCCTGAATGGGCAATTTTCAAACGCACCGATGGCCCAGCGGATTGGGACTGCTACCACCAAGGAATTGGCAACACAAAAGTAATAAAACTAAACGCCGATAGTGGTCAATCTGCCGATGGCATTGCTTATTACAACAACACAACGCCAACAAGCACTTTGTTCCATATTGGAGCGGGTGGGGCTAACAATACTTTGAATGAAGAGATGATTGCATATATCTGGACTCCTATTGTTGGGTATTCTAAATTCGGCAAATACGGTGGCGGAAGAAATACAGGCACCGCCCCTGACATGGATGGGGCCTACATTGAAACAGGGTTTCGCCCAGCTTTTTTATTAGTCAAGCGTGTTAATGCAGACGGTGACCCTTGGATTCTTTTGGATTCGACAAGAGATCCGAACAACTTTGCATTTAGAGGGCAACAGCCAAACAACGCAGTAGCTGACCCAACTTCGGGCGATTCCTACGCTTGCGATTTTCTAGCAAACGGTTTTAAGTGGAGAACTGCAAACGCCGGCGTAAATAACGCATCTGCCACTTATGTATACGCTTGTTTTGCAGAAAATCCGTTCGGGGGCGAAAACGCTCCACCCGCTACCGCACGCTGACCCATGCCTTACATCCTTGAGGGGCGCAAGCTTCGCCCCAACCGTCCATTCAAAAATGCCGATGGGATGCAATTCCCTGCCAACTGGTTAAAGCTGACCTCTGACGAGGAAAAGGCCGCCGTTGGTATTACTTGGGAGGATGACCCAGCACCGTTCGATACGTTCTATTACTGGAGCCCTGGCAACCCAAAACGCTTAGATGACGGCACAGATGAAAATGACCGACCGGTGCCGGGTCTGAGGCCAGGATTAGTGGCAAGGCAAGCCAGCATCGCTGGGCGGTTGCTACAGCACACTGATTGGTATGCAGTCCGCAAGGCTGAAACCTCTAAGGCCATCCCTGCTGCGATCAAGACTTATCGCGCCGCTGTTCGCACGGCTTGCGATACACGCCAAGCAGAGATCGCTGCGGTGAGCACTACGGAGGAACTGGAGGCGCTGATGAAGGCACCGGCCAGGTGCTGGACAGTGACGGGGAAACATTGATTGATAACCCTGCTGCGCATCTCACCCCGTGGCCTGACCCGGTTAGCTGATGGCTGTTCGTAGCAAGGCGGGAACTGCGGGGCTACTGGTCAAGCAGGGCCCGCCGAAAAAAACGAGGCAGGGGGCGGGGCAACACAGCCGCCCAAGGCACAACCGGAAGCTCAAGCGCGGGCAAGGCCGTTAGGGCCACTGGCACATGACGGTTAGCGCGTGGTGTGACACGTCGTTACGGTTTCGGCGGTTTTCCTTTTATCTAATGAAAAGCCTGCTGATTGGCGCTGCTAGTGCCGTGGCTTTCGCCCCTGCTGCGATTGCTGGCCCCTTTATCAACGTGGAGAACAATGCTGGTTGGTCTGGCGCTGGTGATGAGGGCTTGGATTTCGTTGGCTCTGCCACTGACTTCCACCTGGGTATCGAAGGCAGCAGCAACAACGTGAGCGGTGGCCTGCAGGCTGGCCCCATGCTGGTGGCCCCTGAGAACGCAGACACTACCGTTGAGCTGTCCGGTAAGGCTTTCGGTTCTGTGGCCCTGAGCCCCAAGGCCGATCTGTATGGCGAGATCAGTTTTGCCACCGCTGAAGAGATGGATTACGCAACTTTGGAACCAAGGTTGGCGTTAAGTTCAAGCTCTGATTACACTGAGCACGTCTTCACACAGAGACGCGCAGCACCAAGGCCCCGGCTCTCACACCCCGGGGCTTTTTTGTATCTATGCAAAAAGCAGTAAACATCCTTTCCCTAATCTCGTTTGGCATCTCTGCCAGCCTGTTTGGCGCGGTGCTTTGGGTTTTGGCCAATGGCCACAGCATTAAGAGCAAGATGGCCCAGCAAATCCAGGCCGAGGTGATGGTGCTGGTGTTGGACGCCACTAGCAAAGAGATGCAGGGCATGATGCCGGTTGAGACTGGCCCCGCCTTGCCATTTAGTGCCCAGTAACATTCCAGAAATAAAGATCCGGCAGATTCCGACCCCTGAGCCTCCGGTGATTCGCCCGGTTCAGTTCCCGCGGCCTGTGGTGAACCTGCCCGGCTGCACTGCGGTTCACCCTGACGCTGGCTGAATCCGTCGCTGCTGAAAGATGACCCGAGCCGGGTTGGGTATGCCTGCCCAGATGGTGGCTTTCCGTCGTTCAACCCGATGGACTACCGGCCCAACGAGCTAACAATCGTCGAGCCACAGCCGGAGCAAGAGCCAGAAAAATCAGAGCCACCGGCACCGCAGACGCCAAAGCTGCCGGAGATCCCGAAAGTGCAAGCCCAGGAGGAACAGCCGCCGGAACCTAAGCGGTCAATCCCTGAGCAGATCGTTGATGGCCTGCCTGAGGTGCCTGCTGTTGTCACGACGGCATCAATCGCGCTTGTTGCTACGACTTCCGCGCTGCTGGCCAAGCCGTTGGCTGATCTGTTGCTCAAGCTAATAAAACCAGCGATTAAAAAGATCGTTGCCAAAATCAAGGCGTTGCTAGGGCGTAAGACTCGCCGGCTTTCTCTTTCTGAACGACGTCTGGCGCAAAGAGATAGGAATCGCGCGGTATTGGCTTTGCGTCGTTCTTTGGGGCGGTGATCTTGTGATTGTGTGGCAGCACCTGGCCGGGCTTGGGGATTAGCACGACGTCGGAGCAAATTTGCGCCGCTTGGCTGCCTGGGCGGAAGATAACGCCCTTAGCCATGAGTTCGCCACAGTGTTTGAGCCGGCCGATCTCTGTAATCAAGTTTTTGTGCGCTAGCGCTTGCTCTAAAAGGGCAAGCTGAGCATCCCCAAGAGCTTTGCAACGGGCGGCTAGTTTGCCGTCGAGCGGAATGGAAAACGTGGCGCTGACCCCGTAGTTGATGGCGTGGGAATCACGTTGGCCGGTGGGAGTTTGCTGCCAGTACAAAATATCTCCGGGGTTATCCGGCACATTGTCCTCGTTGGCATCTAGCGGGTCGTAATAGGGCGTGCGCTGATACTCCCGCCGCGGCAGGGTATAGCTGTGGGATTTAGTGATGAACGGCGACACGCTAAGGCTTGGCCCTTGGCAGCTGATCTGATTGGGGCCCAGGTGATATGACGGCCAGGGTCCGCCGGTCACCTGGATCGCTTGGTTTGTTACTGAGCCATTACTGACGGAGCTAGGTGCTGCGGTGGCGTTGACCTGGCCCCAGGCGGGCATCGGCAACAGCGCTAGGGCCCAAACACCGAGGTGGAGTCCGTGACGGTTTCGACCGTTGTTGTGCGCTGAATGGTGGTGATGGTCTGCAGCCCCGGCCCGCTGTAATGCTCTGTCAGCTGAAACGCTGCGCCCTGGGTTTGCTGCTGATAGGTCGGCTTGCTGCTGAGCGGTAGCCCCTGCCATTGCGACTGCACGCCCTCCATCGTCACGTTTTGCGTGGTTGAGGATTGCGGAATCAGTGCCCCGCTGCTGGTCACCCCGGACCCACTGACGGAATAGGTGTAGCCAGTTGCAAAGTCCACTGATTTGATGTTTTCGACCACTTGCGTCGTGCTGCGCGTGTTGCTGGTTTGTGAACCCGTGCGGAATTGGGGCACCACAGGAACCGCCGCCGCAGGCCCTGCCAGCAGCAGCAAAATCAGCAGGCCGCATTTCACTTGATTTCTAGGCTTGTGATGCTCTGGCCAATCGCGCTCGTACCTGCGCCGCCAGCGGTCACAGTCAGAGCACCGGCTGAGGTCACCGTACCGGCCAAACTGCCCGCGGTGCCACCAGAAGTAACGGTCGAAGTCTGCCAAAGGGGCAGGGCGGTCACAGCTGAGTTAGTCAAGCTGGTGGTGCTTGTACTTGTGCTGTCGGCTTCCGTATAGCTCTGGCTAAAGCTAAAAGCGTTGCCGCTCGTGACTTGCGATGCCGTCACGCTGGTTAGGGCAGGCACACCGTTGGTGACAGTGCCCAGGCCGCCAACAACTCCGGCAGTGGTGCCGTCTGTGGTGCTAACACCGTTGCCGCTGATTGAGTAAGAACTGCCGCCGCGTTGTATCTGTGACGCGGCATCGTTCACGGTCAGCTGAACGGATGACTGGATTTTGTGGATTAGGTCTGCCTTAGCCGGAGCGATTACGCCCAAGGCCAGCAAAAACACCAGGGGGCGAATCATGACTCTTGCTTAGTGTTTGATGAAATTTTAGGCGGCTCTTTTTTTGCCGTGTTCCCAGTTTTGCGCTCAATGCCAAAACCGGCCATGGCACCGGTAAGCAAAGAAGCCACAAAAGTTGAGTCCATTTTCATGCCCGGGAATATGCCCAGATATGAAATTGTCAGCAAGGTCGCAGACCAGCCCAAAACAATTAACCGCACACCATCGGCCAGCGTTGGCCCGTCTTTCTGCTGTTCCTCGTCGTTGCCTGGTGTGTCTGCCATGATGCGATCAAGGGGAGCGGGTCATGATCGAAGTCTGGGCCGCGGTTTGCGGCGCGTCAATAACAGCAGCAGCCCTTGGCTTTAGCGGCTTCAGCCGTCAAAACCAACAGGGCCGCGATTCGTTGGTGAGGCTGACAACGGCTGTCGATAATCTCACCTCAAGGCTCGACATCCTCCACAACGACATTCGATCAAAAGACGTTGAGGTCTTTGAGCGTTTGAGGAATCTTGAGGCGGCAGTGGCCAGGCTGGAAGGATTGTCAAAAGCTCCTTAGCATGCGGGCAACTACCAGCCCCCCATGATTCTGCTGCTCAAGCCAGTGATGCTGGCCTTTGTGAAATCAGACGCGGTAAAAAAGCTGATCGTTGATTGCCTCAAAAAGTTGGTGCAAAGCACTGATAACACCGTGGATGACCAGGCCGTGGCTTTTATTGAGGCTGCTCTGTTTCCCGCTAAAGAGGGCGAATGATGTTGGCTTACCTGATCAACCTTTGCACTTTCTTGGTGCTGCTTAGTCTTGGTGTTGTTCTGGTAGTCGGCAGCGGCCGCGGCCTTTGGCACAAGGGCTACATGGCTGGCCTTGAGGCTTGCCGCGTGAAATCCTTACGGTGATGCTCGCCGCCCTGGCTCTTATGGCGCCTTTGTCACTGCTGCCGTTCTTTGAGCACTACCAGGGCACGCCGCACCAAATCGCGGCAATCAAAGAGCTTGAGGATGCAATTCCCGATGAGCTTCTGGCGCGGTCGGCCAGTTGGTTCCAAACGTGGAAAGTAACCGGCAAATCCCAACGGCTGCCGGTGCCGTATTTCTCCCAACACGACAACGAATCAGGCCAAGGCGTTCGGGAGTGCTTTTCAAGCGCCGCGGCGATGCTGGCCGCCTTTTATGGCGTCGTTGGCTCTGATGATCAATACAACCGCAACCGCGAACGGTTTGGCGATACGACCTCAGTAAACGCTCAGGTAGACACGCTGCGGGATTATGGCCTGCGCGCCGTGTTCTTCTCGCACGGCAGCCCGTCGATGCTGTTCGACCTGCTGGATCAGGGCCGGCCGGTAGCTGTCGGCATCCTGGCGAAGGGCGACTTCTCAAAAGGGCAGCAGCCGTGGGGGCCTGGCCATTGGGTTGTCGTTGTCGGCTACACGCTGGACAGCCTGACCATTCACGACCCCAACGGCTTGCCTGATATGCACCGGGGCACGCATGAGAAAAAGCTGAGCGGCTCTTTTGTGCGCGTAGACCGTGGAGATTTTGAGAAGCGCTGGTTAATCGAAGGCCCCGGAAGTGGCTGGATGATCGTGATAAACGATGGCTAAGTTTTGGCTGCTTTGGGTTTATATCTCGCAGTTTTGGTCCGTCACTGTTTTGAACTGTGCGCGGCCGGTAAATTGGGGCAACTGCTGGCCTCCCCATGAATGGCTAGTTCCAGCAATAAGTGATCTTTGGCGCGCTCGGCAGCCTTACAAGACAGAGCGCGATTTGCTGAAATCTTTGGAGCCAAACAATGAGCCAAGACGAATGGCTCCACGCCGAGCTAACCCTGGAGGAAGAGCTAAGCATGGAACGGATAACCAGAGGAATCTGGCACGAGAACGACATCGAAAAGGTTAGGGATGTTTGCGCGTCTCTTTATCGGGCGAACTGGCGCCATCGGAAGATGCTGGTAAACGCGGTAAATCGGATCGCTGAGCTGGAGTCGAAAGCCCTAAAGAATTTCGTTTTGCCAGATACGCCTCCAGAAGCTCCGAGTAGTAACCCCGGCCAGCCTTGAAAGGGGAAAAGTATTCCCCCGTCAAGATCAGGCCCAGCTCGTCTAAGCGCCAGAACGCCTCAAGCTCGGGCTGGCCATTAGAAAGGCATGTCGCCGGAATCAGTAGCTGCCGGCCGCGGCTTGGGGTCAGAGATGACGGCCAGGTAGTAGCGTTGCCTGCCTGGCTAGTGCGGGGAAGCAGCTTCATTGAGACTTCGATGCAGGTTTCTCCCTTTTGGTTTTTGACCTGATTGCCGTTCTGTAAGGCGTGGTCATAAAGGGCAGCGATCTGATCAACAGGCCACTGAGCCTTGGCCCAATAGTCTTCTTTGCTGTCTTCCTGACGGCTCTTGTTGAGGTTGGAGAAAAGGACAAACTTGTTTTCGGGATAGTCAGGCATGAGAGTTAATCGAGGGGGGTGATTCCGTGGGTGAGTTCATAGGCCAGCAGATCCGCTAACGGGTAACGGATGCTGCCCTGCCGTCCGGGGCCTCGCGGCAGGTCTTTGGGGTCAACTTTGACCCATTTAGGGCCAACGCCTTGGGCGCGCCAGCGCCGCAGGGTAGACAGGTCTTTGCTCCAGCGCTTGGCCAGTTGGCGATCGGTTAGCGCGGCACTCAATGGGGTGGGTTCAGTCATGCGGCTGCTTCTCTCCTTTTGTTGAGGATCTTGACCAGCTCGGCCCGCTCGATGGTGTTAAGCCCTTTGTGGCCACGGATAAAAGCTTCGGCCTCTGTGATCTTGTCGATCTCCACCTCTTGGGCGTATGCGGTGGCCTTCACCATCACCGGGTTAGTGCCTTTGCGCTTACCGCTTGAGGCTTGCTGAGCTGGCAGGCTGGCGCCTTCGACGTTGGTCTGGTCTTTGTCGTAAAGGGCCAAGCCGAACTGATTGCCAAAGGTCATCAGCGCACGCTTTCGCGCGTCTGTCTCGGCTTCCTTCAGTGCCGACTCCATCGCGGTGCCGTGGTCGAAGTCGCGGCCATGACCAGCGCCGCAGCCTTGGCGGACAATATCGCCGACCTTGATGGTCACAGTGGCTGAAAACGTGACAGTGCAGCGGCCTTTGCTGTCTTTGCCATCGGCAATCTTTTCTAGTGCCGTGGTTTCGCTGCTCCAGCCGTCAAAGCCAAAGATCCGGTTTGCCTCGGCAATTGCGTGCCAGCCCTCGATATAGGAGAGAGAGCGACCGCCGCCACCTTGGCGGCTCTTGACGTGAACCTTTTGAAGGGGGGCAGCTAAGAGCTGCTTTTGCTCGTCGTTAAACATCAGTATTCAAAAGCCCAGGAGGGCAGTGAGAGGGTTTGCAGTTCCGGGGTATATCCCGGCCAGTCGCCGCTTAGCTCGCAATCCGCAACGAGGCGGAGAGCACGGCGCCGGATGTTTTCGCCTTCGATTAGTGCAGCCTGATCAAGTTCCACGACGGAGATCAGAAACGGGGCCTCACGTTCTACGACGATGAAGACGAACCGGTCCGCCTGGGCCAGCTCTAGGTAGTGCGCGGCCTGCATGTGGTACTTGAAAGAAGCCACCTGCTTGGCAAACTCTTTCGGGCTTGCCTTGCCAGCGCCCACGGTCTTTAGGTCCACGATCGTGCCGTTTGGCTGTATCCAGTCCAGGCGGCCCTTGATCGCTAGCCCTGTTTCCTCATCTTCCGAGAAGATCGAAACCTCGGGCTCACCAGATGACAGGAAAGAAGCTGCCAGTGGATTCTGTGCCAGAGCTAGGCGGAACCCCATGGCTTTGTTCCATTGGGCTTGAGTGATGGCGATTTGCCCGGCTGCCTCGATCTCCCTGGCCTGCTCTTTGCCGGCTTGGTGTTGCGTGGGCCGCAGACGGCATAAGTCTGCTCAAACGTGTCCGGCTCTAGGCCGCTGGAGTGCAGCAGCTTGCCCTCGAACATTGCGGGCGTTTCTGGTTGGCGGATGCCGCGCCGCATGGCCTCAAGGCGTTGGGGGCAGTCCATGGCCACCTTGAGTTCACTCTGGCTTACGCTGGGCGCTTGCGGTAGGCGTCATCTTCGAGGCCGTAGAGGATGGAGAAAACAGAATCCATCAAACCCCCGTCTTGGCGTAGAAGGGCGAGCCGGGGCCATAGGTGGCTTTTAGCTCGGGCCAGGTGCGCAGGATCTTGCCCACGTTGTCCGGGTCAGCCTTGAGCCCTGCAGTAGCCAGGGCACGCATGAACGAGCCGCCGTGGACCTGTGCGGCCTTGAACGTGTGGAGAACTTCCGATTGGGAGAGCATTGTTTCCATAAAATCTGATGGGTGGCGTATGGGTGCTGAGGGGGCGACCACGCTGCCCGCCTATTTGGCGAGCTGGTTGCAAGCGGCCTGGATGCCGGCCTGGCAGTCGTTGTGGGTCATCTGCTGCAGGCTGGAGTTCACAGCCAGGAAGCAGGCGCCGCCAAAAGCGAGCATTGAGCAGAAGAACAGCAACAAGGATTGCCTGGTGGCTGTTTGTGATTGAGCGCGAGTCATGGGGGGCGTTCGCTGTCCCCTAATTATGCGCGGGGTTTGCCTGCTGTATGCTCAACAGGTGCCGGAGCGGCAGGCGGCACAGCGTCAGGCTGTGGCCCACCTCCGGGCAGTGGTAGGGCTGACCCCATATCGGGCCCCGATGGCCCTCCAGGTCATGCCAGAGTGTCGGGCGCGGCGGACCTTAACGCCCTTGCCTTCAGTCAAGTTCCACAGAACAATCAGAGGCAGAAGAATCAAGGCCAGCGCCCATGCCATGGCGCAAGTCATTGGTTTCTGAGTGATATTTGAGATGCGCCGCCTCTATGGCCGTCATCAGCCCCAGCAATGCGAGCAGGGTGACCAGAGCGGTACGCATGGGCGGCTAGCAAATGGGTGCCCCGTGATTGCTGCTCAGGGGCCAGGCAGGAGCGCATCTTGTCTGCGTCGGAGAATCGGGGCCGTTCATCCCGCTTGTGGCTGGAGAAATACTACCACAGGTGCGCGGTGTGTGCGCGCTAGAAGGTCACGTCTAGTAACGCGGCGAACAGCACTTGGCGCATGTGGGTCAGCTGCTCCTGCTCCCCTGGGTCACCGCCGGCCCATCGCTGCTGCTTCTCAGTTACCGCTGCCAACAGCATTCTGATTTCACCAGCACCCAGCACGAACTCAACCAGCCGGGGCTCAGCTTCCATCAGCCCGTCAGTTCCTCGATTTCTTCCGGCTGCAGGTGCTCAAAAGCCAGCATCCCTAGCAGGGCGTTCATCCATTCCCCGGCCTGCACCGCCTCCTGTAGCAGCGGCCGGCCTCGCATCTTGTCGCCTTTTTTGTAAGCCGCCATTGCTGCATCAAACAGCGCGTTATAGCGGCCGCGGTGTTGTTCGATCTCGTCCAGCAGTTTTTCCATTTCAGATAATGGTTTTGGTGTTTTCCTGTGGTTCTGCGGGCGCCTTGCCGGGCCGCTCATAACCCCAAGACGCCAGCCAGTCTCGTAATGCTTCGCCTGTTGGCGTTTTAACAGGCCAACGGACGATCTTCAAAATTTGGGTGAAGTTATCCCCCATTACTATGCGCGCGCTGTGCGGTTGCCAAATGATCCAGGTTGGGCTCGGGCCGTCTTTGTTCCTTTGGCGCTCAATGGATAACCCAGGGCATCGAAAGATCGGAGAGGGCTTGCCGGTCATGCTTTCTGAATGTCCGGCCAGTATTCTCGCAGCTCCCAGATGGTGCGAACGAGGAATTTGCCTCCCTTTCCTTTTGTCACAGGATTCGTCCAGCTCTTGTGAAGAAATATCCAGACGTATAAATCAAGGTTTCGATGGCGGGAGCTGAGCCGCTCGTCTTCAATTTGTGCGATGCCCGGATGATCTAAAACCTCGCGCCATGTTTTGGGTAGCGG
>FUIF01012200.1_pt1 | contig 10260 bp, 24 predicted proteins | sample 1003461 | NCBI WGS metagenome assembly FUIF01 (sample SAMEA80401918, study PRJEB19352) | marine metagenome
CCGGTTCCAGGCCTTCAACAAACGGATGCTGGATTTTGCTCAGCAATCCGGAATCCTAAGTCCAGAAAGCCGCAAGGCGATGGAGGAAATGAACAAATCCTATGTCCCCTTCAACCGCGTTATGGAAGCAGAGATAGACGGAGGTCCTGCAAAATCAGGCGGCAATCCGTTCATGCGGTTGAAGGGGAGCAGGCGGAACATCCGTCCGATCTGGGAGTCAATCAATGGGAACCTGTCCACGCTTATCCGGACCAGCTTGGTGAACTCCGGGAAGCGCCAGATCTACGAGACGCTTCAGAACACCACGAACAATCTCGGTGCGAACTTTGCGGCGAAGATCACGACGGACTCCGCGCCGGTGAAGATTCAGACGGAGCAGGTCCTTAGGAAGCTCGTCGAGGCGATGGGTCTCAGCTGGAAGCGCTACCAGATCCTGAAGGAACTTCCGGAGGGCGCGACGCCCGAGGAGGCCGCGGCGATCCAGACCATCGAGCAGATGGAGGAAGGCGCTGGGGAGATGATTCAGCTCTGGCGTGGGGGCGTGGACCCGAAGGGCCAGGTCGACTTCTACATGGACAAGGGGAAGAAGGTTTGGATGGAGGTCTCGGACGCGGGCTTCATGGAGAGCATTCAGTTCCTGAACCCCCAGGCCATTGGCACCTTCATGAACATGATGGCGGTCCCCTCGCGGGCCCTCCGTCGGGGCGTGACCTCAGTCCCCATCTTTGCGGGCGCGAACATCGCGCGGGACACGGCGAACGCGTGGCTTCAGTCCCAAGGGCAGACCCTCCCGGTGGTCGGTGCGGTGAAGGCGTTCAAGGACTCGGTGATGTCGGACCCGGTCTACCAGGAGATGATCCTGAACGGCGGCGGTTTCGCGACCCGGACCCAGGCAGTGAGTGTCCACGGGAGGAACACGTTCAATCCCCTCGGGTGGTGGGAGACGTACGACCGGGCGCTCAGTCACTTTGAGAACGCGAACCGGCTCGCGGAGTACCGGGCGACGCGCGAGAAGGGGTTCAGTCCCCAGCGTGCGGCGCTCGCCGGCCGGGAGATCTCGACGGACTTCGCGATGCGGGGCTCGAGCCAGGTCATGCGGAACCTGTCGCTCGTGATCCCCTTCCTGAACGCCCGACTCCAGGGGCTCTACCGCATCGTGCGCATAGGCCGCGGTGAAGACGGCCTCAGGCTCTCGATGGCTGCCCGAGGAACGATGCTGGCGATGGCGAGTCTGGCGCTCTACGCGCTCGTGAAGGACGACGAACGGTACGATGAGCTTCCGAAGGACAAGCGCGAGCTCAACTGGTTCATTCCGACGGGTTCCGGAGAGAACGACTACATCCTGATCCCGAAGCCGTTCGAGAGCGGGATGTTCTTCGGCTCGATGCCCGAGCGGATGTTTCAGCTGGCGGTCGACAGAAACGGGAAGGCGTTCGGGGATGCGATGCTCTGGATGCTCCTTGAGGTGTTCAACTTCAACATCATCCCTCAGGTGTACGAGCCCTGGAGACAGCTCCAGAAAAACGAGAACTTCGCGGGTGCGCCGATCATCCCACCGAGGACTCAGAAGGCCCAGCCGGGTGAGCAGTGGAACTACTACACGAGCGAGTCGATGCGCCGTCTCGGTCGCACCTTCCCGAAGCACATCAGTCCGGCGGCGGCGGACCATCTTATCCGGGGGTACCTGGGCACCTTCGGGGCCTATGCGCTCGCGGCCTCGGATGCCATCATCCGGCATACCGCGGGCGACCTAGGCGAAGGTCCACAGCCTTCGGCTGGAGATTCATGGCGCGATAACGTGGTCGTCCGCGGTACCCTCGGTCGCTTCGTCCCCCGGGAGGGTCCGCTCCGTCGCACGAAGCACATGACGGAGCTTTGGCAGATGGTCCGGCAGGTGGATGAGCTCGCGGCGACTGTCGCACTGCGTCAGAAGCGGGAAGCGAACCGGACTCAGGACCTCCTGGAGGACCCTGAGAACCAACGCATCATGGCGGCAAAGGAAGGGGCCCAGGAGATGCGCGAGGCCATGACCCAGATCGGGGTCGCCATGGATGCGGTCCGGTCGAACCCGAACATGTCGGCGGATGCGAAGCGGGACCGGCTGTATCAGCTTCAGCGTCAGAGGAATGAGCTCGCCAAGAATGCGAGAAACGCCCTGCATTCCATCTTGAACCCTGAGGATGGGGTCCAGAACTGATAGGCTGTCCCCATGGAAGCCTGGATCGGTCTTGCGCTGAACAAGTGGACGGTCTTTACGGCCGGCGGGATTTTCTTCGTGATGCGCACCCTGACGAGTGTGCATGAGATCAACGAGAATCGTCTCTTCGGTCGTATTCGGCCCTTTATCCCTGAGGTTTTAGGCCTCCTGTCTGCCTTCACCGGCGGTCTACCGATCGTCGAGGGGCAGTCTATTCCCATCAAGATAGCAGCTGGTCTATGGTGCGCTTACTTTGCGAAGTCGTTCCACAAGTTCCTCCAGCGGACCGTTGTTGGAATCGACCATGTCCGAGACAGAAAGGTGATTCCGCAATGAGTATTGCATGGCGTCGAACCGTCTACGCGTTCTGGTGGGTTTTATCGAAGGGGCTTCTCGGCGAGGAAGCTCGGGTCCTGAGACGGGCCGAGCTGAATCTGGCGATGGCGAAGAAGAAGAAGGAGCGGGAGCTTCACATCGCCAAAGAGGCCGCGTGAGTTGGTGGCGCATCGTTCTCGGTGTCCTTGGGCTTGGTGTCGGCGTTATTGCTGCCTTCGCCCTCAGGGACAGTCGCCAAGCCAAGATGGCCCTGCTCGAGCTTCGAAAGCTTATTGCCGATCGGCAAAGGGCAAAAGAGAGCTCGGACCGTCTGAAGGCCGAGGCGACCACCTCCCTGATCGATGCGGAGATCCATCGGAGTCAGGCCGACGACGCGGGCAAGCGCGCCAAGGTGATCGAGGATGAGATTGCATCGCAGACGAGGGACCTTCTCCGGGACATGCCGGATACTGAGCGTGTGCGTCGCTTTAAGCGTCGGCTGGGCATCGACAGTTAGGGCCCAGGAAGTGACGCCCACACCCCACCCCGATACGGATAAGCCTGGGGTGTGGGTCTCGAGCCGTCTCTTCAAGAGGCTCGACGTCGCTGACAAGCAGAACACGCACCTCAAGCTCCAGATCGGAGAGCTCAAGCTTCAGTCGCAGAACCTGAGGGAAGCGCTCGACAAGATGACCGAAGTGGCGGCGGCGAACAGCCGTCGGGCCGACCTTTGGGAGTCCACCGCCATCCAGCTCTACGAGGGTCAGGAGAAGATCCTCGAGGACTACGCAGACGGAGGGGACCCCTGGTGGTCCCGCATCCTGATCTTCAGCTTGGGCGGGGTCGCGATGTTTGGCGCGGTGATGGCCGCGAAGGGCCTTTAGGCTCGTACGCGCGGGGTCGACCGCATTTGCTGACCTTTTCAGGAAGATACCGAATGGTGCCATCGGTCCACAGTTTGTAATCAAACTCCACGATGCGGACCTTTACCGGGCGCTCGAATTCCTTCTTCTTCAGTGCGTCGACTACAGAAGATTCATTTAGAAAGATCTTCTTCCTTGGGTCCCACACCCATCGATCTTCTCCTTCGAACATGGCTCCGAAGCCACGACGCGTCCACATCATCGGCATAATTCCACCTACAGGAAGACCAGAATCGCGACCACCATCACGACCAGGATGATTCCCATTCCCGCGACGAACACGCGGAGGACGTCGTCGATATCCACTCAGATTCCCGCCAGCACGGCGATCACGATCAGGAGGAGGATGAACCCCGCCACTGCGATCAACACGCGGGCAACGGGGTGCATGGGGTTGTTCGACATCTCTTCTCCGTACTTTCCGAAGTAGCCCATCAAAGCCTACTCTCAATTAAGATACAAACACCCAACACAACGGTCGCCACACAGACAACGATCCCAATGATTTGGTCGGCCGTCATCGGTCCCCTCCCAACCAAAGAACCAACGACCAGATTACCCCGGAGAAAAAGAAACCGAAGACAACCAGTGGGAATACGTCTGAGTCGCTCATCAGTCATTCCTCTCGTTAGTGCGTTATTGCGTACAGGAACACGACGACGACGAACGTAATCGCACCCGTAATAAGACCGGCTCGAACGGAAGGATCCATCATTCGCTCTTCATGCCTTCACGAGCAGGTTGGCTGTCGTCGGGAATGATCTCCTCGGGACAGGCCGCGGCGCAAAGGCAGATCAGAAGGATGATGACGACGTACGCGTAGTCTTTCATCACAGCCTCTGCGCGGTGACGCGGTACGAGCCGCTACAGAACCCGACGATCGTCATATCCATGATGCCTTCGATGGTGTCCGGCTCGACCTGACGGAGCGCCATGCTCTGGGTCACGGAGAACTGGTCGATCGCGCAGTTGGCGTCCGCCTGGTAGGAGCAGGCGTCCGGGGACACGTTCGAATTCGAGGTGCACACGGAGGGCGGCGGCGGGACCATGTTCGTCGCAAGGTTCACCAGCTGGTCCGGAAGCTCCCCGCAGTTCCCGTCCCGGGCAACATACGAGACAAGCCAGGAGCCCTGCTCCGAGTCCAGAGTGCACGTGAAGTCGACCCCCGGCACCAAGGCAGGGTCGGTCGGAATCGGCGCGTCCTCGCCCCCACAGGCAACGAGAGCGAGGGTCAAAGTGGCGAGTATCTTCTTCATGTCAGTTCCCTTCGGCGGGTTGGTCCTCATCGTTGAGCGGTTGATTCCGACTGATGAGGTATTGATTCAAAGTGAGGCCCCTGAGGTTCGCCTCATGGAGCTCGGTAACGTAGCGGGTGACGTCCGGGTAGATTGAATCAGGATACAGCTTGAGGGCAACTTCCCTCATAGATTGCCAGACAGTTCTGAAAATTCGGATGGTCGACACGCCAGGTCCTTCAGGCATGACTCTACATAGTCAGACCTGTCAGACCTGTCAAGCTAGCTGAATTGAGAGTCGGAGCGGGGGAGGGTGAAGTCCCTACCGTTGGCGGGGAAGGCATCGATCTGCGCGGGTCGGCGTTCGGTGCCGGTCATGCAGGCTTCAGCAAGGTCGACGGAGCGCTTCTCGAGGTCATCGATCTGCGCTTTCATCCTGCGGTTGTACTCGGCCTTCTCCTCTTTGAGGAGGCGGAGATCGCGGGAGACCTCAGCGAGCTCGAAGGCTCGCTGGGCCCGTTCCTCATCGGAGAGATCGACTAGGACCATCTCCTCTTGAGGTTTCTTTGGCATCAGCTCCGGCCGGGACCTTTCCCGCCGCCCTGGCACATGGGGTAGGGGTTCTTGTGATGAATCCCGGACCGCATGTCGGGGCGCATGTCGGACTTCATCATGACGCCCGAGCTGTTCCCGCCCATGAGGGTGCCCGACTTGGACCCGCCGCCGCGCGGGGTGCCCCCTTTGCTTTTCCCTCGGCCTTTTCCGTATCCCATTCCCTTTGGCATTTCGTCTCCTCCTGATCAGGTGCCGCTTTGGCCTGACTGTTTTCCCTTGACCTTGGCCTTGGCGTCAAGGGCGCTCCGGATGATGGCCATGGCCTTCTTGGCAAGGACCTCCGGGGGTTGCTCGGCGTCGAGCTCGATGACGCGGGTCTTCGCGGGGATCATGGGCCCCACGATCATGGCGCGGTACCGGTCCCGAATGCGCTGCATGCGATCGAACATCAGTTGGTGAACGTCTTCCTGATGGTGCTGCGGGTCATTCTCCATCCGTCGCTCTTCAATTCGGATCCAGGCCTCTTTGGGGTCAATGTCGAGCAGGATGAGCACGTCGGGGAGGAGCGGCGGACGCTTGTCCATCTCCGCGATGATCTCCTCCTGGCTGAAGTGCTCGCCCTGGTAGGCGAGGGTTGAGTGCCAGCTTCGATCCTGGAGGACGATCGCACCTTGGTCTAGCGCCGGTCTGGTAACCATAGCCTGGTTCAGGCCTCGCTCGGTGAGGAACCAGTCGAGCTCTTCTTTTTTTGTCATCGGGTAGGTCGGAGCTCCTCGAGTCGGCTCCTTCGTGGTGATCGCCGGGTTGTCGAAGCTCGAGTTGAACTCCGGACTGGCGGCAAGATTCTTAATGAGCGTGCTCTTCCCGCTCCCGTCGATGCCCTCGATAACAACGAGTAGTCCGTCGGTGCGTTCGTGAAATTTCATCTCGTTCATACCTCTGTGATTACGAAGCCCATGGCCCGCATGATGGCCTTCTTCAGTTTGTAGACTTGGGTCTTGGTCGCGGGGCTCTTCACGTCTTCGATGACGTGTTTCTCTTCCTCGACGTCAAAGTATTCGAAGTCACCAACGTACTTCAGTATCCGACCTGAGTCCGACCTGAGTGGCTCCCATCTGCCATCCAGGGTGTATCTGGGTTGCAGAGTTAGGTGCTTTATCTTCCCGGACAACTCCATCCGCTTGAGGGCCTGGTACCGAGCGGCCTCCTTCTTCGAGTCGAAGTTGATGCCGTCCACCTTGACCTTGACGTTCCGATACTTCGACGGCTTCCGCCGCTTGAGCTCCGGTTCGATGGCCCGCCGCACCCGGGCCGGGAGGTCCTCGATGCGGAACTTCACCCCCCATCCTCCTCGTCATCCGGCGGCGTCGGTCTTGGGCCCCGTCCTTGGACGTAGAGCTCCTCAAGCTTCTGCTCCTCGGCCTGAATCAAGGCATTGAACTCGATCGTGAGCTCTTTCAGCATGGTGAGTGCGGTTTCGTAGCCCTGGATGCGGCCCCAGATGAGGCTGGCCTCATCGAATTCGTAGAGCTTCTCGTCTCCGACGTCGCTCATGTGAAGAGCCCCCTCATGAGATACGCGACCGACAACCCCCACCCCAGGGCCACGGCCAGGAAGAGGCCGCAACCGCTTCCCTCGGCCTCCTCTTTCGCCTCCTCTGCGCGTTGCTTGAGACCCTTCTTGTCGTACTTCGCGTACAAGTTCTGGTTCCAGTCCGGCTTACGGACATCGTTCTCGTCTTCGTTGCTCATCCGAGTTCCGTCCTTCCCTCTTCGTATGCCATGGCGCAGTCGGCGCACATGGTGCTGTCCTCGATGGCGGGCTCAGTACAGCCCATCATCTCGCATTTGGTCTGGGTGACCTCGTCCCCGGTGTGCGCGCTCAGGACTGCCTCTCCCTTCTCCTCAAACTTCTTGAGCACCTCGGCCACCTTCTCGGCCTTCCGAAGCTTGGCGATCGTCTCTCGGGCCTCGCGGAGGTTCTTCGGTCTCGACGGGACCAGGGCGTTGAACCGTTCCAACCCCAGTCGTTCCTCATGGGAACCAAACTCCTCGGTGAGCTCTTGTGCGGTCATGCGCTCGACGGGCTTCGGCGCTTTCGGCCCTTTCGGCTCTGGCTCTACGCGCGCAGTGATGGGCGCATCCGCCTGCTCCATCTCCTCACGCGTGTAGATCCCCGACAAAGCCGAAGAGAAGGCGCGACGCAAAGCCAAAGCCTCCGCACACTTCGCGAGCATGTGGGCGCCACCGCCTTTACTCCACCACGGTCCGGATCCGAAAAACTCCGCGCTCGTGGCGATCCCAAAGACCGGTTCCTTCCATCCGATCCGGTGAACGCCAACCCGAGCGGCAATGGGTCGCTCTTTGTTGGCCCATGCTGCATGCCATCGTTCTCCGTCGAACCATTCGGTGTCCGTGAAACCTGCGAAGTCGGGATGGTCCTGGCAGCGACGACGCATCGAATCGATGCTGGCCACCATCGTTAGCCGCCCGCCCCGCTTCTGAACCGACAACTCGCCGAGAAGCGGGTTCAGGCCACGGGCCCGAGCCGTCATGATGAAGATCTGGAACTCGTCGTCGGTGAGCCGTTCGTTCTGGGTCATCCGCTTCAGGAGATCCAGATCGCTTTGGCTGGACAGGATCATCGCGCTCTCTTCTTGCTTAGCCATTGCCGGACTCCCGAATCTTCTGGTCCAGCACCGTGAGGTACTTCTCCAGAAACGCTTGCGTGCGCATCGAGTTGCCGAGCTCGTACTTCAGGTCCTCGACCTTGGCCCGGAGGACGTCGATGCTGCAAATGAGGTTGACCCGCTCGAAACGGGGGTTCTCGGCTTCCTGCTGTTCGATGAACCGGGCCAGGTTCTCGCGTTCAATCTTCATTGCTCACCTCGGTGTACGAATCGTGGAAGTCGTCGTCGTCGTCGACTCCGTTGAAGTCCTTCAGGTCACCGACTTCGTCAAAGAGACAGGCAACGATACTCTCGAGTTCACATCGAAGACTCGAGTGTTCATCGCTGCACTCATCAGGACGCCGTGGGTCGTACGAGATAAGAAACGCAAGATCGTTGATGGACTCCACGACCTTATCTTTCTGGTCACCAAGACGCAGCCCATCCTGGAGTTGAGCCACCATCTCAAACAAACGCCTTTGGATTTCGTCCCTCCAGCTTTGCATGAGTCTCTGCTTCGTGATTCGATCGACCAGCTCGTTCGCGGTCTTCATTGTGATCTCTTTCGCTCGCTCAATCGTCATGGTCGTTCACCTCCTCGTCCACGTTCTGAATGCTGCCAAGAACCTCTTGCATGACGCGCACGAGATTCTCCTTTCTACGCGACCCCACCGTCAGGTCATCAATGCGCAACCAGTAGAAGCCTTTGTTGTCCTGGTCCTCGGTGATGACCAAGTTCATGATTCACCTCGAAGCGAGGCCACAATCCATCCAATGAGCTTCAAAGCAAGGAAGAGGAAAAGAGCGAGCGCCCACCCGTCTGACCCCCCCAAAGTGTCCGCAGCGCTGGCCCCGAAGAACGCGGAGATGACTGCGTACGAGAAGTACTTCCTCAGAGTAACGATTTCCCTATGAACGCATGTCATCGACTCGCCTCCTCAATCGCCGTGATGAATCCGTTCATCTCGTGAAGCCCCACAACGACATCGTGCTTCGGCTCGATGCTGTTCCAGAGCACCACGTAAGGGCCGAGGACACCGCCCACCTGCTGCGCATCCACCGTGCAGAGCTCGAGCGTCGTCCCCTGCTCGAGCATCGACTTCTCGACGTACTCGATCGCCCCTCGGACCGTCTTGAAGACACGACCGTCCCCAGGGAATATGTTCTGCGATTTCTTGAAACGAAGGGCGTACCGCTTCTCAAGCCTCATCACTCACCTCCATCTCCTTGATCTGCTTGATGCCCATCTCCAGCAGCGTCCGCACCGCGTACGACCGACCGACCTGGAACCACTCACAGTACTTCTTGATGTCGTCTCTCATCTCGTCGTTGACCTTGAGGCTGAGAGGATTCCTCAGCCCTCCGTCTTTCCTCTTCTTCACGACCTTACGTCGTGTGATGCGGTTCAGTGTCATTCGGGACCTTTCGTTGTGCCTTGAATTTTTCTCTCAGCAGCCAAGATGTTGTTGAACTGGAAGACCCGCGCACTGGCCGACAGCCACATGTGATCGCTCACGCTCACGGTCCGGGGGCGAAGGATGCCGATGCGACAGAAGCCGCGAGGGTCGTTAAGGTGACGACTCGCCCACTTCACGAGATCCCCGAGGGCCTCAGAGCTCTTGCTGGTGCCGCTTTCGAATCGCCAGATCTCCTCTTCCGCCTGACGCATCAGAGTGAACGGATGCATGTCCTGCCAGATCTGGACTTTGAGCTCTCGCTTCAGATCGGTGCAGTACTGAGAGCGCTGGATGCTGCGAAGCGCGAGCTCGTACGTGATGCCGTAAGGGTTGGTGTCAGTCATCTCAGGACAACGCGTAGTCGTCATATGTCGGGCCTCCTTAGAGGGTGAAAGGTTATGGGTTACAGGCCGTGAGCGGCCGGGTTGATGACCTTGTCAGCGTCGTTGACGACGTTCTTGATGCGGCGAATCAGAAGCTCCAGCTCGGTCGCGTACGCCTCGGCCTCCTGTTTGCCTGTGAGCAGCTCTTCGTTGCGCTGCTCAAGCCATTGCTTGTCCTGAAGGAGATCCGCGTTCCTCTTCTCCAGCTTGTCACACCGTGAATGGGTCGCCTCCAGCTCTTGTTTGAGGTCACTCAGTTCGTCGCTCATGGCCCTTCTCCTTTCGTCACTCTAAGAGGAGCTTGAAGTCTTCAGACCGAAGCACGACCACCGTGTCGTTCTTGCTCTGCCCAAGCTCCCGCGAGTTCTCATCGCGCATGTCGACCAAGCACCAGGACCCGTTCATCTCGTACAGCTCCCAGACCTTCCGAGTGCTGTCCTCGAACAACGCGCCTTCAGTGAGATGAGCGGCCGTGATGTGCCTCGTCATGGAGGTATACTTCGTCAGACCTGTCAGACCTGTCAAGC
>FUIF01015554.1_pt1 | contig 10260 bp, 22 predicted proteins | sample 1003461 | NCBI WGS metagenome assembly FUIF01 (sample SAMEA80401918, study PRJEB19352) | marine metagenome
ACGGTGTTCTCCACGGTGAGAAGGATAGTATCGCTGCAGGTGCCGCTCGCGTCGAGCGCGACGGGGTCGGCGAGCCAGATCTCGTTCGAGGCCTACTTTGGCCGCCGGTCGCGTTGCGTGGGCGACGGTGCCCCGGTCCGGGTGTGCCTTGGGTGGCGTTGGGGTGGGCGAGGTTAGATGATGCGGAGTTGGGCGGGGGCGGTGGCTCCTCGCTCCCAGTTGCATTTGTTGTGTGCGAGAGCGACGTTCGACCAGACGTGTGCGCCGCCTGCTGATACTGGCACTAGGTGATCGATGGTGGGGTCGTTGTCGCGTGCTTGGTATGGGCGGTTGGGTACGTGGCCGCCGCATAGGTGGCACCGCCAGTTGTCCCGGCGGCCAAGTTGTGCGACCCCGATTGTGTCGCCGTCTGCGATGTGGCTGCGGCGTCTGGATTTGAGAGTGCGTTTGGCGCACCGGGGTGAGCAGTACCGGGTGTCGATGTTGCGGCGGGATATGAATGCTGCGCCGCATCCGATGCAGTCGTGGTGTTCGATCGGGGTGACGGTGGGTTTGTAGCCGAGAGTGATGCGTAGGCACTGTTCGGAGCAGTACATGCGGCCGTGACCGAGTCGTTTGCGGAGGATCGTGTTGCACCATGCGCAGCGGATGGTCGGTCGGATAGTGACAGGGGTTGTCGATGGTGCTGGGTTGGCTGCGACGCACGCTATGGGGATGGGTTGGCCGCAGTGGTCGCATCGGCCGGCTACCCACGACCGCATGACTTGGTGTTGGACCCGTGGGGTTCGCCTGTTGGTGTGGCCGCACGCTGTGCAGGTGATCCGTATCGACCCTCGCTTGCTGCGGTGGGGGCCGCGGTGTCGGTCGCGTTGGCGTTGGTGTTCGTAGTGGCAGGTGCTGCAGCGCTTCTGCCGGTAACCGGTGCGGGTGAACGTCTCTCCGCAGTCGGTGCAGGTGATCTGCTTAGCGATAGACGCTTTGATAGCGGCGCTAGTGTTAGCCATGTCGACGCCTCCATGGGGTGTCGTCCGGGCCTGGGGTAGTTGGCGCTACGCCCAGGCCATCTCAGTTATCGGGCACCTTTGCTCGAGTTGCAGCTGCGGCACAAGGTGTCGAGCCCGCCGGCGAGGCTGCCGGGGGTGACGTGGTCTGCGGTGAGGTCTGTTCGGGCGCCGCATTGAGAACACCACGGCTGGCGCTCGCGTTGCTGCTTCGCCAGTTTCGCCCAACCGCCACGGTGGTGCGGTTGGCTGGCGTTCTTCGCTCGCTTCCAGATGCGCTGGCAGTTGGTGCAGCGTGTGTTCGTGCCGGTGGTGATGTGGGGGCACCCCGGTTCGAGGCACGGGCGGGCCATTTGCGGGCCTCCCAAAACGGGAACGAGGACTGGTCGACACCTGTCCTCACTGTACAAATTACATGGTTGTAGTCTGGTTGTCTAGTACCTGTGTGCCCTAGCGGCGTGCGGGCTAACGGGTCTAACGGTCGTCGCGGTCCCATGCTGCTTCTGCGGCACGTTCGAGGGTGTTGCCGATGTGGGCCCATCGTTCGCGCCACAGGTTCTCGAGGCGGTCGATTCGGGGGAACGGCGTGTAGTTGGCGAACGGCGACCTGGTCCGCCTCCAGCCGTTGACGACGTCGAGTTGCACCGACCGGACGAAGCGTGACAGGTCGGTGTCGTTGACGGACACGCTCACGTGGCCGGATGTGAACTTTGTTGGGCCGGGCTTGACGATGCCGTACGAGTTGCGTGGTCCGTGGCCGGCGACCGTTGGTTGTGGTGTGCCGAAGTTGTCTGGTTGGAACCGCGGCGCGGGCAACGCTGCCCGTTGATCTACCCACGACTGGGTTGGGGTGTCTGCTGCGATCTCGTCGAACAGCGCGTCCCAGTCGGTCATGCGGCGTCGCCGCCGATCTGTTCGGTTGACCAGTGCAGCCGGATCCGTTCGCAGTACCGGTCGATCGGGTCCCGCGAGTTTGAGAAGCCTGTGCGGTGCGACCAACACAACAACCGGCCCTCTGAGCGTGGCACGGCACGGACCTGGTCGCGTTCATGTTTGCCGCCAGGAAAGTGCCGGCCGCACGCCGCGCACACACCCTCACCAGGGCGGAACACCGCGTCGGCGTCGAACTGAACATCTGTGCTGCGGGCTTCTTCAACAGACGGGGATGTCGTGCGGGTCAGGTGAGGCATGCGGGCTTCGACAGCGGCGGTGAGGCGGCGCCACGCTGCGATCAGCGACGCGTCCGATACCTGCGACGACAGACCGGCGAGGGCCGCGGCGGCGGTCGGGTCGGAATGGCCGGAGCTCGTGACGGCCTGCTCGAGTGCTGCGGCGGTGAGGCCGTTGTAGCCGTGTTCGTTGACGCGGCGCAGCGTGTCTGTCTGTGCGGCTGCTGTGTACATGCGTTCGATGTTCGCTGCGGCTGCGAACGCTTCGCGCATGTCGCGGTCGGTGATTCGTCTACTCATCAGGCGGCGTCCTCCTCTGCTTGGGTGTCGATGGTGGGGGTGAATTGTCGGCATTCGCACCACAGGCACAGCGAGCGAGAAAACCCTTGGTCGTGTGATGCTCGAAGGTGTCCGCATTGGCAGCGGTCGTCTTCGCCTGGGGTGCGATGAGCAAGTAGATCAGCGAACGTCACAGCCGGTCGGTCATGTCGGGTCGCTCCCTGCGGCGGCGATCTTCTGCCCGGCGTCTGTTGATGCGAGGACTTCACCCGCCATAGCGACCGCTCCGCAGTCGCAGTCGTACACGCTGTCGAAGGTCCGGGTCGGGTTGCGTCGTGGCGTCCATCGGTGTCGGTGCTTGTCGGTCACGTCTCGTCTCCTTCGGTAGCGGCGGCGCACGAAGGGCACGGGTCGCAAAAGCGATCATCTGGCCTGACGATGAAGCCGAACTCGCATTCAGGGGTGCCGCACCCGTCCCACTCAGCGCACGTCGGGCACGGGTGGGTCACGACATCGGCTACACCGTCAGCCGCCCGTTCGATCTCGGCGGCGGCCCACTTGGGGTTGGGGGCGCAGTCTGTTTCTAGGTCGATGTCGGGGGTGGGCCGTGTTCGTACTTCCCGGTTCCATCCGGGCGGCGGTGGCTGTGAGCCGGTCATGTCGGGTCGCTCCCTGCGGCGGTCGGGAATCGTGGGCCGTAGCGCCCATTCCAGCAGGGCAAGCAGATGGGGCGTTGTAGACGGTTCCCCCACCTGTCTGCCCCGTCATCCACGGCGAGAGTGGTGGGGTTGCCGCACCATCCGCAGATGTTCCACGTCATGGTCGGCGGCACCCATCGGGCGAGGCTCATGTCGGGCCACTCCCTGCGGCGTCGGCGTAGGCGTTCTTCCACCGGTCCCGCTCTGCCCGTAGGTGCTCGTTCTCGGCCCGTAGCTGTTCGATCTCGGCGGCATCAGATGCACGACGGATCAGCGATTGCCGCAGCGCAGACGCCACGTGTCGCATGTTCTCTCGGCCTGGATGCTGGCCCTTCTGTGCGTATCCATCGAAGGCGTCCGCCATCGTTCCCACGTCTTGGGGTGAATAGTCCGTCATCTCGTCTCTCCTGTTGAAGCGAGGACTTTGGCGAATGATTCGGTCATCATGTCGGGTCGCTCCCTGCGACCCTGCCGTCGATGACGAGGCCTTGGTCGTCGTTGAGGATGGCGGGGCCGGTGATCGTGCAATGGCTGATGGTGGTGTGGGGTCGGGGTAGCCATCGGCGCCTGCCGGCGATCCAGAGGGCGGCTGCGACACCTGTGGCTACGGATACGGCGTTGGTGATTGCGGCTCGCATCTCACCCGACCTTCGAGTCGGCCGCGAAGGGCACGTTGTTGATGATCGGGCCGAGGGTGATGCGGGGCCGGTGGTTGATGAGTTCGCGGGGGTACATCTTCCCGTGCTTCTCGTTGCGGGCCTGCATGCCGACGAACTCGACGGTGCCGAGAATGTGGTCGCCGGTACCGAAGAGCCGAAACGTCGAGCGGGTGCCGCCCGGGTCGAATACCCGGACGTTGTCGTACTCGAGCGATGCTTGGTCTTGAGTGAAGATGACGCCGGTCGTCTGGTTCTTCGTGCCGATCTTCCTCCAGTAGAAGTCCGTGTCCATGATGGTGAGGTGGCCGTCGGCGTGGGCTTGCGCTCCGTCGTAATGCTTCGCCCCGGCGCCGAACCCAGCGAGCTTGCCGGCCGGGGCCATGTGGATCGCACAGTTGTACGCTGCGGTCCGGTCGCCGGCGCCCGCCTTGAGGCCATCGCCGGTGACGTCGAGGAGGACACAGTCGATGAAGGTGACGTTCTTGCCGAACGAGTTGACCGGGTGGCGGCCGGGGTTGAGGATGAGGCAGTTCTTGAAGACTCCGTTGCGGCAGACGTGTCCGGATGACATCCCCGAAGGGACAGTGATGACGACGTTCGTGTGGTCGCCCTGGATCGGAGCGGTGGCTTCGGTGTAGCCGTCGCGGATGCCTCGGGTCGGCCTGAGGATTAGTTCAGGCTCCGGCTCCGGCTCCAGTTCAGGCGGCGGCGTCGTCGGGCCGTCAGGGAGAAGACCGAGCTTGTCGAGTGCGGTGAACATCTCAGCCCGGGTCATGTTCCGGTCCGGGTAGTACATCATCCCGCCCGGCACCGGGACACCGATGTCGAGCGCTTCGGCCTTCTCCGCTGCTGGGCGTTGCCACTCTTCGATGTCGTCGTCGTCGAGGTAACCGGTCATGGTGATTCCTGTCGTCGGGGTTCTGGGGATAGCTGCTCGAGCCGGTACGCGGCGGCGAGCATCAGGCGTGCCCAGCCGTCGCGACGCGGGCGGGTTCGCAACGCGTCGATCAGTTCGGCGTCAGTCACGCGACCGGCCTTGGGGGGGTGGTTTGGCGTCGGGCTGCTTGTAGCGCTGTCAGATTGTCCCAGTCGTGTCCGTTTGGACTCCGTGCGGAATCCGTTACGAGCCCCAACGCCGGGGGATTTGGATTCCCTGTATCTGTATCTGTATCTGCGTCTGGGATTACCGAACGCTGCTTCTCACGCTCCGTGCGTTTCCGATCCCGATCTTTCGCTTTGCGTTGCTCGATCTCTTCACGCGAGCGGTTGTGCTCAAGAAAGTTCACGATCAGCCAGTGGTCGCCTTCGTCGGACCACACCCCCGCAGCGACGAGCTCGCCGGCCAACGCTGCGATGTCGTGCCCGTCATCAACCAGGTGCGGTGCCCAACGGCCATGTCGGCCCTTCGGGACGCGCCCATCGGTGCGGCGTTCCGACGAGTACATCAACCCGCACACGTAAACGAACATCGCGAGCGACGACAGGCCGACGTGTTTCTCCGAATCGATGAACCCGTGCCGTAGCTGCAGGTACGTGCCGGTCACGCCGCGGCCTTGCTGCTGGTTTGGCGCCACTGGTGAACGAGCCCGCCGATCTGGTCACAGACTTCCGGTGACCGGTCCAGCACCCGCGACGCAGCGTTGTGCGGGTCTTTCAGGCCGATCAGTTTCGATACCTCCGGCCATGACAGGCCGAGGTCGGCGATGTCGTGTAGCGCCCACGCCAGCGCTGACCGGCACCGGATTTCGTGCATTTTGCGTGACCTGCGTGTCAACCAGTCGGCAGGCAGGTCGGCTTCGGATGTGACGTAGTCGATGACGTCGCGGCCCCGTAGCTGCCTCGAGCGGGCTGGGGTGATCGTCAACGGCCCCGGGTCGGCCGCCCTGGCAGCCATGACCTGCTCGCGGGTCAGGGTGCATTCGACGTCGGCTTTGAGTTTGACGTCAGCGATATACAGATGATCGGTCGACATCATGCCGCCTTCCGTTGGGGGCGGGCGGCAACGGCCGCGCCACGATCTGGTCATCGGGCCACAGAAAAATGTCGGTCTGCTCGCCTGCCCCTGGTAGACAGATCCACGAGTAGCCGTTACGGGCCTGACGTTCGTACGTGCCGAACCGGCCCGGCGACAGGTCCGACACCGCGATGATGCGATCGCCGCGACGGAAGCAGGTCATGCCGCCGCCTCGCCCATGTCGATGTCGAGGAACATGCCCACGCGTTCGCGGGCGAGCCAGGCGTTGCGTTCGTCGACGTCGATGCCGATGCTCGAGCGTCCGTGTGCCTGTGCGGCTGCGAGGGTCGTACCTGAGCCGGCGAACGGGTCAAGCACAACACCTGGCTGATAGTCGGGGGCGTCGCAGCCGCAGTCCGACCAGCCAACGGTGCGGTTGGCTGACGTACGGTATCCATGCGCACCGGGCCCGCCGTGGTTCACGCCAAGCGCAGCGAGGTCGTCGTTTCTCCATGCGCCGTGGCCGTCATTCTCAACCTGCCGTCTACGAGGCACGCCGCAGTTGGCGCAGCGTTCATCTGGGCACATCGACAGGATCGGGATGCGGCAGATCTCGAGCGGGTAGGTGGCGTAGTGCGATCCTTTGTACGGAGATGTCGGGATGTTCCACCAGTCCAACGGAGGCGCACCCGCCGGGTTGCCTCTCATCGGTACCGTCTCGCCTACACCTTCGGGACTGCCCTTCGTGTAGCCATTGCCGGTGTATCCCTCCGGGTCCGTCTTGTGTTCCGTACGAACAGCGTCGAGGTCGAACCACCGGTCTTTGGCTTTCGTCGCGATCACCATGTCGGACGTGGCAGGCCGGTACTTGTCGCCGAGCGCCCCGACGGGCGGGTTCGGGCGGCACCAACGCACCGTGTTCCGGACCCGCCACCGGCCAGCGGGCGACGCCTCCCCGGTCAACGGGTTGATGCCATACGCGAGGCCGACGCGGTAGATCTCCGGGATCATCGTGGCGGACTTCGCGAGAGGCCAGCCGGGCCGCTTGTCGCTTGACGCCCAGGCGTCCTTCGCTGTGTGGCTGAGGTGACGGCCGTTGCGCGATGGACGAGGGTTGTCGCCCTCGCCGTTGGCGGATCGCTTCGATGCAGAACCGGAGAACTTGGCTTGGCTTTCGCGGATGCCGCCGGCATTGTAGTCGCCTCCGGAACCACCGGACCCGGAGTAGGTATCGCCGAGCTCGACCGCGATCGATCCGTGTGGGGCAAGAACTCGTTGCCACTCGGCGGTGAGCGTGAGCAGCGTCTCGATGAAGTCAGCCGGGGTGGCTTCTGTGCCGATCTCCTTGGCCTTGTCAGCGTGGTCGTCGGGCAGGTAGGACCGGAGCGCGAGGAACGGCGGGGAGGTCATCACCAGATCGATCGAGTCGTCCGGGATGTCAGCGAGACGATCGAACACGTCGCCTACGAGGAACCGAGCGGTGGTCACGCCGCCGCCGTTCCGTTACGTCGGAGCAGCCCTGCTTCGTACGCTGCGGCTGGGTTGGCGTGGACCCACCGGTGACAGTCCGGGCATAGATCGACCAGGTTGTCGGGGTGATCGGTGCCGCCCTGGCTGCGCCGCAGCACGTGATGCACTTCACGCGCCCGGTACGTGCAGACGCCGACGATCATCGCTTCGCAAACGCCGTTGGACCGGGCGTAGACGTGTCGTTTCGCGGCGTCGAGCTCCGGGCTACGTGCGGTTGGTCGTCGCATGAACGGGACACGCCGTAGCTGTGTACGACGACGCAACGGCGTCCGCTTCACTGGCTGTCGTCCTTCGCTCGTTGACGTGCTTCTGCGACGGGGTTTGGGGCGGGGTCTACCGACGAAGATGACCCCGCCCCTTCCGTACCGACAGAACCAGGGGGACTTGGTTCCGTCTCGCGGACGGCACCATCGCTGGTGCCACCCCCACCGGTTTCGGTGAGGACAGGGGGCGCCGGCAACGACTCAACGACCCGCCCGGAACGATCGTCAGGTCCCGGGGGCGAACTCGTGGCCTTGCCGTTGCCGGCGTTGTCACCGGCTCGACCCGCAGACTCTTCCGTCGGGTCGCCATCGGTAACGATCTCCGCATCAACCACATCCTCGAGGAACGGGTCGATGCCTTGGGACCGCAACATGTCCGCGGTCATGTCCAACGCTTCTTGCAGACCGTCGGGGGTGAATTCCCACCCGTCGGGCTGGTCGGTCTTCCACGCATCCCACGCTTCGGTGTGGTTGCGGTTCAGTCGGGTGAGGCGGTCGCGGAGCATGTCGCGCATCGCCCGCAAATGGGGGGCGGGACCGGCAGCGCTAGGAGAACCACTGCCGGCCCCTGTCAACGGCGACCCGTGCAACGCGGGCGAAATCTCGCCCGGGATACCGTCGAGTTCTTCGGGCGTGTACGACACACCCATCAACACATCAGCGAACAGCATCCGGCACAGCTGCGACACAGCCCGTGCCCAACACATCGCCTGCGGGTACATCTCCCACGGCAAACGCTTACCGCCGTTCGAACGGGCACGGGTACGGCCCTGGTCGTCAACGGTGCACAACCCGGCCCGTTCAGCGTCCCAAATCGTGAACTCGACCTCGAGCGTGTCGCCGTTATCGGTACGTCGGCCAGCGAGACGGGCGCCCTGGGCGTCAGAATCGCCCGACAACGAATGCCCAGCGGCACGCACCAACGCAACCATCGCTTGGGCTGACAGGGTCGGTTTGCCCTCGACCACATGGACTTGGGTCATGGCCATCGTCGGGGACCAGCCGAAATCGCGACCAATCATCGCAGCGACCACAATGTCGCCCGGTTTGCCGCGGTACTGGGCCGGTACGATCGATGACTTCGCCAGCACTTCGGCTTGACGCATGGTGGCATCGAACCAGGCGACGCCTTCCGCCGAACCCGGATCAAACGCCGGTGGTCGATGGTCGACCGGGACCAGTTCAGCGGCAGTCACGAGACGTACGCCTTCGCGCGTTCGTGGCGCCAATCGCCTTCGGGCCAGCGATGCCACGTGCCGCCGCAATCAGGGCACAGCAGGTACAGACCGCCGTCATACACGCCCTGGACTTCGACCATGATCGTCCGGCTGTAGAACTCGCCGGGCCGGTCAGGGATCGGTGCGCCACGCAGATCGGCATCGCAGTGTGGGCAGGTGTCGGTCATTCTTGTTCTCGCATTCGTTCTGTCTCCTGAGCCATCAGCAGTTGTTCCGCCTGGTCGTCAAACACCGTTTGGCCGTGGCGAGGCGACTGGAGCGGGTCGAACGGCGCCGGCCGCACACACACGTCACCGACACCAAGGGCGTTCTTCGTCGTGCATCGGCCTTTGCAGCCGCGTGCGGCGCAGCGCATCAGTGATCGCCCACGTCAAGCCACGCCGCGTAGAACACGAGCGCCATGACGACCAGACCGAGCATCGAGGGGATGACAGCCCACCAAGGCATCAGCGTTCGTCCTCTGTGAATGTGCGCCACTCCCCCACCCCTGCACGGATGCGGGTAGCGCATGGCGTGAACGGTTCATGCCCGACGGGTTCGCAACAGCGGTACGGGCCGACCGGTCGGCCGCAACGGGGACGCAGCTGCGTCATCGGAGCGCGTCCATCGCGTCGGTATGCCTGCCCATCGACTCGACATCGCGGCGGTCACGGGTGACGCCGGGCCACAACGCCACACCCCACGACACGACCAGCAACACCAGCAACGGGATCAACACGGCCCCGTTCATGCAGCCACCGCCCCGGCCGGTCGTAGGTTCTTAGCGAGGATGCACGCGGCGTCTGGGTATAGGTCCATCGTTTTGCAGTTGTTCAACGAGAACCGGACGATGTCGACGCCGTCTGTGTTGGTGGTGCGGGCGAGCCCGTCGATCTGCCACCACCAACGACCCCACAACAACCAGTCGCCCGGCATCACCGATGCGGCATCAACAGTGACCAACCAGTCACCGCACCGATGACACCGGGCAGAACGGTGCATCGTTTCGACCCGGCCGCAGACCCGACAGGGCACCGCCGACCATTCCCGCGACTCCGGGTCAGGAGGCGGAACAGGTTCAAGCCGCATGGAGAGTGACCTTCCACACGATTTGCCCGTCGCGGCGTTCGCCCGAGTCGAAGATCAGACCCGCATCAACGAGGTCTTTGCGACGTTTCGCTACCGACCCATGGTTGTGATCGCCGGTCAGTTTGGCCCGGAGCTCGTTGTCGGTCAGCCCGCCAGGGCTCCATGCACGGTGACAGAGCAGAACGAGTTCACGTAGCCGTGAGTTGCCGACGGCTTTGCGGGCTGCGTCGACCGACGTTTGCGGGTCGGTCCGACGCACATGCCGACGCACGTCAACACCCGGCGGGTCAAACAGCGTGGTCATGCCGACTGCGTTCGGGTGGGCGGGGCGATCATCTGCTCGAGCAACCCGAGCGCAGAAAGCTGCAGGTGCCGCTTCGTTGGTTCGAGGGCGTCCCCAG
>FUIF01004459.1_pt1 | contig 10259 bp, 16 predicted proteins | sample 1003461 | NCBI WGS metagenome assembly FUIF01 (sample SAMEA80401918, study PRJEB19352) | marine metagenome
GAATGCCGATGCTGAGTAAAGTCAGTGCTCTTCTGCTACTTATCGCACAGATGGTCGAACGAATCCTGGCAAAGGTCCGTATTGAAAAGCGCCAAGCGGATCGTGAAGCCTTGCATGATTGTCCTGCTGATTGGTTTGATGCTCATTTTGGCGGGCTGTGTGACGACGACTATGCCAACAAGACCACCGAAACCGAGCCTGACGATTGAGCGGTGTGCTGACGGCGGGTTCTGCGTTGACCGGGTGAATGCGTTGCTGCTCGGAGAGTACATCCAGGATCTGGAAGCTGGATACGATCAATAGCTCATCGCCCATGTGGTGACAGAGTAACGGCCCCGGAGACGAGGCCAGAAATTTTGCCTGGGACTGCAGGCTACCCGACAAGCGGGGGAGGTATCGCAACTCCCCCGAAACCCAAAGAGGACTCATGAACGTAATCTACAAGCCAACTATTGCCGACATCATGTTTGGCGAAATCGAAGATGCGCAGGCGAACAACGAAGAGATCGAGCGTTTTGAACTGACACCTGCCGAGATGTTTGCATTGAAAGCGTGCCGACCTGAACTGCCATACCCGACCGAGTGCGAGGAATGTTCGTTCATGGGTGTGCCTGTCGTAATTGTTGAAGAAGACGAAGACGAGTCTGCCCCTACTCCTGACGATGGGAGCACTATCATGTCTCTTGCCGACTTCCTCAAGATGTTACACGGAGATGGCGCATGAGCGATATTGGCTACATCATACAGCACAAATATGGCTGGGTGGTTGTAGGCATGTTTGGTACTGTTATCCCGGAGGGGCACAGTTGAGCGCACATCGCACTCTCAAGAAGATCAAGAACAAGCTGGGGTGTTCCTTCTCCTACGCGCAGGCCATCGTGTGCAGAGAGAAGCGTAACTGCCAGCACAAAAAACAGAAGGTCGTCTATGTCCGACCGGCGTCACGGTACTATAGCGAGTCAGACATAGAGAAATTTTTCAGAGGTTGACAATTCCATACAGGCCGAGGGTGTTCCCTCGTAATTCGCGTCGCGGGCCTGAATGGATTTTCTCAAGCCCCCGTCTCCTGTGTAGGGAGGTGATCCAACGGTGTGTAGCCACAGCGTAACGTGGTCAGTCAAGACCGGGAGGCGGGGCATACATTTCATAGGCGAACATGGCGATAACCATTCCGTTCAACTTTGAGCCGAGGCCGTATCAAGAGGGGTTATTCAGGGCTCTTGACGAGGGGTACAAACGCCTTGTGGCGATATGGCACCGTCGTGCAGGGAAAGATAAATGCCTGATGAATCTCCTTGTACGGGAGATGTTTAAGCGACGAGGGACGTATTTCTATCTGTTTCCGACATACTCACAGGGCCGTAAAATTATATGGGACGGGATGGATCGGTCGGGGTTTCCGTTTCTTGGGCATATCCCACCGCAGTTCATTGAAGCGAAGAACTCTACCGAGCAGAAGATCGTTCTTTCCAACGGGTCGATATTCCAGGTTGTAGGGACTGATAACGTCGATACCATTGTTGGTACAAACCCGATTGGGTGTGTGTTTTCGGAGTATAGCCTACAGGACCCCAGAGGGTGGGAGTTTATCAGGCCGATACTCAGGGAGAACGGGGGGTGGGCTGCATTCAACTACACCCCTCGCGGACACAACCATGGGTGGAAGCTGTACCAGATGGCGAAGACTCACAAAAAGTGGTGGGTCGAAAAGCTGACGGTCAAGGATACAAAGGTCCTGACCAAAGACGATATTGAAGAAGAAAGATCGTCGGGCATGGAAGATCCGATGATTGAGCAGGAATTTTATTGTTCTTTTGAAGCGGCTATCCAGGGTGCATACTATGCGGCCCAGATGCAGCAAGCCAGGAAAGACGGGCGAATTGCAAGCGTCCCGCTTCAGAGGGGAGTTGCAGTGGATACGTGGTGGGATCTTGGAATGGATGATTCAACCGCTATATGGTTCACGCAAGATTGCGGACGCGAGCTGCATATTGTCGATTATTACGAATGTTCCGGCGAGGGATTACCGCACTATGCAAAAATCCTTCAGGAAAAAAACTACCTTTACGGCAAGCATGTAGCTCCTCACGACATACGTGTCCGAGAGCTTGGGACGGGGAAGTCCCGGCTTGAACAGGCGGCAGCATTGGGGGTTCGTTTTATTGTGGCCCCCAAGCTGCGCGTTGAAGACGGAATTGAAGCGGTACGCAATCTTCTTGATATCTGCTGGTTTGATGAGAAGACGACGGAACGAGGGGTTGAGGCGCTGGACCAGTACCGCAAGTCGTATGACGAGCGGAACAAGATTTTCAGATCATCCCCGCTGCACGACTGGACTTCTCATGCGGCTGATGCCTTCAGAGTACTGGCAACGGCCCATAATTTCGGATCACGTCGACGTGCTGTGCCCAAACGAGGCAAGCGTAAGACGGCGGCCGGATGGACTTCTTAGGGGGGCCTCATGTCCATATTGATGGTGAAGACACCGGATGACGTTACCCGCGAAGAGGCGGAACGCGAGCGACAAGAGGCTCTATCGAGAACGCAGTTCAAGCCTCTTATTTCCGGTCTGGCGAGTCATGTTCAAGCGCGATGGGGAGAGGCACGACGCCTGAAAGAGATGGGCGTTGCGACACGCCTTGAAGATTGCGCACGCCGACGTGCAGGTGAGTACAGCCCTTCCAAGCTGGCCCAGATCAAGGAGTTTGGCGGCAGTTCCATCTTCATGAATCTGACGAACGTAAAGTGTCGGGCTATCGAAAGCTGGCTGCAGGACATACTCTGCCCGGCAGGAGACAAGCCTTGGGGCTTTGTCGCATCCCCGCGAGCAGATATTCCTCCGCACATTACAGCGGCTATTCAGCAAGAGATGGCCATTCAGGCAAAGCAGATGACGCAACAGTTTCAGGGTGTTGCTCCGATGTCTGCCGTCCTTGAGCGTGCCAGACACATCGAGGAAGCCGCGTTACGCATGGTCCAGAAAGAGGCCAACGAGCGTGCCAGGGGGATGGAAAAGACCGTCGAGGACCAGTTGGTGGACGGCGGATGGTCCAGGGCGTTCTTTGATTTTCTGTACGATATCACGACATATCCTTCTGCAGTCCTGAAAGCCCCTGTCATGCACGCAAAACGGGCCATGGTGTGGGGGCAGGAGCAGGACGAAAGCGGGAATGCAGTATCCTGGACGCCTGTTGTCGAGCGGGTTGTTCGCCCTGAAGTGGAGAGATGCAGTCCGTTTGATGATTTTCCCCGGGGCTGGTGTGATTCGCCCGGAAGACGGGGATATTTTTGAGATTCACCGCCTTTCTCGCCGTGACATCGAGTGCTTTATCGGTGTTGAGGGGTACGACGAAAACGCGGTGAGACAGGTCCTTTCCGAATACGGAAGCGGCGGGCTCAAGTCGTGGTTGTGGGAAGTTACCGACGAGCGGGACGCCGTTGATACAGACGGTGTATCGTCCACCGAAAAGAACATGGAAACCACAATCGACGCGCTTGAGCTATGGGGGTCTGTCCAGGGCAAAATGCTTCTTGATTGGGGAATGGGCGAAGACGAGGTTCCTGACCCGGAAGGCGAGTACGACGTCTGTGTGTGGATGATAGGCCAATATGTCATCAAGGCCATGATAAACCCGGACCCGCTTGGAAAGAAACCGTACCATGTAGCATCGTTCGAGGATATCCCAGGGTCATTCTGGGGGAAAGCACCCTGTGAGGTCATCGCTGACGTACAGGATATGTGCAATGCCTGTGCTCGGGCCATGGACAACAACATGAGCCTTGCATCGGGACCACAGGCCGAGGTGAACATCGACCGCGTTGCCGACGGCGAAGACATCTTTGACATCTTCCCTCTCAAAGTGTGGCCGACAACCAACGACCTCACGACATCGGCAGGCGGAGCACCGGCCATCCGGTTCTTCCAGCCGGAGTCCAACGCCGGAATCCTTCTACAGGTTTTTCAGTATTTCTCGAAACTCGCTGACGACTACCTGGCTATCCCCTCGTATGCGTATGGATCTTCCATGAATCTTGGCGGAGCTGGCCGTACAAGCTCTGGTTTGAACATGCTCATGGGGAATGCGTCGAAAGGCATCAAGAACCTGATATCCAATATCGACAGGGTGATACAGGGGGTCATCGAGGGGTTCTATTCGTACAATATGCGCTACGGTGAAGACGAAAACGTCAAGGGCGACCTTACGCCCGTTGCTCTTGGGTCATCGGCAATGCTCGCCAGACAGCAGCAGAAAGAGGCCCGTATCAGTCTCCTGCAGGCATCGGCCAACCCAATAGATGTTCAGATATTCGGACCTCAAGGCCGGGCAAAGCTATGGGCAGAGGTTCTTCGCGGGTCCATGATCGACCCTGCAGACTTTCTCCCCAACGACGACAAACTCAGCCAGGTGGAAAGTCAGATGCGCATGCTTGCCAACAACCAGTCGAGCGTTGACGGCTGGCAGTTGCCCCAGCCTCAAGGGCAGGAGCAGCAGGCACCACAGCAGCAGGCACCGGGAGCGGCATAATGTACGCGATGAAAAAATTTCCCATCGAAGTTATCAAGGCTCTTGATTCACTCAAGGGTGGACGTGATTTCGATATTTTCTACGAGTGGTTTGCCGAAGCACGCAAGGAACTTGAATACCGCATAGCCTATGCAACCGGCGACGAAGCGGCTCATATCCAGGGCGTCCTGGCGTTCATGCACCATGTAATGAACACGGCAGACCTCTCAAGGGAAACGCTTGAAAGTTTCAAGAGGAAGAATCGTCGATAGGCGATTTCATATATCAAAGTTCGCCAGTGAATACCTTGTGGCTCACACGGCGGCAAGCATTCGGTGAAGACCGTACAGGCTCACCACGGAGGTTGCACAATGGCAATACCGGAATCCGTTCGCAAGGCAAGTGAAAAGGCAGACGAGGCATACAACAAGGCGTACAGACCCAACGAGGTCCAGGACACAGAGGCCAATACCGACAAGGCTGGCCAAGAGCATGCAGACAGCGACGTGAATACCGACAACACAATGGCGGACACTTCAATACCCCAAGAGGTACCGGCTGAAGGTCAGAGCGTCGATGAGCCGTCGGAACGTCAACAGCATAGCGAAAAGTTCGAGCAGAAGTTCAAGGTCCTGCAGGGGAAATATGACGCCGAAGTTCCCCGTCTTCACCAGCAACTCGATCAGATGCGCAAGCAGAACGAGCAACTTGCCTCTATCATTCAGAGCCAGAGCAGCACGCGCAATGGCGATGATGGCACAAAGGACGTAAAACCGGAAAACGCTGTAGGTGCAACGCCCGATGAAGTCGAAGACTATGGGCAGGATTTCATAGACTTTGTTCGTCGGGTGGCCCGTGAAGAGGTTATGGCAAAAGCCAAGGATCTCGAAGGCTACATGAGAAACGTAGACGCGCGGGTCAATTCGGTTGGCGAAACCGTTCAGCTATCGGCCAAAGAGAAGTTTGTTGCAAAGCTCACCGAAGCTGTTCCCGATTGGGAGAAATGGAACGTCGATCAGGGGTTTTTGAACTGGCTCGAAAGTGCAGATGAGACAACCGGGTACATCCGGAGACCGGCATTCAACGAGGCGGCCAGCAAATACAATGTTGATCGCATTATCCGCATGTTCAATGCGTATAAAGAGAGTGTTGGAGTGTCCACTGCACGCAAGGCTGAAAGTCAAAAATCCCAAAAGCAGCGCGAACTTGAACGGCAAGTAACACCACAGACGAGGGGTTCAAGCTCTGTACCCGCAAGGAAGACAAGAAGACTTACTCTCCGCTTGATATCAGGTCATTTTATGACGACGTGCGAAATGGCAGGTTCAAGGGGCGTGATGACGAGAGGATGAGAATTGAACACGACATCATGCTTGCGCAGCGGGAGGGACGCATAACCGCATAGCGCGTTACCTGCGTGTTCCTTCCGTGCAGCGCATGGAGGTAACACATAATGGCATATCCTGTATCGACCGGAAGTCCTGAATACTCCGGCACTTTTATACCTGAAATCTGGTCCGGCAAGCTCATTACCAAGTACTATGACGCAACGATTGCCGCGTCCATTACAAACACCGATTACGAGGGTTAATATCTGGCTCTCATAAAACTCCGTGAATTGCTGGGACCCCCTGAGAGCCCCTTTGCCACAACGTAGCTGGTAACGGCATCCGTGACGGAACGAGAAGTAAGGGGATTGGGAAATCAGCAGCCAAGCCTCCAAGAAATTGGTGGAAGGTCCAGAGACTAGACAAAGTACCCTAAACATAACGCAAGGGAAAATGTCCACGAGTGCGGAGTATTGTTCGAAAACGAGCAATAAAGATATAGTCCGGTCTGTAGCGAAAGTTACAGGAGCCAAGCATAAACAGCTTGGACGCAAACACAACGGAGATCAAGAACCAGGGCGATAAGGTAATCATTCGCCAGACCCCTGATATCACCATCCGGGACTACCAGAAGGGCCAGAAGTTGACTCTGGAAACTCCCGAAGCCACCAACAAGGAACTGCTCATCGACAAGGGTAAGTATTTTGCGTTTACCCTGGATGATGTTGACCGTGTACAGTCTGACCTCAAGCTCATGAACCAGTGGTCTGACGACGCTTCCGAGCAGATGAAGATTGTCACCGATACCGAGTTCTTTGAAGATGTTGCTACCGACGCAAGCTCCGCGAACAAGGGTGCTTCTGCCGGGCGTATTTCCGGCGACATCAATCTGGGTGCAACCGGCAGCCCCGTGTCCCTCACGAAGTCCAATATTCTGGACTATATCGTTGACCTGGGCACCGTTCTTGACGAGTCCAACGTGCCCGAGAATAGCCGGTGGATTGTCCTGCCTGCATGGGCGTGTGGTATGATTAAGAAGTCGGACCTCAAGGACGCCTCTGTCACAGGTGATTCCACGTCCGCACTTCGCAATGGACGTCTCGGCGTTATCGACAGGTTCACCCTGTACAGTTCCAACCTGCTGTACTCCGTGGTTGACGGTTCAGACACCTGCTTCCATGTCATGGCCGGTCACAACGACGCCATTACCTGGGCTTCCCAGATGACCAATATGGAGACTTTGCGTGCTGAATCCACCTTCGGTGACATCGTTCGAGGCCTGAATGTCTATGGCTACGAGACCCTGAAGCCTGAAGCTCTGGCCCTGCTGTACGCAACCAAGGGATAACCAATATGGCCGGATATCTCTAGCAGATGTCCGGCCTCATGCAAACCGAGTTTTATATGGCAAACATTGAGATCAAGTATCTTCGAGACAAGCGCGATGGGTTTATCTGGGTGTACTCGGATGCCTTGGCAAGAAAGCCGTATATGGAACTGTTCAGTAAACGTACAGTTTCCGTGCCTGATCCAGAGCCCGTGCAGAAGCCAAAGCCAAAGCCCAAAAAGACTCGCGCAAGGTCCAAGAAAAAAATGACACGAGCAAAAAGCTCATAGAGAGGTACTGAAACATGGCTACTACTCACGACGTAACAAACAGCTCGACTGCGTTTCCTGCGCTCGGAGCCGGGAAGTGTTTTGTAATCGAAAAGGAATTTGATTGTTCCGAGACCAATCTGGTCGCCGGTGACACCTACCAGGCAATTCATCTCCCCGCCAACACTCTCGTGACCGCAGTCGTTGTTGAAGTGACCACTGCAGAAGGCGGGACGGGGACTGTTGATATCGGTGATGGTGCCGATCCTGACGGCTGGTGCGACGGAACAAACGTCAACTCGGCAACCACGTCTCTTGGCGCAGGTGATCTGAAGGCGGGCAAGGTATATCCTTCTGCCGATACGCTGGACGTTCTCGTCAACAATGCACTGGACACCGCAGTATTCACCGTTCGCGCAATCTGCTTCGACGTAAGCTAGGGGGGTGGATTATGGCTTGGAGAGAAGACTGTGATCTGGGCGTAGTGCGGATTCGGGAGCTGACCGTTGCTAGTGGCGTGACCGGTGATGTTACCGGCGATGTTACCGGCGCTATCACCGTCCCCACATACGCCGTGGCCGACCTGCCGACTGCTGCCGACAGTACCCGTATGCTGGTCCTGTGTTCCGACGGGGCTTCCGGGTCTCCGTGCCTGGCATTCTGTAACGGCACAAACTGGCTGCAGGTAGCACTTGGGAGTGCTGTCAGCGCAACGTAAATCATAAGGCCGGGCTGGTAACGGTCCGGCCTTTTTTTGTGAGGTGTATATGTCTGCAATCACTGCAGGAAACATCATCGATAAAGTGGAGATCATCATCCAGGATCTCACGAACATTCGATGGACTGAATCCGAGCTGTTGGGCTGGCTGAATGACGGCCAGCGTGAAATTGTCAAGTTAAAACCTGAAACATCGATCACGTCGCTTGATTCGTACACGCTGTCCGTAGGGACAAAACAAAGTCTTCCCGACGGTACGGGCGATGATCCGGCAGGTATTGTGCTGATCGATGTGCCGAGGAACGTGGCTTCGACGTCTGCCAAGGGCGTCATTCGACTGGTGCCCCGGCGTGTGCTCGATGAGCAGATTGGCGGGTGGCATGCTGATGATGGGAGTGTCGATATCAAACACTTCTGCTATGATCCCAGGGACCCCAAGCATTTTTATGTGTACCCGCCCGCGCTGGCGACTGCAGAAGTCGAGCTGATCTATTCGTCCGCACCGACCGATTGCGCATCTTCGGCGTCTACAATTTCCGTTGACGATGTGTACGCAAACGATTTGCTCAATTTTGTAGTGTACCGGGCGTACCTGAAAGACGCCGATTATACCGCAAACGATACCCGAGCGACGACACAGTACAATGCGTTTCTGAAAGGTCTTTCGCTCAAAGAAAAGGCCGAGTCGGCAAGTGAGCCGTCTCGCGGTATGCCTCCTGCCGGAAATCCGCAGCCTAGAGGGTAATCGATGAGCATTGCATCCATCACTGCAGCGTGCCGTTTGGAACTGCATGACTGCCCGGATTTCGTCATCGAGGCCGAGATGCCGCGTGTTGCTCGTGAAATCTGCGAGCACACGGGCATTTGGTCGGATGATCTGGACGAGATAACATTGGTTGACGGGACCACGCTGTACGACCTGACCCTGCCGGACACTGCCGGGCTGGTGCGGGTGTGCAGCCTGCGTGATCCGGATAATCTGGAAACGGAAGTAACGGGGCTCTCGTGGCGCTACGACGAGGTGAATCAGCAACTCTTTGTATCGGAGACCGGGCGGTCCGGGGATACGGGTGTGGTTCCGCGTGTGTGTCTGTATCCGCTCACTGCGGCTGCAATCCCCGAGTGTATTCACACGGAATGCTCGCAGGCGATGGAGTACGGCACGCTGTACCGGTTGTTTCTGCGGCCCAAACTGCCATGGAGTGACGGCGAGCGTGCCGCGTATTACGGTAATCTGTACCGGTCGGAATGGGCGAGGAAAAAAATCAAACTACTGCGCGGGAGCAGGACGGGTTCGTTGTCGGTCACTCCCCGCGTTTTTGCGTGAGGTGAATTATGGAACGATCTACAACGATAACAGCGGCAAATTCGTTTCTGACGTTCCCCGTGCTTGGGCGCGGATCGAACGGCGCTGCCGATGGGGACGGGCGGTTCGAGGTCATTACGTCCGGCATGGCCTCGTCTGTTATTTCTCTTCAGGTTGCGGTGGGTGAAAGCTGGGTGACAACCGATACCATCACCCAGGACGGGCTGTACACCGCAACGTCTGTACGATCACGGAACTGGCGCGTCGGGTGTGCAGCGGGCGACTATGCCGAGGACGTGTATGTGGAGGTGGCCCAATGAGCGTTATTGCAAACTCAGGCGGCGTGATCGACTCGCCTACGCAGGGGACTGCAATCATTCCCGAAGGCGGGGTCGAGGGTCAGATTTTAGTCAAGCAATCCGGCGCGGATTATGATGTTGCGTGGTCCTCGCATAAACCCGCTGTTGTCATCGAACCGGATGACATTAGCGGTGAATAGTGAGGTAGACCATGGCTGCAAGTTATCCCGTATCCACGACCACAGTAACGTCAAAAGGTGCCGCGATCAACGCGACAGAATTTGACGCAAATATGACAGGGCTCACGGAGGCCGCGAACGATCTGAACACCCGCGTTGCGGGCATCGAGGATGGCACGACGTCCGTTCCCGCTGCCGACCTGGCGACCAATGCGACAACTGCCGCAAACGCAACGCAGGCAGGCGGTGCAACGCCGTCAACAACCTCTGCTGCGGGCGGCATCCCCATTGCTGACGACGACGGGCATATCTCCATCGGCTGGCTGCC
>FUIF01008992.1_pt1 | contig 10253 bp, 11 predicted proteins | sample 1003461 | NCBI WGS metagenome assembly FUIF01 (sample SAMEA80401918, study PRJEB19352) | marine metagenome
AAAAAACTTTAATATACTATATCAAAATAATCTTTCTCTCTTTAGTTTAAGCCAGGTCTATAATAATTCTTATTTAGATACTGCTTCTTTTAAAAATGAGTCAACATTAGGTGGGTTTTTTGGTTTATCATCTACAACTATAGACGATAGGGATGACGATAACAACACATTAAAGGATCTTGTAACACCATACCATATAGATACATTTAAAAGTGCTAGTAAAGACAGATTTCCTGATCTTTTTGAATTAGATAATACAAAAAAGGACATATGTTGAGACGTTTGAGAATGGTTTTGTATATACTGCCTTCACGGGTACAAAGACAATTGCTTTTAGTGGTAGTTTTACTGGGGAAATTAAAAAGATTGAAAATGTTTTTATTCAACAGGACCTAGCTAGTGTAAAAAGGACTAGATGTTGATAAAGCAAACGGGTTTATTTATTCTCCTTCCTTAGAAGATAGTGGTATAAACTATACTAATATATACGATAGGGATATTTTCCGTGCATGTTCTAGATTAAAATTGGTAGATAGAATAAAAACTTCTAATTTTAGAGTTGTTAATAATAATGTAAGCTTTGGTAAAACATATAAAGTAGTACAAGTAATAAATGATGAAAATAATGTCGTATTAGAGATTTCACCTAACACAACTAGTGAGGTCCTTGTTACTTTACCTGTTTCTAATTTAAATAATCCGGAATATGTTAAAGTAGAGTCGAGATTTACGGATGATTTACTACTTATAGTGACTAAACCAGTAAGTAATACTGAGATTTTCAATACTTACTTTATAGATTTACCAGAATTTATAGAAAGTGGTGTAATTCCTGAACCTATAGAAATTAAAAGAGTCAATTTTGAAGCAAAACCTCTATCCCCCATCGGTCTGGATAATATGTTTACTGTTTTTGGCACAGCTAGTTCATCATACGTTGAAGATACACTAGATGGTCAACTTTCTCCAGATCCCCGTTTCTACTACCCGTTATTCGAAAATAAGACCGCTGTAAAAAAGTTTAGCTTATCAGAGCCACGCGAAATTACCTTTCCAGGGGAAAGCTCCTTAGCGGGTAAGATTTTTTACTTTCCAGAGGATTATTTGAATGGATCAGAAGAAAGACCGGATGGATTTTTTATCTATCGTGGTAATGATACATTAATTAACATGGATGTATCTTTTTCTGATTATGATAGTAACTTATTCTTACTAACAGATAACGGTAATGTAACAGAACGAATGATAACTAATCCTTCACCTGTTACCTCTTTTACAGATTTAGAAGATTTATTATTACCACCAGATATTCTCTTTACATCACCTTATAAATTTAATACTAATTCATGGAAGTTTAACACTAACCTCTTCGAATCAAATAGAGTATCTTTTATTAATACCTTTACAGATACGTTAAAAGATACGACCTACTCCTTTTATCATAACGTAGGTAGAATTTACTTTTCTTCCAATAAATCCAATAAAAAGCGAATAAGTTTAGCGCCTGCTGATTTACAAAGCTTTTTTAATCCGGATATTTTTAATACGGTTTGTGAAACTAGTTTAGGTATTAATGTAAACATTTTAATACAAGATATTTTACGCGATACTATTAATATCTATAATAATTTTACTAAGAATACCCGCCGCAGGTAAAGTAAAAAGTTTTAAAAAGTTCGGATTAAATAATACCACCATCGTCCAACCGGTAGAACCACAGATTAAATTAGGAAAGGTTACTTCACGTGTTGAAAATAATACGTGGGAGCCTTTAACCGAACAGCAACTAAAACAGATAAAAGTTGAGTTTGATCTTGGTTCAACGCTTACAACACAGGAGTCATTTCAAGTTGGAAGAAAAATTCCTGACCTCTCGCCGTTCTTGCCGAAATCCGGCAATGTCGCCGACCTTAAAGAGGATCTCAGAAAGGCACAAGCAGCATGGGATAACCTTCCTGAACCGATTTATGCCTTGGTCCCAGGAACCGACACCCCGATTGTTACCTTTAAAGGTAGTAAAAACCAGACGCGCACCGTACGACGCTTTTTGGGGCCATTCAAGATGATGTTACGGCCTGCTGACGATTTTAATTTGAGTTACGCTAGAGATACCCGGGTTAGAGATTCTACTTATGGTGTTGACTTTGCTGATAAGCCTGATGTAATAACACCTCTTTCTGTAAATTTTGATAAAACCCAACTGCAATCAGCTAACGCTTTTTTCCAAATGAGTAATGAACGGAATGGAAGCGGCTTCCGGGAGTTCGTAATGCCTACTAAAGGTAAGTACGGTTCAGGAGCGTTCGTCAAATTTTTCAATGGCAAATACGTGGGATCAATGGGTAGGAATTTCCCGGCAGCGGGTGTTAAGTTAATTGGCAGGCCAAATCCCGTTGCCTATCCGGAGCTTTTCACAGAAGAGGAGGTTGAAACTTATAAAAATGATCCAGAATACTTTGGAGAAGCTCGAGCGCAATTTAATCGCGACGCGGCCTTACTTGGGAACCGGAGTAATTTCGGCGATCTCTTCGGCCCAGGACCGGTCGGGCCTCGAGAAGTCGAGTATTCTGGCATTTATGATAGCATATATATAAAAGGCGACAATGGTGATATACGGGGTGATGGTAATATTGATTCAATTAATAATTACTACCCCATTAAAGGTCCGGAAGGTGCTGTATTGTACGGTAAAGAACCTGGTAATGACGGTAGTGGTCTCGAGTTGCTCAAAGCCCAAAAGAGGGTTGAAGACGAAAATATCCAGTCAAGGTACGAGGTCAGCCCTTATAAAAAATATCAAGATGTACTAAAACTATCTAAAAAAGAACAAATAGAATATTACTACAACGTCATAGGGAGAAAAGGTAGAGAGAATTACTACATTGTTGTAGAGGATCACCTCGGCAATACTAGTGAGAGTCAGGTCGATTATGGTACATACCAAGAATTTCAAGCAATGTCTGAAGCAGAAAAAATGGAGAGGTACTATGTCGTTCCAGGAGTTTTTGATTGTGAAGAGGCAAATGTTAGGTGGAAAGAAGGAGTAGACGAATATAATTTACCAAAAGGAGCTAACCTAAATCAGTTAATTGAGGTTAGTGAAGGAACAATCCTCGACGTTACTCCCTCACAGGTAGGCGATGATTACGGTGGTGTGGTGCAAACGTTCACAGTTAGAGTAAATATCCCCGATGGGTATACGGCTCCGAACCTTGAGAATATTGCATCAATACCCTGCGAACTAAAAGGTACAAATGGTGATAACTTTTATAGTGTTGAAGTATTTAACGATTATAAGATACCTGCACCGTTAGAGATAGATACTCGTAATTTCTACTTTCATAGTAATGAGAGTGTAAACTACTTATCTGTAAACAGAGTATTTACTAAATTATTTGAACTTCAGAAAACTATTTACGATAGCATTCTAAGCAGCTAACATAAATATATTATATGTCGGCGAGTTTAGAAAATCAATTTATCTCAGATAGATATACTTCCCTTTTACATTTAAGTGGTAGCTCAATTACAGCGGTTTTAGATTCTGTACACGACGGGCTAGGCAACGCTACGCCTATTCAAATAAGCGATGCAAGGGTAGTTATTGGAGCTGGTAGTTCAATTATAGATGTAAATGAAGATGAGGCGTCTGTTTCTATTAATAATATACAGTTACCTACTGCTTCATCTGCTACTACGTTATACGATGTAATATTTCCGGTTAATTCAATATATCTTACAGCAACCAATATTAATCCTAGTAATTCATTTACTGGTACAATATGGGAATTAGTTTCACAAGGTAGATATCTAGCTGGTGTCGGTACTGATAGTGATAAAAATGGTAATCAAGAAACTATCAGAGAGGGTTCTGATCTTGACACTATTGGGGAATACAATCACACACTAACAGAGTCTGAGATGCCGAAACATAAGCATGGATTTTCAGGTGGTAATGATAGGAGTGGAAAACAAGGACTATCGCCATTTTTAATTACGCGTGATGATCCTGAACAAAGATTTCTACCCGGTGAACCAGGTAACCAGGATTTTCAATCTGGCGGCAGCACCGGAACAGATGGAGAAACAGGTATCTTTGCTGCTGGTGGAAGTCAATCACACAATAATAATCCACCGTACTTTGGAGTTTACGTTTGGAAAAGAACACTTTAATAAATTTTAGCAATGCCAGATATTACAATAGTAAAGATAAAAGTGAGGCGCGGATCAGATGATCAGCGTAAGAAATTAGTATTAGACCAAGGTGAGTTAGGTTATACTATAGACACTAAAAGAGTGTTCGTAGGAGATGGCTCTTTATCTGGTGGTAGGGTTGTAGGTAATAAAAACTTCGGTGTTTTTAATTTAGAATCTGGTCTAGGTAATGTCAACGGCGCTCAAATAGGAGATATCGGTTATGCTAATACAAAACTATATACTCTTACAGCAAGCGAATATGATTCTTCACTTACAGGTTGGTCGTATATAGGACCTGTACCAGATAATGAAAATATCGAATTTACAGCTGCAAATACATTAACTGTTAAGACGAGCTCTTTAGATGCTGATGATATAAAAGAAGCTGCTTTTGGTGATGGATTAGTAAAGAATGGTAGTGCAATTGCAGTTGCTTATAATACTAATAACTTCGCGCTTTCTTCTTCACTACTAACAATAAGAGGTAATTCTATTACGGAAAATGAAATCTCCCCCACATCTGTCTTGAGTGGATTAGCTGGAGGTGGAGGTACTCCAATTAGTATCAATATTGGAGACGGTTTAGAGTTAGATAATGGTAATAATCTTACAACTTCCTCCGCAAAAGCTAATTCAGTAACTTTTGACTCATTTGATACACAAGCGTTTGGTGATGGTTTATTATATAATAACACTACCAACCAAATTGAAAATATTTTATCTGGTGTAAATACAGAAAATTTTGACTTAACAACAAAACGACTTTCTCTTATAACACGTAGTGAGCCAGGAGTGTATGAAATGCCTCAGCTCTCATTAGATAGTTACGGAATATCTGATATACCACAGTCAACTTTCTTTGATTGCTTAACAGCGACCTCGTTAACAGGAGCTGATTTCGTACCTGTAGGTGCTATATTACCACATGCCGCCGCTATAGGTAAAGTACCTGATGGCTATCTACTTTGCAACGGGCATTATTTATCGCGGGCTGGGTTCAGTGAACTTTATGGGGTTATAGGTACAGAGTACGGTAGTACAGATAACACTGACTTTAGATTACCTAATCTAACAGGCGGTAATGTGTTACAATATGGCTCAGGTGATCTTCCACCTACTTCCCAAACGTGGTATTTAACAGGTAGTACAACTGAGGGCGACGGATCTACTTTAAGTGCTGTTGCTACGAACTTTATAATTAAAGCGTCATCTATAGAAACTGGCTTATTTTCAGGTGCACCTAACCAAGTTTCAGAAGGTCTTACACATATTGGTACAACCTACTCTACTACTGATTCGGACGGTAATCCACAGATTCTCAGTTCAGCAGGATTTTTAACACTAGCTCTATCTGGAAGTTCGCGAAATAATGGAGCTACTTTCGATAGATATGCAATTCCAATTTTTAACTACTAACATACACCATGGCTTCAATTGAAATATTAGAAAACACTCTCTTAAAACTACTAGTACGTAGAGGTACTAACGAAGATAGAAAGAATATAACCTTAGATGAGGGCGAGTTAGGATATGCTATTGATACTGAGCGACTGTTTATAGGAGACGGTACTACGGTTGGAGGTAACTTATTAGGTAATAAATTCTTAGGTAGTAACTCTGATCTTCGTATCTTAACTGGTGAGGTAAATGATCTAGCTTTCGATAATGATAATAATACATTACAATACATTAAGCAAAATAACGGTTCAGATTTTTCAGATTGGGAAACAGTATCAAATTTATTGAGTTCAGGTAATACATCTATTGTAATTGATGCTGCTCAACGAGCGACTGTAGGCACTCTTTCTGCTGGTAATTTTTCAGCTGATGCACTAGGAAATAGTATTGAACTTGACACCAGCAATAGAATAGCTGTAAGTCGTAGTATTAATATTGATGAGATTACACAGCGTACAGTAGATGCTACTAGCTACTTAACTTTACCTTCTAAGCTTAAAATTAGTGCAATTAATTATGATTTCCCTACTATAGCTCCAACAACAAATAATAGTTTTCTTCTATCTGATACAAATAATCAATTAACGTGGGGATTACCTCCTGTTGTAACAAGTGTTGTACCTACAACTACAGCAAATCAAATACCTGCAGGTACGATAGTACCTTTTATAACAGGAGCTGAGTATATCCCGTACGGTTGGTTAAAGTGTGATGGCTCTCTTGTCGCCGGTGCAGATTATCCGGAATTGTCAGCTGTAATGGGTAATAGGTATGGTGGTGATACAGTTAACTTTAACTTACCAAATTTAACTAATAGTGCTCTCTACGGTACAAACGTAAACGATCCATTTTTATCTACAAAATATAGTATAGCTTCAGGTCATAGTACTAATACTAACGAGCTTTCTGCGTTCGGGACAACATTTATTATTAAAGCTATCGAGGCCAATGTACAAGCTCCTACTATTAATTTTGCCACACCATTATCTGCTTCAATAAACGGATACGATATTACCGATAAACCTACAGAATTTTTAAATGGTTCAATTGAGGTAGGATTATCTGGTTATAAGGAAGATAACTGCATATATAAAACTGTTTACCTTGATGAGCCTGCGATACTCGCTAATGGTATACGTTTAGATAATGGTATGGCGTCATGGCAAGCATTTAATTTAAGCATCTTAACTGGGGTACCTACAAATGTAAAGGCGATCTTTGGAGTTATAAGGCCTGGTGTTAAAACTAGCCAAAAGAGTTATTATCAAACTATCTACAGTACATATGATAATTCAACCCCACCGGAAAGTTCAACAAAGAAGTTTATAATGGGCGCGCATCAAGGACCTAATAAAAGGCATGATATGCACACAGCTGGATTTTCTGCGAGGGTAGATAAAACTAATAATAAAATTTACTTAGCAAGATTAGGTTATAATTTCCCTATACTTATCGAAGTTCATGGATATAGTCTTTAAGTGTTGTAAATACTAATATGGAAGAGTTAATAGTTGAAGGACTTAATTACGAAGACTTTGTTAATTTAAAAGAATATCTACTTAAATTGTCGTTTAATGTAGATGAATTAGAAGAATTAGTAAAGGTAAAGGATATTCTTAGTAAGCTCGATCAGATAATTGATGCGTTTAATTAGTTCTGCAGTATAAATATGTATAATGGCCTTTCCATCCGACATTCTTCTACCATCTAATGCTAGATATCATCAGTTTGTAGAGACAGATTTAAGTTATAACTCAAATTATGACATAGTATGGTCGCTACAGTTTAAATTACCAGGTGATAATGTATATAATAGTAATTACGAGTATGCGTTTGGTACTTTTTTAACTTCTTTAACTGGAGAATTATCAGCATTACCTGGTCAGTATGTTGGAGATTCGGACCCTCTATTAGTATTAGGGCAAGAATCATTAATTACAGAGCAACCCCCTACATCCTCGATAACTACCCAGGGGGATATTAATTTAGTTGTAGATTCTACAACTTTAAGCGGTCAACTCATTAAAGTGGTGTTCGATAGTACGGGTCTATATGGACTATCAGGTAGAGACGGTAGAGATGGTGTTGGAGAACATCAAATTAAGAAAAATAGCATTTGTATTCGTGACTATTTTCACGATTTAGTGTTTTATGAGCATTTATCAGCCTTTTCACCTACCTTTTCGCTAACTTCTGACGAATTTCAAACATTAAGGGTTAGATATGCTAATTTAGGTACTAAAATCTCTATAGATAAGAAGATAGATACTAAATATCAAACTTTAACCACAGTAAAGTTACCATTTAGACTGAAAGAATTCGATAATCTTGACAATATCTACGTTGGTTATTCATTTAGCACGCCAATTTCTACACAAAACCCAGCACTATCTGTAGGAAACTTCTTCTTTAAAAATGCTCACATAGAAGGATTAGAAACAACTGAAGTATTGACACAAACAATAACTTCAGCCCCGCTAAACTTCAATCCAAATACATCTTTTACAACGGTATCTCTTATTAGCGCTATAACAGAGTAGATTTAAAAATAAAACGATGTAAATAGTCTCGTGAGTAAGCTGACTATCGGACTAGCGGTGTATGATGATTACGATGGAGCTTTTTTTACACTTCAGTCACTAAGAATGTACCATTCCGAAGTGATGGATAGAGTTGAATTTGTTGTTATAAATAACAACCCTACAAGTGAACATGGGAAAGCTCTTAAAAGTATGGTTGATATAATATCTGAACCAAAAACCTATATAGAGTTTACAAAGTATAGTAGTCCTTTTATAAAAGGTAAAATTTTTGATATAGCAGAAACGGAATATGTATTAGTTATGGATAGTCATGTTTTGCTAGAACCAGGCTCCCTTAAAAAGTTACTCGATTACTACGATAAAGGTCTAGATAACGGCAATTTATTACAAGGTCCACTATTATACGATGATTTATGCAATGTATCTACTCATTTCGACTTTTCTTCTAAGGAGTGGAGCGGCTATATGTGGGGTACGTGGGCTACAGATAGTAGAGGTAAAAAATCATCTAGCAAACCATTCACTATACCTGGTAACGGTATGGGGTTATTTAGCTGCAGAAAAGATGCTTGGCTAGGCTTCAATAAAAGTATGAGAGGTTTTGGTGGTGAAGAAGGTTATATACATGAAAAGTTTAAACTTGAAGGTAAAGAAACTATATGCTTACCATTTCTAAGATGGAATCACCGTTTTGCTAAACCTAGTGGTACTCCTTATAAGCTTGATGTAAAGCAAAGGTTTAGAAATTATATGATTGCTTTTAAAGAGGTAGGGAAGGATACGCAAGAAGTAATTGATAACTTTACAAAAGTTGTTCCTGTAGATTATATAAATGAAGTAAAGAGGGAGTTAGATATTACCTAGCTTAGCTTCAACCTTTAAGTCTTGATATAGAGAAGGGAATCTCTCTTCAACGTATTTATGAAATGCGAGAGGCTTAACCCAATCGTTATTATTCATATTAACACCCTTCTCTTCTAGCTTATCTGCTACTTTACCTACACCTTCTATAAGACAAGCCCATCTTACAAATTCATCGAACTGCATTACTTTTGTCGTTCCATTTTTAAGATTAAAAGTAAATGTCTTTTCGTATTTTTCGTTAGTATTCATACTATTATTATATCGGAGTTCCTATTATCATTCTAATACTATCTCACCATTGAATACTTTCTCAGCGAGTTCGTTACCACCCTCAACTTGATCTCCATTGGGATGATAAGCTTCAAATTTTTTAAAGTGTGTACCCTTTTTCCATATAAGAGAGAGCATCTTTTGACCATTATCATGCCAACCAGTATAAGGTCCGTGAAATTTACCTTCTTTAATTCCTGCTTTTACTTTTAACTTACCAGCTTCGTTAAAAGTATTTACAGTTCCAGTAAATAAATTATCTTCATTAAAGGGTTTGGCTTTGTAGAAGGTAGTACTCTCTATATCTATGTATATATCTGTAATATTAACAGTAGGTCCTGATGGATAACCATCCATATACCTTTGTATACCATACTTTAGTAGAAAAATTGCTGCTAAAACTGCTAAAAATGCTAAACCTCTACCGGTATTACTTTTATTCATACGGTAATTATAACGCATTCGCTTATAATTGCAACAAAGAACGGTTTAAAAGACTTATATTAGCTATCTTCTGCAGATTCTTTATCTTTGTATGATTTACCGAGATTTAAAGGCTCTGTAGTTAGCACCACTCTTACTATAGGTGTAAGTTTATATTCATTACTACAAACCGGACATTTTGCAATAACACTATCCTCACTTACTACAACTATTTCATTAAACGTATAACCTCCGCACGGACACGCAACATTACATGTACTAATATCTACAAATTCATTTATCTCACTCTCAAGAGCTAAAATACGCGCCTTACTTCGTGAGAGTGATTGGTATATAGATGGAGTGATTAACTGTACAACTGTTGCAACAAGAAATGCTTCTACAAATCCGAAAATATTTTGAAATGAATAACCTACTAAGCTTGAAATTAAAAATACAATAAAGATCTGAACAAGTATTTTCATATACTAATTTTAG
>FUIF01022477.1_pt1 | contig 10252 bp, 10 predicted proteins | sample 1003461 | NCBI WGS metagenome assembly FUIF01 (sample SAMEA80401918, study PRJEB19352) | marine metagenome
GTCACTAATAGGATCTTCCTTTACTTCCTCACCGCTTCCGAGCTGACCTTCGATAGTATTAGGGTTAAAGATCTTATCTTTATCACCTATAATTTTAAATGTAAATCCTCTTCTATCAGGAGAGTCAAATTGATTACCTATAAGGTCAGTTTCTATTTCTGTATCCTTAATTTCTATCTCTTCAACACCTTCTTCATCATAAGAACGTTGCATAAATTGAAGTTTTCTCTTTATTTTATTGTTCTCAGACTTAGCTTTATTATCATCACCGAAGTAACTAGAAAGCTTTTTAAATATAAATACTGCAAAGTCACTTTCTCCTAGATATTCTTCTACCTTATCAAATATATCCTCTGATATTTCTTCAGCGACTTTTCTAAACTCTACATCCTTTACACAATAACATCCATGCGACTCCGTATTAAACCCATCCTCTCCCTCGAGAGATACCCTTTCAGACTGTTTTTTATCGATAAAAGGTTTCGTGTTATCTGTATCGTGTAGATATTCTGAAGCTGCTTTTGTTGTTGCAGCTGTCTGCTTTGTAGCGTTTGTTATTAAGTCGTTAATAAACTTAGTTGACTTGTTATTAGAGTTTACAGTATTGTTAAGTGCTACAACGTCGGTTGACCAAATAGGTATAGAGTTATTATCAGCTGCGGTATTTCCATTAGTTCCTAAACTGTCAGTTGTATCTTTAAAAAATTTCTTAGCACCTTCAGGTGGTTTTGCTAACGCTAAAGTATTACCTGCTAGTGGTCCGTTAAGAAGTATACTTTTATAATATTCGATAGATTCAATACTAATTTCCTTACCCTCTTCGTCTATCTTATCAATAAATTTTTCTAATTGCTCAAGTCCTGAATAATAGATCTTTTTGAATTCTTCCATGAATTCTTTATCTTTATCAGAAAACTCGTCATTTGCCCCAGTATCAATTAATTCATCGAACTGATCTTTTGTCCTTAAAAGAGCTCTAAGCAATTCTACTTTCTTTGTAATTTCAGTATCCATTAGTCAATATCATCATCTAAGTTAACATCTGGCCCTACATAAGTTTTAACACACTGTATATAGTTCTTATAGGTGTCCCCGTAAAATCTATGTCTACATTTGGTAACTAACCACCGCCCTAATAATTTTTTATCCGAATCTACTTGCTCAGCAGTTCTATATATATCTATAAACTTACCAGCTTGACGTTTGGTATCTCCTAATACATCAATAGATAAACATAAGTTATAAAATATTAAATTTGATGCCATTTCTGCTTCTGCAATATTTGCAGATTTATCAACAGAGAATGGTGTACTTATAGTTCTAAACAAATTTTCCTTCTTTTGGTTATTGAGGGGTAAAAAAGGTTTAGGTTTACCACCCTCACTTTTAAATACATCTACAAAATTTTTCTTCCACAACTCTTTAATGTCTTTAATTCTCTTTTCACGTATTGCATGCTCACCCAAAATCGGATCATACCCCACTGCTTTATAGTTCATAAAAAATTCGTTGCTATAACTTAGCATTGGAGTTGTAAGGTTCGTCATCGGCAAAGCCGTTGAATATAGGTTTACCGGTGCGTCAGGTGGAGGGTTATTTTTATTTGAACTTATCTTATCTACTAAATCATTTGCAGCAAAAGCTTCACCTACTTCATCTTTATTTTTCTCGAAGAGTTTAGATAGAGTTTGTAGCTTATATTTTTTTGTACTTCTATCAAAGTTAAAAAGGATCTTACATATAATCCTTTCTCCTTTTTATACGTTATTCGTAGTAAGTATTTTATTAGGTCGGAATATCTAAAAGAGTCTGACGGTATTATATGCTCAGGAAATAAATCTACTACATTTTCACCTGGCTCAAAATTTTCTTCATCAATTATTTCATCACTTATTACATCTTTGAGAATACTCTTTATAATATCACCGGTAGCTCCTCTGAACCTCTTACCGTATGGTATATTTTCGTTAAGCTTAAAGAAGTTTTCATCTAATAAAGAGAATATCTTATAGTTACCAGCTCTATCTTGCTTACCAACACTATTATCTTCCCCATCTAACACAAAATTATACTCTAATTTTTCACCTCCCTTCTCTGGCTTAAGGGAAAATGTAAAAACATCCCTACCGTCACCCCTCGTTAACATAAGATTTTCAATAAAATCATAAGGGTTGTTAATGACAATTGTACCATTCGTGAAAGGTTCTAAGTAATTTTCACTTAAATCTAATAGTTTGATAGAGGATTTGGTAAAGTCACCCTTTACTTCACCTTTATCATCCTTAAGTTGAAACTCACATTCGAACGGAGCTCCATTTATTATAAATTTCTCAGACATTAAAAGTGTTGGTTGTCATATACTGTCGTGGAAGTTATCTGCGAATAGATAAAGCTTCTAAACTGAGGTAATATATACTTAAGTTGTTGTCCTCCTTCCACAAAAAACTGAGTTTTAAGTACCTTTTTATTTAGCAGGTAAATTATCCACCAACTCTTTATATCATTATATAGAGTATACGATGTTGTAGTTAGAGGCTCTTTAGATTTGGCGGTGTATAAGCCTAAAATATCTGAATCTATATTTTCAGGAAACTCTATTTTATTTAAAATATTATAAAAATAAAATTGCTTACCTTCACTATTAGCAGTATGAACTTTAAAAATTCTTTCATAGTCGACAATATCTAGACTCGATAGAGCTGGAATATCGTCTTGGTATTTACCTAATTTACCTGTAATTGATTTCATGTTTTTAATCTTTTATATCTTGTCCAGGAAGTTTGCAACTTCAACAGTAAGAGATTTAAATGACATACTACACATATATGCCTCTGGTACCATCTTTTTATTTATTAGTCTCCTTTGACCTACCATACTAAAACTTAGATTTTCACAATAGGCCCATCTTATAAATCTTAACCCCGGTACTTTTACCTTATAAATATGAGGAAAGTTCATACTAACAGCACTCTCTCTTCTCGGCCTATTCAATTCAGTAAACTCTTTAATAAAAGCAGTATTTGTTTCCGCGTCATCTTTGGTTATAGTATTTAAAAGAGGAAAAGAAAAACTAAGAGCAGCATCATTGTTAGCAAATTGATAAAATTTAGGCGTTTCAATATATGTTCCTGTGCTAGGACCTCCACTAACACCTTTAATATTTGCTATAAAATCAGCAACCTGCGCACCTGCGCCCGCTGCCTCACCACCTATTTCATTTATCATCTGACTAACTGATACTGTACCTCTATCCGTAATGTTAGATAGAGTATCAGCAAATTCACTTGTAAAGCTTCTAAAATCGTTGTTAAAGAAAGGAAATACAAACGCTGGACCAGCCTTATCCGCTTTATATAAATTATCATAAAACGATGAACCTCCTGCAAGTTCCTTTGGAACAGAAACAAAGCCTTCTATCGTACTTTCGAGTTGTGTTGCATCTAATTTATAAGGTACAACCCTCACTTTTGGAGCCTCTTTTCTTAAACTAGACCCAGGTGGTGAAGAAGTCCATGAACCGTTTAAAAGGATATTCCTACTCATACTTATATTTATAGTTACGCACTCGATACGTTTAAGCTATAAGGTGATAAAGCATAGTCTGTTCTAGAATTTACTATAGATTCTGGGGTAGTTGAACTGTCCTGGGGAGCGCTTTGAGCTGGAGCCGCGGCAGAACTATTACCAATTTTTATATTTTTAATAGCTTCAACTGTTTTACCTGTATTATCAGATGTTAGTCTACTATAACCGGCTAAAGTTTGTACCTGAACATGTAAAGCCTCAACAACTTGTGTTATTTTTTTAAACGGATCCAGTTTACTAGTAGTTGGGACATCGCCATTTGAACCTGACGCTCTGATATCCTGTGCCAAACTCTGAGTGGAATCATTGAGCTTTTTGGCCGCTACTTCTGATTTTTCGGGAGCTCCTCCAAATATATGTGAGAAATTCTTCAACCATCCACCTTCAACTTTGTCTCTCTCTTCTTTACCGGTAAGGAAGGAGCCGAGCGCCGATTCGACTTCCGCCACAACCGGGTCGGTTTCGCTTAAATCTTTTGATTCTCCTGATCCTTCGGCTTTATAATCACAACAGCAAGTTTTTACATCTCCACTTTCTTCGCTCTCTGCCTTTTTACTCTTACCGAGGCCGAAGAGCTTGTCAAAAATGCTTGGGCCGCTTGAGGGAGGACCACTAAACATTTGCTGAAAATTCCCAACTGCCCTCTGTTGTGCATTTAGTAGCCTATATACTGCATTGGTAATCATATTTACCCCATCAACAGCAACCTCCGGATCTCCGGAAATTTTCAAATCATCTAAATCAATTTCTCCTAAAGAATCTAAACTATCCCCAAGCTTTAGAATAGGTTCTGCAACGTTACCTAATTTAATTAGCTTATCGAGAGGACCTTCACCACCAAAAAGTTTTCCAAAAGTATCTAAGACTTTACCGACAAGATCACCGGCCGCCAACGCTACTAGACCTGCTGATATACCTATAAGAGCAGGCCCCAAGAGTAACATCTGCCCAGCATTAATCTTACTGAGCTTTTCTATCATGGGCATAAAGGACTCAAACCCCGGTACTATTAAAGAAATACCGTAAGCTAGAGGTATAAGAGCTAATCCCAATAAACCTAGAGCGAATGCACCTAATATTATAAGCGGTGAAACTACCCCTAAAATGGCGCCTACAGCTCCTAATACCAGTAACCCTACAAAGGCTTTACCGAGCGTCGACCATTCTAATTCCTGAAATTGCATTAATGAGTACGAAATGGGTATTAAAGCTAGACCTAATAAACCTAGAGCAAGTGCCCCTAACGCTATAGGACCCGCTACTAACCCTGCAAGGGCTGCTACTGCACCTAATGCTAGTATACCCACTATAGCTTTACCTATCGTACTCCATTCTATATCCTGTAGAGGTATTAAGGCGCCATGTACCATTAACGTCAGCGCCGCGGCTCCAAGTATTAAACCTACTGCTCCAGATTTCATGAACTTACCTGCAAGTGCTATACCCCCTAATATTATTAATGCTTTGGCAACTGTCCCCCACTCTATATCAGCCATGTTTTGAAGGACACCTGGTATAGGACCTACCCCTACGAGTATAGCTAATGCTGCTGCCGCTATGAGTATACCAAACGAGCCTTTTTTCATCAACTTACCCACTATAGCTAATCCTCCTAAAATTACGAAACCTTTAGCTATCATACCCCACTCTATATCAGCCATGCTTTGAAGGACACCTGGTATAGGGCCTATTCCAACAAGTATAGCTAACGCAGCTGCAGCTATGAGTATACCTTTCGAGCCCTCTTCCATAAACTTACCCACTATAACTAATCCCCCTAAAATTATGAAAGCTTTACCTATACTACTCCATTCTATATTAGCCAAGTTTTGTAGAACGCCTGGTATAGGACCTACCCCTACTAATAGAGCTAATGCTGCTGCTGCTGCAGCTATACCGCCGGCGGCTCCACCAGCCCCTTCTTTTAACTTACCTAATAGACCGCCCTTTTTAGATTTTTTACCTTTATCCACCGATTTACGTGTTTCAGAAGCTGGTGTGGCTCTTTTTGATTTTGTTGATACTTTAGTTGCTAGAGAAGTATCTTTTTTTTGCGATTTCTCCTTATCGAAAAACGCATCAACAAAAATATCAGCTATAGAAGAAGTTCTCTTTTTTTCTGTAGATGTTAAGGTAGACTTTTTTCCCCCCTTCTTTTTCCCAAAAGTGGTAGCATCTGACTCAATTACATTTTTAGATACTTTTTCAGATTCTGATTCATCATTATCGCTAAATAACTCACTTACAATCCCTGCCATCTACAATATTTAATTGGATGTATCAAAAAAGGTAGGTTCTATAGCTATAGTTTTTTCGTCGAAAGTTAATATTTCAGTCTCGTAAGATGTGAATGCTTTAAAGAATGTAGCTAGCTGCTTATATACAGTAAGTGGTAAATTTTCAATTATTTCTACTCTTTCAGCTATTTTAAGATCATCGAATAACGCCGTCTCGTCACCAACGCTAACTGAATCAATATACTTTATTAACTCGTAAATGTAAATCAATCCAAAAGCTTTATCCGCCTCGGGCTCAGCTTTACCTTTATTTAATTCTGCTAAGCATTTGCTAATAATACTATTTTCTTCTTTTAATGTTGGTATTTTAAACTTAAGTTCAACTTTACCTTCTTTGGCCCCACCCTTCATATCGAATGTATTTTTTAACTTTATCTATTTTATCGATATATTTATCAACATTATAAATATCACCATCAATACTAACTTCGCTACCAAGTGATTGTCTTCTTAAATGTAGTACTATCTTAGATCTATCAACTGTAAAAATTTTATCAGTATCCGCATTTTCTAAAATAATATCATTTAAAACTTTTTTAAATTCAATAGCTCCTTTAATACCCGTTACAGCTGTGCTAAGTAAATTTTTCTGCTGTTTTAAAGTTAACGTTTTTAATACCACCTCCCCTGATGTAATAGGAAGCTTTAAATTAGTTTCAATATCTTTTAATTTTTAAGAAGGCCGCTTGAAATTTGTGACATAAATTTATTTATTGCACTGTCCTACTTTTTCAACCCTTCTTCTTCATCTCATCATTTCTTTCTTTATTTTCTTTAACATAAAGATCCATATAGTCTCTTATATCTAAGAATGTACTTTTCTGTAAAAATGTAATATCATGCATTCTTTCACTCAAAATAAACATATAATCCCTATAGGTACGAATATCAATAGGACTTAACATTGTAGCTAAGAAATTTATGAAAAATGAATCATATAAGATTAGCTTAATATTATCACCTCTCAACGTAAAATTTATCTCAAGTTTTGAAATATGAGTTTTATAAAACTCATTTATTTTTGCTTTTATCTCTAAAGGTAAATAATTAAAAATTAAATCCTGCTCTGTAGAGCTTAAACTACAAAAGTCAATAGTTTCCCCATCTAATATTATAGTTTCTATAAAGTGACCTTCGTAAAAAGTAGTTGATATAAAATTCTTAGGGTAGTTTAGAGTGATAGTATTATCATTAAATGTTAAGACTGTTCTAATATCATCAATCTCTAATAATTCGTTTTGTATTTCTATTACATCGAAACTATAATCTCTTAACTCAACAACGTTACCTACGCATAAGTCTCTAATATGTAAAATACAATATAACTTCTCCAATATATTTAGATCCGGAGTATAAAAGAGATTATCCAGATACGATATAACAGCGTCTGTATTATCTTGAATATAGTAGAGCTCCTTACAGTTCTCAATTGTAAGAGTTTTTAGAAGAACTGATTTAGAAGTAGGAAGAACTAATCCTAACATATATTAATTACGTCTGTCTATAATTTTTACAAGCGAAAGTTACTGATTTTTCCATAAAATCTCCATCGTTGTAACTTAAAGTATAGCCTTCAACCGCGGTAGGAAAAGCTTGCTCGAACACATAACCTTTCCTTTTCGTGCCATCACTATTATATTGGTTAACAGTAATATCACATTTTAATTGAAAATTTGTTAGCCCGTCAATACCTAGCGCTATAAGCCATGGTCTAAAGAATTGATGCTCTAAATCATCACCTGTCTCTAAAACATTTAAACTAAACGATCTAGATAGGAAGTCTGTTCTTTGAGTTAAACCATAACCAGGTAAGAATCCACCACGATTTTCAACTCCTATAGGTGAAAACTCACTTGATTCTTGAGGAATAGTCATCTGCCTCGCAACTAATAAAGTACCATTTCTTGTTAAGCTACTTGGATTTACTGTAGCACTCCAAGTTTCATTAGCTTTTTGAAGCGCAGTATTAATAGCACCCATAACATTTCCAGCATCTAAATTAACCTTCCAAAGAAAGGGGTGTGATACAAAAAAGTTAGGATCCTCGCTAAACGCGTTAAGAAAGGTATTAGCTTCGCCAGGCATATAATATATTTATAACCTAACTAAAGTTTTTATAGAAATGATATGAAAATGTAACAGTTGTACTTAAAACTTCGCCTGTACCATCAGCTATAGCATAATCAATTGGATTAATATCTCTTATAGATGCGCCTACTAGCTGTATGGTTTGAACTGGGGCTAAATCCTTATCTATTACCTCTAAAGTAATAAGATCGCCTTCTCCAGGTATACCGTACTGGCCAGTAGAAGTTTCGTTATCAAATACAGCTCGTGAAGCTTCTTCAAATTTAGTTCTCAATTCATTCTGTTCATCATGAAAGAACTCAATAGAATAAGCTTCTGAACCTGGATAAGTAGACTTACCGGGTAAATTAAACGTTTGACCGTAGTAGTTTACTTGTTTATTCTCAATATTTCTACCAGGTAGTTGAGCTGTTTTAGCATAAACTAAATCAGAATCACCATCGAGGGATACACCCTCAATGTCAATTTGCTTAACCCTGAATAAAAAGTCCCTTGAAAATTGCTTTGTCGCGGCTCTTGAGAAGAAGTTTTGAATTGTAGTTGCCATAATATTATTTAATAGTTATTTTGTATTAACCGATAATTTCTTCGAAGTTTGCATCAGTTCTTGTAGCGTAGAAGTTAACTAAGATAAACTCAGCTGTTCTAACCGGCTTAATGTAAATATCTACTACTAATTCATTTGCGTCAATAACCTCTGGTGTGTTATTTCTTTCATCACAAACAATCAAGTAATCGTAAATACCTTCGTTGTTTTTAGCTCTTTCGAATAGTGGGGTTAAAGTATTAATAAGTCTCTGTCTAGTAAACTCAGTATTTTGTTCAAATACGAAGAACCTAGAAGCTTTCTTAGTAGGCCTTTCAAGTGTTAAGAACAGCCTTCTAACGTTAATTCTATCAAATGCACTTGGTTTCTTACTAAGTGTCTTTTGACCAAATATAACTTGTCCTTGGTTAGGGAAGTTTGCTACCGGGTTAATGTTAGCCTTATAAAGTTCGTCTCTCTGCTTCTGGTTAGGATTAACTGCAAGATCGTTAGCGAATTGAACTAACCCTCTAGTAAATCCTGCTGGAGCAAACCATGGGAAGTTTGCAGCATCTGTTCTAGCCATTGCAGCTGCAGCAAATCCTGAGAATGGAATGAAGATTTGACGACCAGAATAATTATCATAAACTAACGGCCATTGTGCATAAACCGCTGCATATGATGTATTTTCATTCTCAAACTGGTGACGAATCGGCCAGTATACGTCTTTTTGGAAGTTTCTTGTTTTGTTATCGAGAACTCTTGACTTCTCACCCATTATGAGAATATGACGTAATACATCTCCTACAAACATACAATCACCTCTACCACCTCCTAAGTATGGTGGTGAGCAGAATTGTTCAAACTTATTAAAGATTGTAGAATAGTTGTTTCTTAAATCTCTAGCTTCATTAACAATATCATTGCTAGTGCGCAAACCATCAACTGCTGTTATTAAATTAGCGCTAGTATCATATTCATCATAGTACGAAGTATCGGCAGCGGAAGCAGCTGCATAAATGGTACCTAAACCACCTTCTACAACAACGTCAATATCGTATATTTCATCATTACTAATTCCTTCTAATGCTCTTTCTAATTTAGTAGGTATATCACCTAAGAGCTTATCTTTTATCTTATTATTAACAAAAGCGCCGGCAGCGTAAAGATTTTCAGCTTTACCTAACTGCGTGTTAAGCTCTGTAAATTTAGCACTATCAATACCAGATATATCAGAATCAACACTCTCTAACTGAGTAGTATTAACTCTTAACTTCTTAATAGGCTTACCATCTACAAGAGCATCTGTACCGCTAAAGTAATTTGAAATATACGGATTAACTAATAATTCAACGTTTCTTGAACGACTATCGCGGGTTTCGAGGAAGAACGGTATGTTAGGACCTCCGTTAGTATTAAGTTGCTGTCTCTGATAGTTAGCAGATCCAACAATTCCTTCTTCAAGAACATAATCAAGCTTAAATGCTTCATTAGCGTAGATTGATTTGCGAAGTTTAAATACACCAATGTTTAAAACATCATCATCTTCTCTACCGTCAATGTTATAATCTGTAAGATTTTCCATTACTTCAGACACAGTATTTTGTGTACCACGTGGAGTTGCCGATAAACTGAATTGTAAAATACCTTCTGGTACAGTTGTGTAAGAACGAGTGCTAGTTTCAGCTGCATCAACCGTTTTAACATCTATAATAGAATCGAAATTAGAGTCTGGATTAATGTTAGTATTATCAGC
>FUIF01002354.1_pt1 | contig 10245 bp, 15 predicted proteins | sample 1003461 | NCBI WGS metagenome assembly FUIF01 (sample SAMEA80401918, study PRJEB19352) | marine metagenome
GTAAACAAGACAAGAAAAAAAAAGCGAAGAAAGGCAAGAGCCTTTAACGTGGAGTAGGGTAGAGGAGCTGGGGCTAGGTCTATTAGGTCTAACCCCGGATTCTCTCTATTTATTAACGTTTAGGGAATTTGGCAACGCGGTTAAGGGGAAGCGAGAAGTTATTGAAATGGCAGAGCGTTCTAGTTGGGAGCGCGTAAGATGGCAAACGGCAAACCTCTTAAACGTACATACAAAGAAAGGCACTAGCATCAAGCCAAAAGATCTAGCCGTTTTTCCTTGGGAAGAAAACGAGCAAAGCAAGGAAATAAACACGGGCTTTGCATTATTAAGAAGTTTAGCTAATAAGAAATAGAGCATGGCGAAGTTAGGAGATTTAGTAGTTAATATAGGGGCAAACACTGCGCAGCTTAATAAGGATTTAAAGAAAGCGCGTAGAGAGTTGCGCCGTTTTGGTGATGGCTTTAAGCAGCTAGGCGAGAGCATGACTAAATCGATAACTTTGCCTCTTACTGCTCTTGGTGCTTTAGCTGTTAAAAGCTCGGCAGATCTAGAAAAATTAGAAACCAGCTTTATAAGTTTAACAGGCGGAGCTAAACAGGCTGCGACATGATGCAGCAGCTTAACGAGTTTACAGCAAAAACTCCGTTTCAGATTGAGGCTGTAGGTAACGCAGCAAGGCAGTTAATAGCTTCAGGTACTGAGATAAGCGAAGTAAACAACCAGCTACAATTTTTAGGCGACATAGCAGCAACTTCTGGCAGTGAGATTAACGAGATAGCTGCAATCTTTGCTAAGGTTAATGCTAAGGGCAAGGTTGAGCTTGAAAACCTAAACCAACTAGCTGAAAGAGGCATACCTATTTTTACAGCACTAAGTGACGCGACGGGTTTACTGCCTAACGAATTAGGAGCAGGAGCAGTAAGCGTAGAAGAATTTAATAAAGTTTTAAAGAGCTTTGCAGATGAGGGCGGATTTGCTGAGGGCGCAATGGAACGCCTTAGCCAAACGGCAGCAGGAAAATTTAGCACGGCACTAGACAATCTTAAACTAGCAGGCGCGGAGTTGGTAAAAAGCTTAATGCCTGTTTTAAAGGATATTATTGATAGCGTTACCTCAATGGCTCAAAAATTTGTTGCTTTAGATGATAACACTAAAAAAATTATTTTAGCAGTTGGCGGATTTGCTGCTGCTCTAGGGCCGTTGCTTGTTGTTATGCCTAAAGTAATTGGTGCTATTAAACTATTAGGTGCTACTTTGAAGGGATTAAATCCTGCTTGGCTTGCTGCTGCTGCTGGTGTTGCATTAGTTACTAAAGCCTGGGGAGCCTTCACTAAAAAAACTGACAACGTTGAGGACACAATAAAAAACCTTAATAAACAAATAGCTCAAGAGTCTATTGAAACAAAAATATTATTTGATAGAGTTAAGGATGTTAATTTACAAGAGGGCAATAGGCAAAAGGCTTTAGAAAAATTACAAGAACTTTATCCAAATTATTTAGGAAACTTAGACTTAAACAAATCAACCTTAAAAGACATTGAAGACGCAGAGCGTAAGGTTATAACTGCAATCTCTGATAGGGTAAAGGCTCAAGTTCAAGCCTCAGCACAGGCAAAAGCTTTAGAATTACAAGTAGATTTATCTGAAAAATTACTTGACGCAGAACTGAACTTAAGAGAGCAGGGATTTGATCCAGTAGCTCTAAAATTGTTTTTTGATAAGATAAATAATCAAGTTGCACGATTAGCAGCAGGCGAAATTGATGCGGTTGATTTTGGTAATTTCTTTTCTCAGCTTACAGAAAAGGGATTAGGTGCGGAACTTGGAGATCAGCTAGATATATTTGGAGTTAGCATAATACCAGCGTTTGCACAGGCTATTGAAGACGCTAATAGACGTTTAGAGCTTATTAACTCAACGATGTCAGAAACTGGCAATGTTGCAAGCAGAAACTGGCGAAGTAGTAGAGGAATCAATTGAGGATGTAAACAAGGCAGTAAATGCTCCAATAAATTTACAACCTATAGATAGTAAACCAATTAAAGAACTGGCTAATGATTACGATACCTCTGCTAAATCAATAGTTGAATCTACCGGCACTATTTTAGAGGCTTTTGACTTTACTTCTGACAAAATTGAATCATTTACGGAATCAATGAATGATGCAATTGCTGGAGTTGCTCAAAGTTTTATTGAAAGCTCTTTAGATATGGTAGCTGCTGCTATGGTAGCAGGCCAGCCAATTGAAAACTTTGGGGCTAATTTAGTCGGAGCATTTGGAGAACTAGCGCAACAGCTTGGTAAAATTGCTATTGGTTTTGGTATAACAGTAGATGCCATAAAAGAAAAGCTATTGAAGAATCCTAAGTTAGCAGTAGTAGCTGGTATTGCTTTAATGGGTTTAGGTAAGTTAGCTTCAGCAGCAGCAGACAAAGCTATTAACGAAAATATGCCAGCTCTAGCTGAAGGCGGTCTAGCGTTTGGGCCTACTACTGCACTAGTCGGTGACAATAGAAACGCAAGCATTGATCCCGAGGTCATCGCGCCTCTTTCTAAGCTACGTGATATGCTTGGCGGTAGCACTAGCGTTCATGGTAGAATTTCTGGGGATGATATTTTAATAAGTAATTCTCGTGCTATGCGCGATAGAAATAGGTTTGCATAATGGCAGTAATTTACGCAGTAAGTGAGTTCACTGATGAAAAGGGAACAGATTGGAAAGTCAAAATTGTTGACGGCACAATTAGCACAGGCGATTTAAATCATGCTTTTACGCTAGGGCCTGACGGCTTTAGGCTTACTTATGATTTTGATAATTTTGATAGAGCAAAGCCTATTGTTGGTAGCAGGGTACAAATAACGCTGTTTCACAATGACAGCCTAGACACTGAATTTAATACGCTTTACTCAAACCTAGATAGCGCAGAAGAGGGCACGTATAGAATAGAAATTTATCGCGACCAGGACAGCGAAAATGAGTGCTGGTGGGTAGGAGAAATATTGCCAGAGCAAACTATTATTCCAGATCAATACCCAAACGCACCCGTAACGCTGACGGCAGTTGACGGCTTAGGTAATTTAAAAGGCATAGATTACAACAATGCAGGAAGTGCTTACACGGGTACAGATCAGATTACTGGGCACTTATACAATTGCCTTAGTAAAGTTCACAGCTCTAATTTTTGGGGAAGCGGTGACGTACTTTGTTATTTCTTTGAAGATTTTATAGGCAAAGAATATAAAGATTATGTAGGCTCAGCACAAAAGCAACAATTAGATAATGCATGGGTAAAGCACGAAACGTTTTACAATATAGACGATGAAGGTGTTAAGCAATATTTTAATGCCTATGAAGTCTTAGAAAGCATTTGTAAAACTTTTAACAGTTTTGTTTTTATGGCTCAAGGGCGATTTTGGTTTGTGCCTTTAGGAGCTATTCAATCTCATAGCTCTAACGGGTTAGACATAGCTCACGAAATTAGAGGGGGCGGTGTAGTATCTTATAACACTTCAGCTAACGTAACATTTAGCTTAGCCTTTGGAAATAACAGCGCAGATTTTGAAAAGTTAGCAGGCTGGGAGCGTAGTAGTACACCAGCATTTAAAGAGGTTATTAGAACTAGAGATTATCAAGCGATAAGCCTTATTTATACAGCGGAAATTACACGCCTGGCACTCTATTAAGTGATGAAGATGCAGCAAGGGAGTCAGGAACTCAATTTTTAATTAGCGGACGATTAAATTATTACACAGCAGGTATAACAGGTTACACAGGTCAAGACTCAATTGCTAGGGTTAAATTAAGTATTACGGCAAGGGTAGGCGATGCTGGTGGCACTGATAGGTATTTAAAAAGAGTTGCAACATTTAGCTCAGCAGCACAGGATTATTTTACAGTTGGAGCAGATGCAGACAATTATTTTTATTATACCCCACAATATGAAGACCCTACCTGGGACGCTTCAAGCTCTAGCCGTTTAGAAATTATATGCGAGCCTTTTGATGTTTCTGTAGGTTACGCTTTAAATGGTACTGCTTACATATATACAGGCAACGAGTTTACATTTGTTACAGCAGGCATACCAGCAGACGCAGACGGTTTACAATTACAAGTTGATGTTACAGCTATTGACCACGATGGCAACGCTGTTGCTGCTTGGACTAACAGCGCTAACGCTGATATATTTATTAGCAACTTAGGGATATACAATTTTGATGGTGAGCAAGCACAAGAATTTGGAACTGTTGACATAAAAGCTACTAATTCTGAAACTGCACGTTATAAGCTTTTACAAGGTAAAACTCTGATAGGAGATAAAATTAGTAGTCCAAATAATTTAGGAATAATAAGAGTACAAAACGCTACTAGCCCCTATGGAACTTCAGCATCATCAGAATGGACTAATTTACAAAACAGCACTAGCGGATTTAGTATTAACGGACTAGCTGTAGCAGAGAGGTTAGCAGCTAACAAAAACAGCAGAAGAGTAGAACGTGGCACGTTATATCAAATTAATAATTCTAAATTTATACACCCTTACTCGATTCTTACTAATTCAGATGAGGGTGCTGTATATTATCAAGTAACGGGCTTAACTCATATAGCTGCTCGTTGTGAGTACGATTTAGAATGCATGTTTTTGAGTCGTGACATATCAGACATAACAGTAGCTAACGACAACAAACAACCTAGCAAAGGTGACCCATACCCAACTGTTGCAATAGGTCAAAAGGGGCCAAGCACAGGAGCTGGCGGGCCGATACCTTCAATAAATGAAAAATCTGCTAGTCTTACAACAGACACCTACGGCATAACTGCCTTAAAAGTATCTGACGGCTCAAGCGGTACATATAACTTTACTCTTCCAAATGCTCCTGCTTCATCTGGCAAAATTCAGTTGCTATCTATTAGAGATAACGGGAATATTGTTAAAATTACACAAGGAACTGACGGGCAGGTTTTATATTCAAATGGCGTAGCTGGAACGTTTGACAATTTAAAAGTAGGATATGAAGCGATCAAACACGTATTAAAATACTGCCAAGAGATTTTGTAGCAAATGATGTAGGAAGACCTCTAATGATTGAAGACGATGATATTGCTTCAAATGAGTTATACCTACATTCTTTTAGCACTTCAGATTGTTTCGCTTTTGTAAGTATCCCTAAGTTTTTTACAGCTACAGCAGTAAGAATTTACGGCAGTAATACAAGCGAAAACTATTACGTATATGAGGCAAACATTAACACAAATACTATAACTTTAAAAGGGAGCGCTACGGCTATAGGAAGCGAAAACAATATAACAGACGTAGCCAGCACTTCAACAAATTATCTAGTAATTAGGGTAACTTCAGCAGGCAATACGGACGAAATACACGGTGGTTTTGTAGAAATAACAGCAACATAATGAGTTAGAATCGGCAAAATATACAAGAATGCATAATAAGACAGGCAGTGAGCTAACTGCTATGGAAACTGCATTCAATAATAGTAAGCAAATTGATTTAACTGACTTCCCTGCTGAGGGTGCAATGATCTACCAAATCCAGAAGATGCAGGAAGAGCTTGACTATTTAAGGACTCAGATACTAAACAATAAAAACAAAGTGTCATTTGAAGGGCCAGCTACTACGCTATCTTTTGGAGATATGATTACGACAACTAAAAAAGGTACAACAACATACACTATTGTCTTAACAGCTACAAAAGCTGGAGTAAGTAAATCAACCACATTAACACTAACATAATGGAGCAGGGAAAGGTTTGGGGTTTAAATTTTTTATGGGCTGGCTGGAGTGCTGCTATGTTTACTGAAACGCTTACTACTATAATCGGATTGATTGGGGGTATAACTCTTATATGGCTTAACGTAGAAGGGATAATTAATCATAGACGCAACAGAAAATGAAACTTATAATACCATATTTATGTATTATTGTCTTAAACCTATGGAATTGTAAGTATAAGAGGTTAGTTTATGGTAGAATAGATTTACATGATATTCTCTGCATTGTTATATCAATAATTGGGATATGCGCTATTTTAGTTTAGACGAATTTGACAGTCCTGACTTACCAGGATCTGGTGAGTTTATGAATCAGGATTTTATAGACTTATTAGATAAGGCTAGAGAGCGCGCAGGTGTACCATTTAGAATAACAAGCGGTTACAGAAGTGAACAGCACAACAAAGACGTAGGCGGTGTAAAAAATTCTAGCCACCGCTATGGCCTAGCAGCAGATATATCTTGTGTTAATAGTGCTAGAAGATTTTTAATAATAGAAGCTTTACTATATGTAGGGTTTACTAGAATAGGAGTAGCAGAAACATTTATTCACGTAGATCTGGACATAAACAAGCCACAAAATTTAATATGGACTTACTAAAATGAAAAATATAACGATAGCACTAGCCAAGCTAGATTTAACACAAATATTTAAAGACAAGCGTTTAAAGTGGAGCGCTAAACGTACAAGTGCTGGGCTTATTGTTGTAACAGCTTGTCAGCAAATAGTAGAAAACGGATGCACATGGCCTAACGTTGCATTGTGCTTTATTGGTATTTTACCGCTATGCCTTTCTTTTTTTGAAAAAGATGTTGTACCTTGCAATAAGAAATGCGATAAGGACAAGCATTGATTTTCATTAGGTTTTTTTTGTAACGACGGGCCTTAGCACTTAGTGCGGGCCTTTCGTGCTTTATGCACATTTGTAAGTTAATAAGTTAATTTGTCAGTAGGACATTTATTGCCCTATTATTGTGGTGTAATTAAAACCCTACAAAATGACATTTTTACAAAACAACTACGAGCGCGAAACAGCAAGCTCACAATACTTAAAGCTGCAACCTAACGAATCTGCAACAATTAGAATCATATCTAATGCAGTAGAAGGATTACAGACCTTTATGGATAACAAGCCTATCCGCTGGAAGTTTGACGGCGAAATGCCAAAGAAGGCTTATAAGTCTGAGGATAAAGTAAGACCTTTTGCTGCCTTTAATGTATGGCACGCTGAAGACGCAAAATTTAAAATTTACTCATGCACTACTAGAAGCATTTTACAAGAGCTTGCAAATCTTAGCGAAGTAGAAGGCGACCCTATGACTTATGATTTAAAAATTACACGAAAGGGTGCAGGCTTAGATACTAAATACTACGTAAGAGTAGATAGCAAAGAGCCGTTTGATTTAGACCTATTAGAATTAGCGCAGAAGTTTAACGATAAGGTAGATTTAGAGCAGTTGTTTGTTGAGGGGGGTAATCCTTTTAACAGCTAGAGCTATGAACATACAAGACGTTAGATTATCTTTTAGCTCTTTAAAGCAGTTTAGCCGTAGCCCAGCGCATTGGGTTATGTATAAAAAAAGGGAGTTTAAGCAAAGCGCAGCAATGCGCAGAGGCTGGCTCACTCACTTGCTAACTTTAGAGCCTGAAAAGCAAATTGGACTACAAATAATAGACTGCCAGACTAGGGCAACAAAAGCTTATAAAGAGGCAGTTGCTGAGTTTGGAGAAAATAAAGTGTTTACACGTAAAGAGTACGAAGAGTCTTTAAATTTGGCTGAAGCTGTAATGTCTAACCCTTTAGCAAATAAGCTAATAACAGAGGCAACAAGCGTAGAAGATTATCTACAATTTTCACTAGATGGCGTTAAATTTCACGGCTACGCTGACGTAGTAGGAAAAAGCTATATAGCAGACTTAAAAATTACAGACAACGAGCCTAGAAAAGTGCAGCGTTGGGTCTTAGACAACCTTTACCACATGCAGCTCGCCCTATACGCTCACGCTGTTTTCAATTCTAAGGCCGAAATAAAGCACTATCTTATTACTTGTGACCCTAGCCCCCCTTTTGGTGTTATTGTGTACGAGATTAGCCTAGAAATGGCTCAGGACGGATTTAACCGCGCCAGGTTAGAGGTGCAAATGTTTAAAGATTGGTACAGAGGCTGGAATGGTAAAGACATACCAAAAAGCTACGATTATTTAGAACCACTTAACAAACCTATGCTTTTAGAGCTGCCAACCTGGTACAAATGAAAGAAGAATTGAAAGAATATATAAAAAAACTTTACGGCTCGCAACAAGCTTGCGCGGATGCTCTTGGAGTAGATAGGCGCACAGTACACCGATGGATATACGAAGAGCCTAAGCGAATGATACGCTACGCTGACAAAGTAGTCAAAACAGCAGACACTACAAAAATCCAGCTTATTGGTGAAATCTTATACCAAGACGAGCAGTTAAATGGCTAGGGAGTTCACGGGCGTATGGATACCAAAGGCTATATATCAAGATGATAAACTAAGCCCTACAGACAAGCTAATTTTAGCTGACATATTTAATTTATGTGCTGAAGGGGGTGATTATTTTAAAACTAACGATACAATAGCTAAAGAGATAAATATATCTACGCCGTCAGTAAGCAGAACTATTAAAAAGCTAACTAATTTAAGCTACATTAAATGCGAATACAATGGACGTTCTAGGCTAATCAAAATGATAAGCACCCTAATCAAATTGATAAAGCAGCCTAATCAAATTGATAAAGCAGCGATATCAAAAAGATTAGATAGTATACATAGTAGTAAACATAATTAAAAAACATATTAGTAAAGAGGTCCTTTTACCATTTGAATCAGATAAGTTTAAAAAGACCTGGGAGATATGGCTAGACGAGCGTAAACAACAAAAGAGAAAAAAATACACAGCAAGGGGCGAACAAGCTGCTTTGCATAACCTACAAAAAATATCAAACAACGATGAAAAACAAGCTATCAAAATTATCGAGCAAAGCATCACCCAAGGATGGCAAGGATTATTTGCTCTCAAAGGATCAACAAACAGAAACGCGCTTGATACTCAACAAGCACTTAGCTGGGCTAGTGGAAAATAGTAGAAACATAGCAAGAGCGCACACAAGCCAAACAGCTTATGAACATGGGTTAGTTTTACAAACGGCTAAAAACTTAGACGGCGCAAAAACTAGGCTGCTACTATTAGCAGAGCTAGAGCGTCTAGTAAGGTCTGTTAACGCTACTCGCTCATTTCAGAGCCAGGATGATTTACAGGATGCTGTAGATGATATTATTGAGATATTTCCTAGCTTAAAAGTGGAAGAGATACTAGTAGCTTTTAAAATGATTAGGCAAGGTAAATATGAGTTATTTGGCAACCTTACAACTAACACTCTTATAAAGTGCTTACATAAGTACGAGCTAGAGCATACTATACCACAGCGCGAGAAAGAACACACTACACACCAGGGAGCTATACAACCCCCACACTTTGCCATGATAGATTGGCAGAAGTTAGGTGAGATGCTAATTGTAGAACCAGAAAAGAAAAGCCTAGAAGAGCTGGGCGGTCATATACATATTACAGCAGACGATTTAAAAGAAATTGAAAAGGCCAAAGAAGAGCATAAAAAGAAAAACATTGATTAAAAAGCTAGACGCTGCCTTTAGCCAGTATATACGCTGGCGAGATGCTGACGCTGACGGCTTAATTAAGTGTATAACTTGCGATACTAAGAAGCACGTAAAGCAAATGCAATGCGGTCACTTCATGAGTAGGCGACACTATGCAACACGATGGCATGAGAAGAACAGCGCTGGGCAATGCTATGGATGCAACATAGGCAACCAAGGTGCTCAGTATAAGATGAGCAAAGAACTAGATAAGAAGTACGGCAAAGGCACTGCTGAGAATATGTATCAACGTTCTAAAGAAAGCAGGAAGTATACTAATGAAGAACTAATACAATTGATTATTTATTTTAACAGACTAACCGATGACATGCAAAGCAAACACAGCTAACACAGCTTACACTAAGGAAGAGTTAGAAGAGATAGCAGATAACATAGAAGCTTATTCAAAGCTTAAGCGAGTAGAGTACAGCTATCAAGACGGCGACGACGTTTACATTTCTGATTGCACTATGACAGTAACACGCAAAGCATGGCTAACTGCTATGCACCGACAAATTTATCAACCATCAAGTACTAAAGTTTATGGCATCAAAACCCCAGCCGAGAGGGCGCAACAAGTATCACACAGAAACAAAACCCCACGAGGGAAGAAAGTACAATGAGAAACGATATAACTCAAGACGCTGGCGTGCGCTTCGCAAAGCTTTTCTGGCTCGCAATCCTATTTGTAAGCATTGTGACAGACTTGCTACTGTGTGCGACCACATCACACCCGTACGTCAAGGCGGTAGCTTTTGGTATGGCCCTTT
>FUIF01014978.1_pt1 | contig 10236 bp, 17 predicted proteins | sample 1003461 | NCBI WGS metagenome assembly FUIF01 (sample SAMEA80401918, study PRJEB19352) | marine metagenome
CACACCTCATCATCACCGGTGCCATCAGGCATGGCTTGATCGAAGCAGATGATGCAGACGCCACGGATGAGGATGTGATCGAGCTGGATCCGGAGCACGTGTCTTTTTTTTCGAGCGGTGCCCTGTTGCATCCTTCATGCGAGCACGTGGCTGCTTCTGTCGATGGTTGTGCATTCATGATGTGGTGTTGCCTCCGTTCTGGTTGCTCGGTTGTGCTTTGCCAAGCATAGGCATTTCGGGGGCGAATTGCACACATGGTTCGGGTGCGCAATTTCTGTCATTTTTGTTGTCTTTTTATCTGGCCAATGTATAATCGATTCGTGGCCAGCAAGAACGGAGGCAACCGCAATGGCAACGCAAGTAAATCCAAGAGATTACCGATCTACGGGCGAATACCTTCTGAGCCGTCGCGGGCGAGAAATTGCGTTTCGTCTGTGCAAGGGACGCTGTCCCGTGTGCCAAAAACGCATGACACCCCCATGGGCCGATCGCATTGTGAAGAGTAGCCTCACCATCGATCACTTGCAAGCTTGGAGCTTGGGCGGCTCGAACGAACTTGGGAACCTCGTTGCGATGTGTGGGAGCTGCAACAGCTCAAAGCGCAACAAGCCTCTTCTCCCATGGTTGATCGTTCGCCTCACCCGTCTTGGGGTCACATCATCTCGAACCATGGCGGGACGCCGACGCTTTGCGCTCAAAGTGCAAGCCAAGCTGTATGCGCTCGCCAAAGCACTGAAGGAGGCAATGAATGCCTGATCAAAAGAAAACCTTTCACATCTCGATCACCATCGATCGAACCACATCCAAGTTCGCGATCGACGATGTGCACAGGCGAATCGACAAGGCATCTCAGCATTTCGTGATGGTTAGAGAAGCCGAGTCCTTGCAAAAGGACATGGACAAAATGGTCAAATCAATCAAAGAAGTTTCCGAGCTACTCGAATCAAGCTGGGAGAACGGAGATCTTCGCCTTGATGTCAGAAGGTGGATCACCGCTTGGAAGGAAGATGGGAACCCTTCAAGGTATGCGATCATCAAAAACTCATTGGACCATCATCGTTTGGACAAGCACAAGGCAACACCCAATCCGATCAAAAACGAAGGAGAATAAACGTGCCAAGGACAATCACAATCACCCTGACCGAGAGCGCTACCGATGATGAGATCGTGCAAGCTGTGCGAAGCATCGAGAAGTTCAAGCGCGAGTGCCGCAAAGAAAAGCATTTGAAGGAGGTCAAAAATCGGGCCAATTCACTTCACGATCAGTATGAGCAAATCAGCTCCACCCTTGACGTGTTCAAGGGCTCCCTCCTTTGCACAGAGTCTCATGCTGAAATTGACATGTTCGCTGAACAGCTGCAGTACCTTAATCAAGCCATCGGGCGCCCCGCTCGCATACTCTCAACCCTCAATAAGATCGATGTTCGCATCAAGCAGCGCGACGGGGAGTGACATGTCAAACGACAGAAGCCTTTCAATCACAATCTACTCGGACTCAACCGATGCAGCGGTTCAGCACGAGATCGACAAGATCCGAGCTTTTCAGCAGCGCTCTCGCTTCAAGAGGAGGAAAGCCGAAACTCTCGAATCATACAAAGGCTTGCTTCTTCACCTCAACAGACAGATCGAATTGCTCGACCAGATCACGCAAAAGGATCATCTGGATAGGTTCGAATCGATCATGAAGAAGATGCGCATGGAAGACGATTTCTATGGCCTAAGCAACAAGGTCAAACGGGCCGCAAGAGAAGGAGGGGCAGAGGATGCCAAAGACGCTTAGACAATACCTTGAACAAGCCAATGGTGCCGTTGTGACCATGGAATATGCAATGGAAAAGCTCGCCGAATCACTCGACGAGCGCGGCGAGTCCAAGGCGGCAGAGCACGTGCGTGAGCTTCAAGACCTGATAGGCATCACCAGAACCCAATGGGCCCAGGATGTGGGGCTCATCATTGATGATGAAGAAGAGACACTCTTGCAGATGTTCGCAAACCTTCTCTCAAAGCGCATCGCGGGCGACCTCGAGATCAAGCAAGGCAAGCGCGGCCCCACCCTCACCGTGTGCCTTTTGAGTGCCGGCATGATCAAGCGCCAAGCCATGGTTATGGAGTGCCCCCACAAGGCGGGAAGTCTGCACGTGGAGGTCGAATATACCAAGGGCTTTGGTTGGCATCACGAACAGGGCGCATGCACCACGATACGTGCCGCGCTTGATTGGTTTGTCGAGGAAGTAGAGGCAGCTCCCAAGTACTATCAAATCATAAAGAACAAACCATGAATGACTTCAAGCGCTACTTTCAACGACAGATCGCACGACAGCACGAAATTGCAGAGATCAAGTCCAAGCTTCGTGATGCATCGCGAAAGGGCGACCACGACACCGTGCGCGACATCTTCATGAGCAACCCCGAGCTGTTGCCCGATCTGAAGTTCGAAGACTTCCTTACCTATCGATATGGTGCCTCATATGACAACGTTCAATCCAAGGTCATTGATGGCGTAAAGCCCATCATGCATTACGGCGCCATGCTGACAATTGACAGATGGCGAGCCGTAAAATGGGTATATGATGCACTTCAGCATGTCAGAATATCGTTGACGCTAAGTCTTCTTGCGGCTCGCCAACCAGGGTTCGAAGCCTACATGCTCAGGCGCATTGAATGGCTGTCAATGTGGATCAGTGGCGGGGGCCAAGCGATCGAAAGGCGTCCCGCCATGATCCCTGCACAGGATTTTAACTGGCTCTTCAAGGTCGGGATGTCGCTTGAGAACCTATGCATGGCATGCAACACCCATTGTTCATCTAAAAGGCTCCACTGGGCTTATTACATCAAGGAATCGAAGAGAGAGCTGATAGAGGCGGCCGGCATGCTTCAGCGAAGCTATGCACGCTTATTCGAGCGTCAGTATGTCAACGGACCGTTCATTGAATATGTCCTATGGAGGCACAAGCCATGAAGGACCCAAGACGCATAGACGATATTGAGATGCGGTTTCGCTTGGCGGTTCGAAAGAACGATCGGGACACTGCATTGGCATGCCTCAGACACCCCAAGCTTAGACCAAGTCTCTCGCTCTACAACTTCTGTCACACCACCGTTAAGAAGGTCCATGGGGACACTATGGAATTCTGGCCATGGACGCTCAAGCCATACGTCTACAGGGGGTTATCACTTGAAGTATCGCCCGAGGAACTGATCGCTTGGACACTGGCAGTGATGAAGACCGCTCTCGAGTGGACCTATCCGAGAGCTATGGTGGCGACCAAACTGATCCTTGATGCGCGAGCGATTGCCAAAGCTTGGATCAAGGGGTCAAGGGAATTCAAGCATCCAAGACGGCGAAACCTCATCAACTCTCGACGTTTGGCAATAGCAGACTGTCAGATGGTCTTTGCCGCATGGGAACTGCTCGACGCATGTTACATGCACGACCAACCAAAAACCGCGGTCTCATGGATTGAGTACGTGGAACGATCCCTAGGCTTCTGCGCGAGCGGTGTTCAGCATAAGCACGGCATAACCGAAGCTAACTTACTACGTGAAAAAGCAAAGACGATGTTCACGCGAATGGTGCTGCGTGAAGTCGACTACATGGCAGAGGAGGCATGATCACCAGACGGTACACGATCCGCGGTGACGATGTGACCTTGCAGCGTCACTGCGTTGGTTTCGCGATATGGCATACGACCGCTGCCATGAATGAAGAGCACCCGATCTCCATTGGAGATGAGGAAGTGATGCTAAGGACCGCGGTCAACTTCTGGGAAGCATCACAGAACGCATATCTGAACGAAGAGGAGCTTCAACAGATTGCACTTGACAACAACCTTGGGGCCGCGTTTGCATCCGTCTTTGCGGCCCAATACAGGAGGCAACCAACATGAGCCAACAAAACCCATTCATCGGTAAGTTTGTGATCGTTCGCGCGAAGAACGCCGGCGTTCATGCCGGGTTCTATGCATTTGAGGATGAGCTAGGGATCTATCTTCGAAACTCTCGCCGACTCTGGGAGTGGCAAGGGGCCGCGACAATCAACCAACTTGCAGCATCTGGCACTTCGCGGCCACAAGACTGCAAGTTCCCCGAGGCCGTACCTCTGATCCGCATCCAAATGGGCGACTATTGCGAAGTCGTCCTGTGCACTGATGAGGGCCGAGATAGCATCCTTGGGGTTCCAATATGGGGCGCATGAGACGAATCATCTCTGATGCCCTGAGTGGTTGCAGTGTCGCTCAATCAGCTTGGGAGTGCGAGAGACGAAGAAGGGGGCTTGCTCCCATTCGCCTGCCGATCTTTGATGAGTCAAAGCACGCCTTGCAAGCTGCCAGTTACAGCGATCTGGCCCCTTCAAGAAAGGGACACGGGAAAGCATCTGGTTCATATTTCACATTGGGCATTTGGACGGCTTTGCCCATCCTGAATGCTCCTCTCAGTAAGCTTAGAACAGCTGCCGGTCATGTTGAAGATGGCGTTGGTCGTGGATGCGGGTTTGCTTGGGGTCTTAATACGGGGACATTGAGCCTGAACGAAACGGGTAGAGGTTGCTCCTCTGGATCTTTTCAGATGCGTAGAGACGGCGTCATGGTTTGGAAGGGGCACAAAGCAAGTGAGATTTAGTTACCACAAACGCATCATCATAGATGCTCTGGCAGGATGCGATCTTGCGCTCGCCAGTTGGAGCACTTGGCGCGTCCGTCGCGGGCTTCCTCCAGTCATTCGCAAGGGGTGGTCAATGGAACCCCATTGGCTACCTCCAGTGGGAAAAGGTGACGGCATCATGGTGCCGTTCACCGGCCCAATATTCACAGGGTGGGGACTTTCTTCTGGCTCAGGGCACGAGATCAGGAGGCCTGAGGGCGGGTATCTAAGAGCAAGCGGGCGCGGATTCGGATCCGGTTCTTGCGGACTTAGTGGATGTGGCAAGGCCCACGGGAGCACTTCTGGCTCGCCATTGTTCGGGAACGAAACCGGAAGTGGCAAAGGAACAGGGAAGGGCGCCCACGACGTGAGTCCAGCTCCAATCGGGCGCTTTGATGGAACATCACACTTTTCAATAGGACCATATGTCAATGGCGCACAAATTCTGGAAACGAAACAGACCCGAGGCAAAGAACCAGTATGGGCCCTGGGAGCGCGTTGCAGGCTCACTGCACAAGATCGGCGATGAATACGCAGCGCGCGAATCAAGGTTCGTCGGTAAGTTTGTCGGGTATGAGATCAAGGGGATCTGGTTTGGCGATCAGTACCGTAAAATGAGGTTTCATCGATACGATCCAATGACAGAGATCCGCACCGTCAAGCTTCCACACATCAAGGACCACATGGTCATGGTTTTTCCTCGCTGCGACGGTGGCATGTGCTACGTGCTCAAGAGGAAGTACAAATGAATCTCGAACGCTTGCTCAAGTGCAATGCGCCTGAAACGACGGTGCATATTTGGAATCATGCATCACGGCGAGGTCTTGAACATTTCAAAACTCTCTCACTCGCAAGGATGCGGCGCAACCGAGCTGCAACATGCCATGCTGCAGTCTCGCTAGGTTCGCTGTTCTTCGCTGCCAAGTGTCATAAGCTAGGTGAGACATCCTGGCGGATGGATTATATGTGCCTGCAAAATAGGCAGGTCTATCACGGTCGTGGTGGCGTGTACGCGGCTTACAGGGCCGTACACGAAAAATACGGGCAATCAACATTCCTGTTCAACTGCGCGTTGCAGGACTTCCCAAAGAAGATCGAAACGCAATCCATCAGGGTGATGTTCGCTGGCATATTTTTTCCCGACTTTGGGCAGGTCGTTTTGTATCAGCGCGCCGGCTACGTGTGCAGGTTTGACAGGCCAGGTGAGGGCACACGTTGGCGTGAAAAACCAAGGCGCCGCTCTTGTTCATCTGCTTATGAACAAGAGCGGCTTTCCTTGTTTAGCGTGCCGTGTCACCCGTCATTGCCTAAAGCCAAACCCGAAGAGGCGGGTTTTTAGAGGGGTGTGCTGAACACACCGAGGACACGAGGCCCTCTTCCGTTAGGGACCCAGAAGCCTTGCACGCTGCTTCGTCTTGGGGCTCCCGGTCCCTTCTTTGATCAGATGTAAAGATTGTGGCTCTTGTTGACGAGGGAGCCACCACCCCGGCAGGACTTGGTTTCAACACCCAAAATGCATGAGTGCATCGTGACGTGTCAAGTCAGACTTCGAGACGGGCGCATGATTCGCAAAGCTCGTTCTTGCTTCCTCGTTCACCGCAACAAATGCAGCGGCCCTTGCGGATGATGACATCGACCCTCAGCCGTTCACGGATATTTTGCAGCTCATCCCAACTGACATGCACTGCACGGTCAAAGCCCATCCCTTGATCGTGGTGCAGTGCACAGAGATCAATCGGATGGCAGCACCTACCACCGTGCTTCCTTCTGCCGCTCCTGACGCAGATACGCCCCACGGTGACCTTGTGCCTTTCGCATGTTGGCAAATCGCATGTGTGGTATGTGGTGACCCCTTTCGCATCCTTCCCAAGGCCGATCACGTGGTCACACCATCGGGTGGCGATGGCATCGCAGAAGGCGCAGCGCTCAGTTGCCATCGTCAATTTCCAGTTCATCAAGAATATCGTTCAACCACGCTGGAACATGCTTCATCGAATCAGCATCTGCTTTCTCGGCCACTACTCTTAAGCTCTGTGCGGCTTCTGGATTGCCGCCACTCTCTTCAATTTCTCGCGCAGATCTGCGAGAAGACCACGCAATGGCTGCTGAAGATGACCATTCTTTGCGCTCTTCCTCGGTCCATGACTTACCCACTGCCGCAACAGTGACCCCGGAGAGACCGAACAGCATCACAGCCATAGCTGTACACTCGTCAAATGCAAATTTGGAGTCTGCAAGGGCCCCAACCCCCGTTGCAAAATCTGCAAGCGCTTGATGTCCATCGGGTGACAGAAGAAGGTTTTTTTATATACTCAGGTTTCATTTGGTTGCCTCGCTTCGTAAAGGATGTATTGGCCGCGTTTAAGTGGCGTTCTGTCGTCTTCTTCCAAGAGGGTTATTGTGATGATGTGTTTTGGCTTGCGCACGCCACGAAGCGTGTATTTCACCTTTCCAAAAGCACAATCAACGCCGGTCACAAGCATGCGAACGGGCCTCCTTATGCCCGATCGCTCTCGCTCTGCTTCGAGCTTGATTTGTGCACCGTCACTCCCAAGGCCCGCTTGAGCCTCAAGTCTAAGGATGTCTTTCATTGTGCCTCACATCTTCGCAATCCAACCAACAACCCAATCCCTCAGTCTGTGAGGTTCTATTTGAATTTCGTACGCTGCCGCGATTGATTGCAAGGCATCATCAGATATCTGACCTGTAAACTCCATCTCTTGAATCACATCACGAGAAACGCCGGTCATTTCCTCTACATCGCGAAGGAAAAGCCTGCAGCCAATCCTTCTGCATCTCATCGCAAATCCAAAGAGAATATCTTCTGTGCTACTGTTCTGAGCTTTCAGGGCAAGTTCTGGGGATTCATCACCAGCGCCCTTAGTGCTGGTGAACTCGGGATCAATCCCTAGCGCCTCCATCCTGCGGATCAGATACCAGCATGCCTTCTTCAAGTCTTGCGCTTCGTTGCCTTTGTGTGGGGCTCGGGATACGTACTTGACGACGTTGCCCAAATGAAAGCCCAGCTTCCAATCCTCGATAGCGTCAATGACTTCGATGACTCCGGTGTTGTAGTGCGGCGGGTGGTTTACTTTGCTCATGTTGGTTGCCTCCTTACCGAGAGCGCCTATCTGGCCTCATCAGTGATTTTTTGAGTTGGATCGATTGTTCGAAACTGTCGAGCGTGCGCATTGAATTGTTCATGCCCTCGAGAACGTGGAGCGCCTTGATTCTTCCCCACTCATCCATCTCTTCCGAGCGAAGACATGCGCGCACTGTGGCCATGTACCATCCGGCTGCAAACTCAATATGTCCTTGCAACAGCTCATCAAGGCAGTGGTCGAACATGCGCGCAACAATGCTGTGGTCATTCTGGCACTGGCAGTATGCCTTGTGTTCGCATTCGATCTGCTTCTGCTGTTCGAAGTAAGCACGCGCAGCCCGTGCACCCTCAATTTTCTTTTCACTATTTGAGATCATCTGAAGCAACCTCTCGATCAAGTTGGAACTGCAGAACGGTCCCGATAGATATCGCCCCGACCCGATCATGGCGAGGCTCAGCCATACGATGTAGGCAAATGGCGCATCGCGAAGGACTGCCCGGATTGATGAAGGTTGCTTTGCATCGTTCGCATGCCTTGAACTCTGAAGAGAAAGGCAGCTCGGGTATGCACTCATAGGTGACCGCAAGGTGTATCACCATGTGCATCTTCTCCCTGTTCTCCAACATCAATGATGTGGTGATCTTGGGAAAGTATGCATCTCCTTTTTCGCCAAGTTTGTTTTCATCGATGAACGCTAGGCACTTCTCACGAAGTCCGCACAAGCTAATGTCCACAACGTCACCGTAGAACTCTCGAGAAACACCTGTGATGGTGAGGATGGCCGAGAGAACAACGTCTCTTCCTTCCATGTGCACGCCCTCTTTCGCGTGCTCTACCTGAATCAACATGTTGCCTCCTATGTGAAAGGGCTTGTGACGATGATACGTCACAAGCCCAGTGGTGAAAGTTTTATTTGTCGAATCTCAGGGCGAAAAGCCCCAATCGTCCGGGTCTTCTGATGACAACATTCGGATGTAGCCCAGGAGATTTGACATGCGCCTGTTCTTATATGATGTCACGTTCTCAACATCCCTCAGATATGCGATCTGATCGGCCTGTTCTTCGAGAGCTTCAATCGCAAGAGCAAAGACATTTTCATGGTCAACTGTCTTGCGAAAACCATTCTTTAGATATGCGATCAAGTCATCCACCGTTTCTCTCGAGACGGGGCATGATTTGACTTGGGTGACAGGTTCGGGCTCAGGAGAAGGCATGTTGCTTTTCAAGGTAGAAGGGGGCGGTTTTTTGTTGATGCCGCTGGTGATCATTGATGCCGCTTCTTCGGGCGGTATTTGATGCACCCCGATGGCATACACATCATCCGGAGGCCATGGCCCCGATGGCTCTGGGGTGGTGGGCTCTTCTATTGTTGAGGAGTGAACATCGGAGTAGAAGATCGCCAACTGCTTCATCTTGGTTGACCCGCAACTACTACACGCCACCTTCCCAACTGATAATGTTGTTTCACGGGCACCGCAGTTCATGCACCTTAGATATCTGCCTTGCATTTTTTCCATGCCTCCATAACTGATTCGTGCAGCCGCTCGCCCAACGAGCGAGCAATTTTCTCTGGTTGGATGAACAAGGGCATGTTCAGCGCGCCTGCAAAAACAGTCTCTTGTTCCAGCTTTTCGGCTTGGTCGAAGTTCATTTTATCCCAGATCCCGCCAAACACAGGCCACTTGGGCGCGATTTGATGCGCCCAAGTGTGGCACATGCCTTGGTTCTCTGAGATGTGCTGTCTCAGTATACCCATGGCCTCGTGCTTCTTCTCGGGGGTTCTGGAAGCCATGAACAGGGTGTGAACAGGGATTCGCCAAGGTACATCTTCCCGAGAAAGCGGCGCCTTGAATGGGCTTGATTCGAAGCTGAAATTCCCGTGCAGACCTTCGACAAATGCAGCATGCGCCGCCCTTGCATTCGCCTCGGGCTCGCCCGTCTGTATCCACCGCAAATGCGACAGCGAGATAGCGGCTGTCATCTCTCCAATGTACATGTCAATTGTGAGTCGTGTTGGCGATCTTCCCTTCCGTTTGAAGGTTCCGCTTGATGCAATGAATCGTGGGCGAAGCTTTTGATATTCTGCGTCGCCATTGAACGAGAGGAGTGCACCACGACCACCGCATAACCATGACTCATGACCGAGCCCGCAAAGCACATAATCACTGACGGTTCCGAACGAAGACAACAAGCTTCGAGAAACATCTTCAAGCACATAGAAGGGGAAGCCTGTTTTTTCGTAATCCCTCTTGATGATCTCAATCACTTGAGGATCAACGCGATAGCCGAATGCATTCGGCAAGACCAGAAGTGCAGGGCCGCGATGAATACGGCACATGGCCCTGAACATCTCCGCAAGATCAGATGTCCTCGGGCGACATGTCATATCTGCGCTTGTGTCGACGAAGAAGGCGTGCGGCTTCAGCCCAAGATGCGATGCAGATTCAACGCCTGCGACGATCTCAGGTTCCACAATGGCAGGCATGAACAC
>FUIF01005539.1_pt1 | contig 10225 bp, 14 predicted proteins | sample 1003461 | NCBI WGS metagenome assembly FUIF01 (sample SAMEA80401918, study PRJEB19352) | marine metagenome
AAGTGTAGCAATTAAAGTAAGAGCATATCAAGAAAATGATGAACTCGGTTTAATTGATGAAATAACCTTTGGCGAGGCAAATGATACAAATTGCAAAAACCAATACTTTTGGGCTATGGCAGAAAAGCGAGGTAAAGCAAGAGCAACATTAAAGCTATTAGGTTTATATGGTAAGAACGCTTTCTACTCTGATGTTGAGGCAGAGGACTTTCAAATGCAAAAACCACCTATTAAAAAGATAGAGGAATTTAATCGACTTGAAAAACAAGCGTTGGAAAGAGGCGTATTGAGTAAAGAGGCAAGAGAGTGGTTAAAGAATAACAAAAATGGTATTAGATCTAATGTTAATGTATATGAAAAAGCATTAGCAAGTCTAACAAACGCAATGGATAATAAAAATGCTTGATAGACTATGGACTTTTATTCAAAATGTGTTGTTTTGGTTTTTTGTGATATTTTATGGAACTTGTTTTTTGATTTTATTAAATGGATAACTCTTTCATAAAACTATATCGCAAAATCCAAGATAACTGGATTTGGGATAATCCACTTTACTTGAAATGTTGGATTGATATGTTGATGAGGCAAGTATAAAGCCCTCGTCAATGTTGCTAAACAATCAGATCATAGAAGTAAACAGAGGAGAAATCGTATTCTCACAGAGAAACTTTGCTAAAAGAAATAATATGACAAGGCAACAATTAAGAACTTTTTTAAATAAATTGGCAAAATCTAAAATGATTGAGGTAAAATCCAACCCAGAGATAACCCACCTTATTCTCGTCGGATACTCTACCTACAATGATTCAAAACTAACCCAGAGCCAACCCAGACTTAACCCTATTATAAGAAAGAAAGAAAGTAAGAATAAAGAAAGTAATAAAGACTTTGATTTATTTTGGGAACACTATCCAAAGAAAGTAGGAAAGAAAAAAGTACAGGATAAGTTTAACTCAAACAATTATCCTATTGATTTAATTATAAAAAATATAGAATTGCAAAAGAAATCGGATCAATGGCAAAACCAACAATACATACCAAATCCTGAAACCTATTTAAACCAAGAAAGATGGACTGATGAAGTAGTATTACCAGTTGCAGATGACGAGCCGATTTATGTTTACAAATGCGACTGTTCCAAAGAAACTTTTCAATCACAATTTAGAGATTTGTATAAGTTGTGCAGTTGTGGAGAACAAATGAAACCAAGAAAGGAATACAAATGAGTGATATAACAGAAGGTTTTACCAAAGATCAGATAGAGGAAAATATTGATTTCTTTATTGAACAACAAAAACAAGAACAAGACGAGGACAAAGGATTATTAGTATGTACAATATGCACTAATGGAAGTCCTCAATCAGAGCCAGTAGAGGACAACGATAAGTTTATCGCTATGTGTAATGGGTGTAAAGATTGGGGAGAATTTGTCTACGAAAGCGAATTGGAGGGTTAAATGAGTTTTGATTTATTATTAAAGACGCAACAAGAGTTGCACGAAAACACTACGAAATGGAACGAAGTGATTGAGAAAATAAAGAAAATCAATTTTAAGAAATACAAAAGTAATCAGACGATTGGATTTATAATTGATGACATAGTGAAAGGAGAGTTTATAAATGAGGGTAAATAAGTTAGAAAATCAGGTTGAAGTATTAACTGATTTAGTTGCAGATAACAAAAAACTAAAAGAAAAAGTAGAACTATTAGAACATTTAAGAAAAATGGATTTAGAGTTTTTATGTATTTTAGTTTGGGGATATGGAATTGATAAAGATAAGTATAATGCTATGGACGAAAGAATATATTCAGGACATAGCACTTATAAAAAACATACTTACGACTGGGATTGGTTAATGGATTATGTTGCTGATGAAAGAGATATTGATCCACTATTTGACAGAATTGAATTAATTAAGAATGAGTTAAGAAGAGATAGAGAGGAGCAAGAAAGAAAATACTTAGAAGAATATGAACTATATCTTAAAGAAAAAGAAGAGCAAAAGAAAAAAGAAGAGGAAGAGAAAGTTGTTTTAAGTCTTACGCCTGAAACTATCACAAAAGCAAAAAATGGAGAATTAGATGAAACCGAGTAGTGCAAAAGCAAAGGGTAGAAACTTTCAGAACAAAGTCAGAGAGATGATAATGGAAAAACTGGGGATCAATGAACACGATATAAAAACAGCAGTAATGGGAGAAAGTGGTATGGATATTATATTATCTAAGGCAGGGCGAGATACTTTCCCTTATGCAGTTGAGTGTAAAAAGGTAGAACGAATTAATATTTGGCAATGCTACGAACAAGCGTGTGAAAATTCAGACGACTTAACACCACTATTAGTTTTCTCAAAAAACCACTCAAAAGTAATGGTTTGCTTTGAATTTAAGGATTTATTAGATTTAGTAAATAATAGCAACGGATTTAAGAGGTTGACGAAGTGAAACTTTCAGAAGACGGATTATATTTTTTATCTTGCCCTACTTGTGGTAGCAAAGATCTGATTAAAAAGGGTACGCAAAAAAGTGCAGGTGGGAATTATAGGCAAAGGTATTTATGCAATAGTTGTAAAACCAAAACTATATATCCAATAAAAAACGATTTAGAGGTTGTTAGAGAAAATTTAAAACTCGCTAAACAAAAACAATCTGCACAAGATATAAATCGAATAGAACGAAAAGCATTTAGGGAACACGCAAGATATGAAAACGCAGTACATAATTTATTATTTGACATACAAGCATTATTGCAACAAAAGAATTTTTCAGACTTTAAATTTAAAAAAGTCAAACAAGGCAAGAGTGTTGGCGTTCTGCAAATATCTGATACACATTTTAACGAGCTTGTTTCCTTACCTCATAACAATTATGATTTCAAAGTTGCTTCAAGGCGTTTAAAGCACTATGTAAACAGAGCAAAACAAATTTTTAAGGTTTATGATATAGATAATGTCTTAATCGCTATTACTGGGGATTTAATCAACTCTGATAGACGATTAGATGAAATGTTGAATATGTCTACCAATAGATCCAAAGCAGTATTTCTTGCAGTGGATTTATTGCAACAAATTATATTTGATGTTGGACAAGATTATTCTGTATCTGTTGCTTGTGTGACTGGAAACGAAAGTAGATTAAAACAAGACTGGGGTTGGTCAGACTTTATGGCGTCAGACAATTACGACTTTGTTATCTTTGAGATACTACGCCACTACTTTAAAACAACTGATGTTCAGTTTGTAGTTGATGATCCTGCAGAAGTAGTAGTCAATGTCGCAGGACAAAATCTATTATTATTACACGGAAACGGAAGTTTTACAACACAATACGAAAAAAGCGTAAACCAAATAAAAGGGAGGTATGCAGGTAGAGGTGTGCAAATTGATTATATTATCTCTGGGCATATTCACTCTGCAAGGGTAGGGGATATAGCAAGTAGAAGTAGTTCATTGGTTGGAGCTAACGAGTACAGTGAAAAAGGATTAAATCTATCAGGACGAGCAAGTCAGAATATTTATATTTTCCACGAGGATAAAAATATAGACGCTATGAAAATAGATTTACAATATGTAGGAGAAGAGTGTTATAATATTGATGAGGAATTAGAAAGTTATAATGCAAAATCATCTACAAAACTAAAACCAAAGAAAACCATATTTGAGGTAACGATATGATGTTAAAGTTAAATCCAAAGGAAACAGAAGTGCTAAAACATATTTTTGAAAGCCACTATGTTAGAAAATTGCCACCTGAAATCAAAGATGTTGCATTAGAGATTAATAGAGCAATTACTAATCCTACAAGAGTGACTGAACAAGAATATAAAACACTTAATCCAACTTGGAAGCAAATGCGAAAATTGTGACGATTAAACACTAATGATTATCGCAAAATTATATCAATGCGTTTATAACGCAATAGTATCGCTTTGTCTTAAATACAAAAACAAGGAAGGTAAAATGTATTACAATACAACAAATGAAAAAGGAAGTTTGCTACAAGCAAATATGAAACAAGCAAACAATCAAGAACAATTAACATTAGCAGTATTTCAGACTTATCCTAATGATAATCTATCTGCTTATGATGTATGGCAATTCTTAATTGACAATGAATCAATTAACGAACAAACACCATTAACATCTATTCGTAGATCAATTACTGATTTAACAAATCGTAATAGACTTGTAAAAACAGATAAAAGAGTATTAGGAAATGCTGGAAGAAGCACATACACTTGGAGATTAAAATAATGGCTTACGAACACAAAGAAAACAAAGGTTCTATTTTTAAGAACGAAAAAAAGGAAAAAGATACACACCCTGATTATACTGGACAAATCAATGTAGCAGGTACATTGTATAATATATCTGCTTGGATTAATGAAAGTAAAGGTGGAAAGAGATACTTTGGACTATCTGTATCTATCCCTAAACCAAAAGATAATAAATCACTAAGTCAAGACGAATTACCATTTTAACAGATTGGGGTAGTTTGGTATACATATAAACAATTAAATATAGGAGCATTCTTTTATTAATATAGTTTATGCAAATACCTGGTTGGCTACGGCTACCCCATTAAATTATGATAGATAAAAAAATAGCAAAACGATACAAGGATTTATTGAAAGTCTTAAATGAAGAGAATAATAATCTGAAAGAACGAGCAAAACGCAACAATAAGATTAGAGAAAACTTAATTTTGCGTAGCTTGGAAGATAGAGATGATAAAGAAGATAAATGAAAACATTAGAACTATTTGCAGGAAGTAGAAGTTTTACAAAAGTAGCACAAAAGCACGGATTTAGAACATATACAACAGACAATCAAGATTTTGATGAGATTAATCAGGTATGTGATATATTTGATTTTGATATGCAAAAAGCCATTGATGAACTTGGGGGAAAACCTAATGTAATATGGGCAAGTCCACCCTGCACTACTTTTTCTATTGCAAGTTGTTACTATCATTGGAATAAAGATAGAACACCAAAAACCGAACGATGTAAGGAAGGTATTAGAATTATAGAAAAAACTATTGAAATTATAAAAGAAGTAAAACCAATGTTTTATTTTATTGAAAATCCAAGAGGGTTATTAAGAAAACAAGAAATGATGAATGAGTTTCCAAGACATACAATTACTTATTGCTCATACGGTGATATGAGAATGAAGCCAACAGACATTTGGACTAATTTAAAATGGAAGCCAAAACCTATGTGTAAAAAATGGAAATAGGGAATGTCATCATCAACCAGCACCAAGAGGTAGTAGCACTGGTACGCAAGGATTAAAAGGATCATACGAAAGAAGCCAAATTCCACAAGATTTATTTGAAGAATTGTTTCAACAAATGGGAAATGCACAATAAATGCTTTATTACAGCTATTTGTGGAAGAAAATACCAAAGATTCAAAATAACGCACTATTTACGGTGTTCATACCACTTTGTTCTATCTTGCTAATGATATGCTATTAAGAGTGTTTTTATGGCTTTGTAGGGGTATTTTAAGAAGAAAAATTTTCTATAATTGCTCTTCAATTTCAATATCAACATTGAAAGCATTATAAGCCACTTCTGATATGGTTAATTTGTTATTTACGAAGCGAACTTCGGTAGAAGTTGTAAAATCATCTTCACTATAATAAAAAGAATTGAGCTGTCCTTTGGCATAATCAAACAATGCAACCAATTTATCTTTATTAGTAGCATCAAGATTGGAATAAGATAACTTTCTTGAAAATCTTGAAGTGCTATGATTTGCAACTGCGTATGTTTTACCACTTAGTGATTTTCTTGCTACAACGCCATCATACTCTTTTGGTTGTTCAGATGCAATATTTGGATTACGATTTGGAGAATAAGTCGCTTTATCTGATCCGTTAGATGCTGTTGAGTATTTTGCAGATTGTATAGCCATAAGTAAATTTACCTCTTTTTATATTTCTCTCAAAGTTACTTTTAAACTACCTGGACTTCTTGTTATTCCAGTAACTATAAATACGGTGCTTGTAGACAATCCACTAAACACTGGGAGATTATCAATAACTGATGATTTAAAAGTGCAGAAGTCACCAACTTCCATACCATAAAAATAATTACCTGCATTAGATGTTTCAGAGTTTATAATTTCTATGTTGGTTATTAATTTCGGTACACCATTGATTTCTCTATAATAATTAGCAAATCCATCGTTTCTATTTCCAGTTCCAGTATCCTCTGCACCAATACCACCAACCAACATATCCAAAGTATTTGTTTCGATATTTTCGTTGCTCAATATATTATAATTTGTTCTAATAGAATTAGTTGTATCTTCTGATGTTTGTTCTAATATATGATTATTGTTTATTGGACTGCGTTGATATTTGATAATTCTTTTTGTAATCAGTTTATCAATAGGTGTCATAGACAAATCGTATGTTCTAATATCCTCTAATCCGATTGTATGATCTGCTGTTGGTGTACCATTTGGTATATAAATGTATTGAGGTTTTTCATTTGATGTTCTAAAACGAAATACAAAGCCACCCTCAAATTGTGCTTTTTCTAAAAGTTTCATTACTTCTTCTTCTTTGCTTGTCCAGTATTGCACTGTCCAACTATTACGAGCTGTTGATAATGCAGAATAAGTTGAAGTATTGACATCTGGCGTTTCTCCACTACCACCTCTTCCAGTAAATCGTGATAATAAATCTCTGTGCATATCTACTATATTTGTTACACTTCCAGAATCAAAAGATTTTGTTAATCCATCTGCACCAGTATATAATTGTTTGATAGAGGTTACAGAGTTTGAATTTGCCAAAGTATTTAAATTAGTGTCATCATTCTTATCTTCTATCTTTGTGTGTATTTCTAAAAAAGCATCATACATATCTATATCAGCACTACCACTATCTCCACCTGCCAATGTTCCATTAAACTCTATAATTAATTCTTCAGGAACTTGTCCATTTTCATTTCCAAATACACTCGCTAATAAATCAACCGTATCATACGCTGCAGCTCTATTTCCAGTTTCATTCGTAATAAGCGTTCTAACTGACGATCCACCTATTTTAGCTGTAACATATAATTGTGAAGTAATAACAGCATTACCTACTTCGGTATGATTGCTTACTGCCCACTTTACTTTGAGGTTACATTCTTGTATCGAATGTTCTTCTCGTACAATATTGTCAAATGTAAAAGTCAATACATCAGAACCATTAGCAGATAAATCATAATCCATACTTGCAAAAGTAGTATCGTCATCATCATAAAAATTTCCAGCATTGGTTATGGTGCTATTACTCGCACCTGATGTATCTTCTATTGTAGCTTTATTACTTCTTGGTCGAAGTTTATATGCTCTACTTAAATCTAATGCAGTAAAAACCACATTTCTGTTTGTATCTATAGCACCTTCATATTCGTTTGTAGAATTATTTTGTACATCTTCTAATGGTGTAAATAATGGCAATCCATTTGATTCAAACATATCTTTAATTGGATAGTGTAATCTACCATCAGTCACTGCTCTATGTGCTAAACAATTATATTGTCCATCATTTAATGTATCTACCTCAACTGGAAACATTCTACCACCATCAGTGAATGCTTTACTTGCATCATTAGATGTAGGTGTAGGTGTACCAGTACCATAAAATATAGGGAAATAATTACCAGAACTTGATTGGTATTGAGGTATCTTGATAAAGTCAATAGGGGTAGCACTTGCAATAGTCAATACAACTTGATGGTTGCTATTTAACTTAACATCTTTAAGTCTACCAGTAAAAATAGTTAAATAATCGCTGCTATCAATACTTCCTACTTTAGATTTTACGGTGACAGTATGATTTAGATAATATCGTGTTCCTTGATTTAAAATTTCTTTGGATAGCTTTTGACTATGATTTGCAAGTGTTCCATCGTGACAAGTAATTGATATATTACCAGTTTTCGCAGTTCCTTTTTCTAAGTCAATAGACTCACGAATAGACATACGATTTTGTATTAATGCGTGGTATTTATCATTTGAATCTACACCAGGAACTACCTCTTCAGTTCCAATTCTGATGTAGTCGGTAGATCCTCCAGTTCCACCAGTATTAGATATTTCTACCAGCCAAGATTCCTGAAATCCTTGTCCAAGAGCTGATTTATAATTGGGTTGAAGTGTTAATGCCATTATGCAAGATTTCTCCCAACAGCATTTTCTATTTGAGGGATAAGTTCATCTCTAACAAATTCTTCACTTCCTAAAATATTACCATTTAGATTAATAGTAACAGAGCTATCTCCACCTCCACCACCAGTATTTCCAAGTGGTGTTACTTGTACTCTCTCTCTACCAGTAGGGTTATCTCCAACGATTAATGTCTGTCTACCTTGTGTAATAAAGTCAGCACCAGTAGCAGCAGCTCTTGCTTTTTCAAATTGTTTTTCAATAAGTGCAGCATTCGCTAAACCTCGTGCAAGAGTTAATCCATATAATACTGGACGCCCTAAAAATTTATTTGCTTGTTGATACGCTGTAGCAACTGCTTCAATCTGTTGCAATCGAATGGATAGTAATGCTAACTTTTTATTTTGTGGTGCTAACTGTGACATAGCTTGTCCTAATCCAGACAATGCTCTTATTCCTTCTTGTCTTGCTTGTTTATTAGTGATAGCACCCTGCACAATAGCATCATTGTATTCTTTTTGTCGTCGTATCAATTCTAATATTTGATTTCTTTCTTCTTCATTTTGGAAAGTTCTATTGATAAATGCTTCTAATTCAGCCATACTTCTTGCTTCGGTAAATAGAAGTGCTTGTCCAGTAGCTTTATTAAAATCTGCTAAAGTCTTTACATAAGACTTATGTTCGTTTTCTCCTTGTAATGTAGTCTGACTTAAGAATGCTTGTCTTTCTGCTACTTTACCTAATGCTGTTCTAACTTGTTGGTTTAAATCTATATGAGTTAGCAATGCTCTATTTGCATTATCAAGATTATTAGCGTTATCTTCTTGTTTTTCATTAACTGCACCTAAGACATCATCTAAGTTCATATAATCATCTACTAATCCATTAGTGGCTTTATTAATAAATTCCATTCCCTTGCTTAAATCTTGTGAAGCATTGGTATTTTTATCCAATTCTGTACTCATATTTTTGAAAGTCATAACAGCTCTGTGTGCAGCTTCTTTTGCACCATCAAAATCTCCTACCAATAATCTTCCAAACATTTTACCAAGATTTAATACACCAGTAGCAACTTGTGACATTACTGTAACAACTGTTTGAAATATAGGAACTAAGAAGTTTGCAAGTGCAGTTCGTATGTTGTAAGTAGCATTCCAAAATTCTTTAAAATATCCTATCAACATAAAACTTAACGCATTCAATACTCTGAAAGGTGCAGCTATAGTTTTCATAGCCAATTTTAGCATATTAAATTCTTTTTCTTGTCTTAGTAATGCTTTAGCAAATATAACAGACTTTTCAACTATGCTATCAATAGCAGGAACGAATTGTTGTCCGATTAGCTCTGCAACATCTCCAAAAAGATTTTGTGCTTGTTGTATTCTACCATTAAATGTTTGTGTTTGTGCTTCTGCTTGTCCAGCAATACCTTCTTTGGTTAATCCTTTCATAGCAGAATTAAATCGTTCTTGTGAACCTACAGCACCTTGAATAGTAATACCATATCTTGATAGTGCGTTTGTAGATGATCCTATAGATTTACCAACAAGTTCTGATGCACTATTTAAATCCATACCTTTTGCAGTAGCAAAGTCTAATACTGCTGCAGTTAAATCTTTTAATTTTTCTTCTTCGTTAGTGTATTGTGCTAATGTTGCTTGAACTTGTATGATATCTTCGTCACCAAAAGAAGTTTTTTGTTGCAATGCTGAAGCGTGTTCTAATAATCTTGTAGATGTTCCACCTATTGCTTGAGATAAAGTTCTTTCTGCTTGTTCTTGTTTACCGAATACTCCTGCTAATTTACCAAAAGAACCAGTAACTAAACTTACACCAAAAGATAAAAGCAATAATCTACTACGAATAGTAGCAAAACTACGACTTAAAATATTAGAATTAGCAGTACAATCTATTGAACTTAACACTTAATAAACCAGTTCTTCTTTCTAATTTTTTCTTAGCTGCTGCTAATTGCCTATTAGATGCTTCCAGTTTTTTTGATGTTGCATCAAGTTTTTTCTGTGCATTTGCAGCAGCAGTAAACGCTTTAGC
>FUIF01011214.1_pt1 | contig 10225 bp, 5 predicted proteins | sample 1003461 | NCBI WGS metagenome assembly FUIF01 (sample SAMEA80401918, study PRJEB19352) | marine metagenome
CGCTCATTCCAGGATTACTAGGATCTCCATAAGATCCTTCTATGTCTAAAAGTTGTTCTTCAAAAAGCATTATATTTTCTCTAAAATGCTCTATTTTTTGTATTTCTTTTAACTCTTTTTTGTTAAAGTGTTTTTCATTTAATTTAATTAATATGATGATCTAACGTACTCTAAAGAAGCAGCGAAAAGTTCTTTTCTGCCACCAAAATCAGTTACGTTGTCTGTTTTTAGTGTTACTATATTATAATATCCTTTTATGCCGGTCATATCAGGGCCAAACAACACTTCTCCTTGACTTAGCGAAGAATTGTTTTTTATTACAGCTTTGTATTTACCTTCTTGCTTCATGAAACCAGCATAATTTATTGGAGCTACAGAACCAGGTCCTATAGCAGATTGACCAGTTAAAGGCGGTATACTTGAATCATAGGTTCCTTGTAAATAACTTAATATAGTACTAGCTATATCACCTTCAGAAGTTGTCATAGAAAATACTTCCCAACCACTATCACCTTCGTAGTTTATTGTTTTAAATACTTTAGACGTACTAACTTGTTGATTTGAAACAAAAGTTATAGCACTATCGTAATTCACACCATAAAAGCTACCATGATTTACATTTGGACTATAGTGCTCCCATACAGAGTCATCTACAGTTGTATAAAATTTTCCTTTTATACTAAACATAAAGTCAGGTTTATAAGACATAAAACTAACCCAGCCTTGAACAGACTCATCGAAAACAACAGTGTCATTTACTTCGGAAAAAGGACCTTTAGCTCTAAGAGATAATATATATTGTTTAGAATAAATATCATAAGAACCTAAAGCTTTACCTTCATTTTGAGCAACTATAGATAAGTTGTCTCTAAAATAATCTATCATGCCAAAATTAGATATCTCTTGTATACCGCTTCCAGATAATCTAAGAACAGCATTTCTATTTGAATCCACAAAGTATTTAGCAAAACCATAAACAGCAAAGCTTTCTGGATTTTTACTAATACCATATTCGCCGGCGTAAGGTTGTATTGTTCCTATAGTTGTATTAACGTTAGTTATAGCTCCTCCTCCTTCTGCAGTATATATAGCATCTTTATCTATTAAAGCTCTAGATACTTTATTTTCTTGAAATATAATTAAATTAGTATCTTCAGCATAAAGTTTTTGTATTGATCCATTTGCTGGATCAGCAGACTTAGTAATTTCTTCACCTACTGAAAAAACGTTAGTTTGATTTACGCCTGTTCTAGAATTAAATATACCAGAGTATATAAGACTATTATCTCTAAGAGACGCTAATGGCTGTGGTTCTACGGCATAAGCCTTGACACCAAATCCAACTTGAGTGTTATTATAACCACCTCTTATTCTAGATTCTTCTATAACCCAACCTTCTCCATCTTCGTCTGGCCCATCGTAAGCTTGTTGAGGAAATACAGGTAATATAGTATTATTAGCCGTGGTAGCTGTTATAAGGCTTGGCCACGTAGCGCCCCAATCTATATTTCCACCAGCTGGACCAATTTGACATTTGGATTGATCACCGTTAGTACAATCTCTTCCATCAGCAAGAACCTTCTTTAACGTGAAAGAGTTAAAATATTTTACTTCAAGAGCGTAAGCCATATTTATTTATTATTACTTATTAATTTAATTAATTACTTATACAGTAGAATTGTTTATAGTAACCAATAGTGGAGGTGAGGTTACTTGACCAGTTGCATCTATTTGACATTTAAGTAAACCGTTTCCACCTCTATCTAAATATCTAGTACCGTAAACACCTTTCTCTATCGCAGGAGCTGAATTAACATTAGCGCTTCTATACCAGTTTCCTCTATATCCCAGTCCATCGCTAATACTTCCATAGTTCATAGCAGAACCTTCTCTAAAGTTGTTATTATTTAGAGGCGGGACGTTATAATTTACAGGTGTGGGTTTAAATAAAACCCAACCAGCTCCATTTGGAGGTATATAAGGTGTTGTTAGATCTGGATCTGTAAAAAATCTTACTGCATAATCAGGAAGCCAAGAAGATATCCACACTTGTTGGTTAAGTAAAGAACTCGTGTAATCATCTGTTGGATTATTAGTTGCGTCAGCAGGATTTACATAAGTAGAGCATGCTGTAAGTGGTGCTGAAGCGTTTTGTGTTGTTTCTACTATAGTGCAAAGAAAAGATGTTGGTGATGGATTTCCAGGACTGTCTCCTTGAGGATTAATACACTTACTGCATTCACCTATTTGATCTGATGAAGGTGTATTGAAAGCATCTCCTTGAGTAAAATACTCTCCGTCTTGAACAGTTAAAGATATATTCCAATTACCAGTCTGCTCGCCACTATAGTAATTATCAGAAGCAGTTCCACACGCTATACAATCACTAAGTTCACCACCATCGTCTAACCAAGTTTGATAACCACAAGGACTGTAATTTCCATTAGCAAGATCTTGGGCGTCAGGTCTAGTGTTAACTATTTTATAATCGCCAGGTTGATTTACTTTTATATATTGAATTATATTACCTGTTTGTCCACTAAGTGAATTACTACCATTTAATATATTTATAGGTCTTAAAGGTAAATTATTAGCATCTACAGGAGCTAATGTTGAACTGTTGAAAGTTGTAGTTGAATTGTAACTGCCGTTTGAAACTAGTGCAGGATTGTTGAAGAAATTATTAGAATACTGTGCATCATAAGTACCTTGTATTATTGCAGCTTTTCCTGCAGCATCAGTAGCTAAAATCCACGCGCCAGAGTCTGTACTTGAAGTTCCATTAGAGTTTAAAGGCCTGTAATAAACTTTAGCTCCTGTAAAATAATTGGAATCAGCGCCTAATTTTGGTATTCTAATGTAGAAACTAAGCATTAGACTTTGATTTTCAGGTAAACTTACAGGATCAGTACCTGTTAGTAACACATCACCATTGTTACACCCATCATTTATAAGTAATGGTGTTCCAGGATTAAATCCTATTGTGACATCCTTGTCAAAAGTACATGTAAATGGAAACCCACTACCACCTGTACCTGCCGCAGAGGCAATGATTGTTCCAGGAGGTATAATGACACCTGGTTGACACTGGTATATAGCATTGCCAAAATAAATACAGTCAACCTGTTTACCAACGGAACTCGCCATGTTAACTTGCACGCCTATACTAGTGCCGGCTGGAACCGCTGTTAGTTGACCTGGGGTTCCTGATAAAGCAGAAAACGTTGTGGTTTGATTAGCACTTGTCGCTGTGGGTTGTAATACTCTTTGAAAAGTAGCAAATTTAACACCTGGACTATACGAAGAATTATAACAAGCGAAAGGATATACTTCTGATTTTTGTCCGAATTGTGAACTTCCAAAATTAGCATTATCACAAACCCTTAATACTGTAGCGCCTGTTCCACCACCTACTACGTTTTCTACATCTAGTAATGTATTTGTAGTGGTGTACTGCGTGCCAGGTTGTACCATTTCAATGTTGGTAATAACTCCGGGACCGCCTGTAGCTCCATTATCTATTTCAGTTATATTAAAAGTAAAACCAGCACCACCATCTGCCGGAAGTGTCGTTAAATTAGTACCTACGCTATAGCCTGTACCACCACTAGTGCCAGCGCCTACATATCCACCAATTGCATCTGGATATTTAGCAATAACCCAAGTGGTTTCATCTCCATCAAAACTTAAAGCTGCAAGATCAGTTCCTGTGTCAGTATTGCTTCTACTAGGCGTACAAGTGTCTGAAGGATCACTATTGCAAAAACAACCCCCAAATCCTTCTGTTTGAAGACCTAGATAAACAGAATTACCTCCGTAACCAACAACAAACTGACAAGATCCTTCTAAAAATCTAAAATTAGTTCCACCACTACCAGCTGGAGCATAGGCATTTGCATCTTTGACTACTAAGTTTAAAGAATAAGCCGCTTGAGGTGCTCCAGATATAACACTAACCAGACCAGTGTCTGCGTCTACACCAAAAGTTACGCCATCAGCTGTAAATTCTTGCGTACCATTTGAAAAAGAAAATATAAGTTGCTGCGTGTCTCTTGTTGTGTCAAAACTTCCATTTTCAGCTGTTAATGTTATTATATCAGTTTGAGTTTCTAAAAGCTGTATTTCATTTGGACAGTTTGTAAAAAACGGCGCGTTGTTAGATAATCTACCAGTTTTATTAATTAGTGTTTGATCATCTGGAGTTGCAGTTGCCGCAACTTTAAAACTAAACGTATAGTTTTCGTTTATATTTGCATCTGTTAAATAACAAAAAGAATCATTAATAGCTATTTGATATTTACCAGTATTACCAGAAGGTGCTGGAATTATTTCAAATTCAGACGTTCTATCGTTAGGCGGAGATGCTTGATCAAAAGCAGAAAAAGTTCCTGGAACTATTATACCTGTTAGATCCAAACCTCCAGCTTGATTTGTTACTCCCCATTCATTTGTAACTAGTCTAGAATCAGCAGAACCATATACACTTCCTGTGCCCGCTGGATCTTGATCTTCGAAGTGTAAATATTCAAACTCTGTTATACCTCCTGGAGAATTACCAGAAACTAAAATATCTTCGTTTAGTTGAGAAACCCAACCCCATGTTGATGTTTCCCAGAATATTTCTAAATTAGACACAATAGGATTTGTTTCATATACAGCTAAAGATTGAAATAAATTATTTCCAAAAACAGGTCTTTCTAAAGTTCCAGACCTAAAATCTTGCTCTCCTATAGTTTTTCTAGTAGAAAGTCTAGCTATGTAGGGATCAGAGTCGTATTGATATACACTAGCGTTAGCGGGGTTTGTAAATGTTCCACCTCTCAGTACATCACCATTTGTATCGTAAAATTGACCTGGCAAACCTCTAGGCTCAAAAATATCTTGAAGAGTTAAAGAAAGCATTTCATCTGCTTGACCAATAGCATCTACAGAATCTGCTAATCTACCAGGGTAATACTGTTTGTTATATGGCGGTTTAGATTCTATAAACGGAACAGTCTGACTTGTATTTAAGAAAATGTTTGTATTTGTAACTCTACCATAAAGCCTAACGCTACTTCTGTATTGCTTTTGCTCTGGACCAACTTCAGATAAATCTCTAGGAACTTTGTTAACGTTGTCAGAATAAAGTGTTGTAAAAGCTGTTACGCCAATTTCGTTGTCTGAAAAGTAAACGCCTAGTTGTCCTGGGGGTGTTGTTGTTAAAAAGTTTTGATCATTAGAAGGGTAACCATTTATAATTCCAGGTAAATAAACATTATAATAATCTTGTTCTAGTTGCTTTACAACAACTTTGTACATAAACCAACCACCTGGATTCATTTTTGTAGAATCAAACTGATTATATGATTGTATTCCTGGCGTTCCGGTTCCACTAAATTCTGTTAAATTATTTCTAAATGAATTTATTTGATCATTGAATAATATTTTTATAGAATCTCCAGGCCAATCTAAAGTGTCAGTTTCATTTGTAGCATTATTTCTATACGGAGCGTAAAATGTAGATCCTCCAAAATTTATATTACCTTCAACTGTAGAATCATTTATACTTGATAATATAGGAGAAGAAGATCTTCCATATCTATCAGAAAGAACTAATGCTACTTGATAGTTTCTATTATGTTTAACAGTGTGTTGAGGATATTCTACTATCGATGTTCTTCCAGCTGTTATATTGTTTGTTGTTAAAGGAAACTTATCGCTTAAAGCTACATTGTAATCTAATGTTTTAGGCGGAGTTAGTTTGTCTACATAATTACCATAAACAACTCTATTGCTTATAATTTCTTGTGTTTTTGCTCTCGGAGGCACTTTATCAAAAACTCTTACTAATTCTCTTTCTGGTAAAGTTTTAAAAGGTTTTCTAGCCTCATAGTTATATTCAAAATATCTTTCAGAACCTTCTGCTGTTATGTCTTGTACCTCTATAGTATCTAAAACTTGAAGTCTTAAGTCATCTGATTCTTTGTATAGTATTTGTAATTGAGTTACCTTAAGATCACTCGCAACTTCATCGCATTGCATGAAATTATCTTCTGGATTTGCTAAAGAAGGATCACCATCTATCTTAAAAGGCATGGGAACTCTAATAAGTATATTGTTTACTTTATTTTCCATAAATTCAACAATTGTACTTTGATAAGTCTCTACATCATCAGCAGTGCCGTTGGCTGTAGTAGGCGGATATCCTAAGAAAAAACCATCTTGTTTAGGTATAAAAGCGGCTTGTGTAAATGGGGCTGAAAGAGAATATTCACCATCATCAAATTTAAATCTGTAACTAAATCTTACAAATTTATCTTCTAAATAATCAGGATCACCTGCATAATCTGGAATATAATATGGATTAGGGCTAAATATTAATTCATCTAAGTCAGACAAGGTTACGTTGTTACTTAATTTAACAGTTGGAGCCGGAAGCCCTGAAGTACCTGAATTATCAAACTCTAAAACTGTGGTTCCTGCTGGTATATTAGAAGGAGCAGCCGCTGTTGTTGTGACAATACTACCTACATTAACATAACCATCTATACTTTTTAGAGAAAATAAATCAGTAGGAAATGACGCTCCAGATGCATTGCAAAATGCAACAGAGCCATTAGGTAGATTTTTACTTACAACGTCACGCATCGTAGTTTCATAACTAGGACCAGACGGATGTAAAGCGTCATCATATTGTTTCCAGAGCTGTATAGGTATTACTGGAGCATATTTAGCTACGCTTATATGGTCTTCGTTTTTATAGTAACCCCATGTGCCTTGAGAATACTGAAGTTGGCTTGTAAACGTGTTTTGAGATGCAGTTTGTACGTTTATTTTCTTGGTTGATTTCTATCGTCTGTCCAGAATAATAAGTTTTCTAGTAAATTAGAGTTTATTATAAGAGAATTTTTAGAAAAATTTAACCAAGCGCCTTGCACTAAAACTATAGGTGTTGATGTTGGTGTAAAAGTATCATACTCTAATATAGCTGATACCCCGGAGTTTAATCCATCTATAGCGACAAAAATCACTTATAAGATCAGCAGATGTATCTGTATAGTTTGTAGCAAATATATAAACTTTACTTGTTTTTTCATTAGGCAAAACACCAATTATTTCCATGTTAGGTGTTATTGTAATAACAGATCCATTAGATAATTCAGATGTATAATCACCTGATATAGAAAGTGTAGTCCCTGATGTTCCCTCGTTAGATAAACCAACAATAGTAGTATTAAATACATTGTTAATGCTAGCTTTATACCCAACAGCTAGTCTATAATCCCATTCACCGTTAGAACTATTTCTACCAGTGTCTGATATATAATTAAAAGAAGTTACTCCTGAAGAAAATGTAGCTGATCCGTTTACCGCTACAGTGAAAGATTGAAGAAGATTTGCTTTTTTAATATTGCCTAGTACGTTTTCTAAAGCACCAACGTCTTCGCCTTCTGATTTATTAACAGCGATATTTAAACCTGTTCTATATTCTCCAGATGGTATTAATCTATCATCTAGGTCTCTGTTCATCTTAGACCTTAAAAAAGTATTTTTAGCTTCTGCCATTTGATTTTAGTGTTTTATCCATTTAGATTTACCTCTCATGACTTGAACTATCTCGTCAAGCTTTATGTTTGATAATCTAATTTTTGCATTTCGCATTTTTGAGCTTTTTTCTTTTTTTAATCTTTGAACAACATACTCTTGTTGTCCAGCCCTAGTAGATAATATAGAATAACTTATATAATTATAAAGAGCATCTTCAACCATCTTTGGAACTTTTATATCACCATTATATGCTAAACCGTCAGATATGTATTCTAGTACTATTAATTTATTAGTTAAGTTACTTGAAAAAGATATCTTACCTTCTCTTTCGTTCATGTTAAACCAGCCGTTTGATTGAGAGTACTGAGGATTTAAACCATATTGTTGCCCATAAAATAACCCGTTGTCAAAGCCATAATAATTCGCCCAATAAGCATAATCGTCTAAATTATTAAAAACTGTTTCGTTTATGAGTTTATCATTTGCATTTTTCCATCTTTCTTCAGTAATAGAAGTTCCTTCTATATTTGAGCCAAAATTATCTTGAATTGGAATTCCTGTAGCGTCTTGTACAGGGTTTTTATAAGGACTAGTTGTTAAATTATTAGCAGGATATATAGGTCTTTTAATACCTAATTGATCAATATAACAAACACTTACATAATTAACATAGTCTTGAGGTAATATTAAGCTTAAAGAAGCTGGTATGGTTAATTCTTGTGATTTAATGCTTTTTAAAATATCATAACTAAATTCCTGTAATCCTCTTTTAGCATGAAACATCACATCTAAACTTTTTAACTTTTGAATTAATTTTCCATCACCAACATATCCAATTAAATAGTTATCAATAAGATCGTCTAGCGATATGTAAGAATATCCACCGTAATTATTTTCTACAGTATTTCCATAAGCTTTTTGGCTTTCGCTTGTGGCAAAATTACCACCACTTAATGATTTTAATTGACAAGCTATATATGTATTAGAGTTGTAAGGTGTGGTAAATGTAATCGTAGACTCAAAAGTACCGTCAGGCGATTCTACAGATTTTACAGTGTATTCATCTGTTATTTCAGAGAAACTTCCAGGAAGTCCGCTAGGACTACTATATATTTTAAAATTATTTAAAGCATAATATATATTTGTAGGATTCCAAGCATCAATTGTAGCTCCTAATTTTAAAGGAGTATCAAATGTGAAAACAACACTACTTACAGCGTTTATTCCATCTGGTGATATTATTTGAGAACCAGCATAATATTGTTCGTTAGTTTCGCTTATTAATCCCATTTATTATGATTTTTCGTTAACTTCTTCTTGTTGCAATTCTGATGATGCAACTTGTATTATTTGAGGGTCGCTTATAACAACACCTGCGTAGAATAATATTTTTAATATCAATTTGTTCTGCTCACTTGGATTTAATTCAAAGTTATTACTTCCTAAAGAATCGTATAAATAAGCTCCAACATTTTGATCTATAGTATAACCCCAGATAGGATCTAAAGGTTGAACTATTAATTCAAGAAAAAACAGTAATTTTGTTTTGTACCTAACTAAAGCTGGTGTAAGGAAAAACTATTTATCTTAGGTATTGAACTATTCCAGTTGTCTATATAGTAAACTGGATTATTAGATGTAGGAGCTGTTAATTTAGATCTTATTATTTTTTCATAATCTTTTCTAGAAACTTTGTCGCATACTGAAGTTTTTGTAACACCTGGAACACTAGGAGAAGATCCTATAAATAGAGGTGCTTGATCATTATATATAGCTGATACATTTCCAACCTGCTTAATCTCTCTTCCATTAAGGTCAGACCTAGTGGTAGTAGATAAGACGTGCTGATTACTTCCATTACTACCTGTCCATATAGCGTTTCTATATATAAAAGGTTCGACTAAAGTCAAGGCGTTTTCGTAAGCATTAAACCAAGCCGTGTCGTTTTGTGTGTTGTTTTGGTTTTTCTATTTGCTTGATCTCCATCTGGAAAATAACTTTCAAAAATCTCTAACTGAACTTGAGCTGATATTCTATTGAACTCATTAGGCGTCATATAGCCTCTTTGTTCTTTGTTTAATATAGCTAAAACAGTTTGATATACCGTGTTTACGTTTACTGCCATTTTATATTTTTTAAATACTAAAAAGGCGGCCGAAACCGCCTATATTATAGTATCACTTGTTTTTATAGTTTTTATCTATAGATTTATAGATTTCAACACCTTCGTCTGTTTTCAAGAAAGCAGCAAATGCTGAGTAAGGGTTTTCGTCAAAAGGTACATTCATTAATTTTCTACCGTTTGATCCCCAAGTAAATGTTCTTTGGTCGCTTGATAGATTAATTATACCAGCTTCAGCAGCTCTAATAGCTACGTTTCTTAATTGAACATTATCATCATTAGCTAAACTAATAAATAATTGTGGATTACTTCTAGCAAACAAAAGCAAATCTCTTTTAAGTTCTTTAGAACTCATAGAGTTTACTTTAGAACCTATTTCAACTCTTAATATTGCCTCAGCTTGATCTATATCTATATTTCTAGCTGCATTTAAGGCATCAATTTGAAGATCTAATATCTCTAATTGATCTACAGCTTCTGCTTTAGCACTAAACTCATCATATAGTTTACCTTTTAAAGGGTGATACAATGAAAGTAGTTTTTGCAAGTTTTGTTTTTCTTTTTTAACAGTTA
>FUIF01017656.1_pt1 | contig 10213 bp, 16 predicted proteins | sample 1003461 | NCBI WGS metagenome assembly FUIF01 (sample SAMEA80401918, study PRJEB19352) | marine metagenome
TCTGCAATAAAATCTGTTTTTGATGCTATAGATTTACCATCATAAATCAAAGGGATAAAAAAGTTTCTTGAATATCAAAACTACCATTGATTAAATTTACAGCTTCTTTTCTTGCTGCATTTTCACTTTTACCTGACACCATACTACTTAAGGTATAAAATGTTAAACTTTCAACAATATTATCAATTTTTTCTAATGCTACGCTATTATTAAATGAACTGCCACGCATTGCTGCAGTTTCAAAATCTTTTAAATTATCTCTAACATCTTTTCTTAAAGTATTAAAATTGATATTTTTATCTTTTGCAAATTGTTTTAATCTGTCTTGTTCATCTTTTTCATCAAAACTTAAAATTTTTCTGTAACTTTTGGATTGTTAAAAAAAGAAGAAAGTTCGGCAGTAACAGGTAAACCTGCAGCACTTAATTGTAACATTGCTTGTGAATTATAAGTGCCAAATTCTGAATTTAAATTTTGTAACATAGCTACTCTCATATTTTGATCACCATTCATATATTGCTCTACAAAATTATCAGCTTGAGATTGAGACATAACTTTTACTTGATAATTAGGTTGTCCCATATCTATTTGTTTTTGAACTATAATATCAGTTAAAGCTAATTTTTTTTAACAATCATTTCTTTATTTGTTTCAACTGCTAATTCATCAACTAACATTTTTATATTATCATCTGTTTGAGTTAAAAATAAAACAGGAATCTTTAGCCATGGCTTCATTTCTATTCTTGACAGCATCCGTATATATTTTTTTATTTTTTGAGCTTTTATAACAGGATATTTTTGTTTCGCTTCATTAACAAATTCATCTGTAACTTTTGATAAATCTTTAGCATTAACACTATTAATAATATTAACATTATCTACAGTCTCTACAACAGCATCATGTTCTTGAACCATTTTTTCATATTCTTTAGGTTTTAATATTTCTTTTGCAAATTTTAAATCAAACGGAACTTTCTTTCCTTCTGTTGCTGCGGCTATAAAGTTTTTATAATTTTCTCTAATTTCTGGAATTAAAACTGATTTAGTTTCTTGTATTAATTGAACTCTTTTACTAATATCTAAATCAGGATATTTATTTTGATCCATTAAATTTAAATATGCTTGTTGAGGATTTTCTGTAATTAATTGATTGGCTTTGAAAACATCTAATTCAGCAGGAATACCATTAATAAGTTTATTGTATTCATCTACATCAATTCTACCTTTAAAATTATCCTCGTATAGTTTTTCTAATTCAGATCCAATAAGATTAAAAGCCATCTGATCTTTTTCTAAATATGCTTGAGTTAATAATCTATTTTTTTTTATTGAAACTTGATTATCTAAAGATTGAATAATGTTAGTTGAAACTCTAGTATTTGTTTTAAAGATACCTTTTTGAACTTCTCCATAAAAATTATTGTTAAACATAGTTTGAACATATTTATTAGAAGCTCGATTAGAATAATCATTTTTAATTCTTTCAGATTCTGTTTTAATTAAATCAAAGGCTTGATCTTTGTTGTCTAATCGACCAGCTCTATCAAGAGTATCAGTAAATTCTAATAACGCTTCATTTTCTAATTTTAATGCTTCAGTTTTATTTTCAAAATTCTTTTCTTTAATTCTATGATCAACTATTGTTTTTGTAACAGGAGCTAAGGCTGTACCAATAGTCTGAGTTAAAGGAACTCTAACATCACCTTGAACAGAAGCCACTTCTGCTGTTGGTCTTGCTTGAGTTGTAAATGTAGGTATTTTTGGCATTATGGAGCTACCACCAATCCTGAATCAGTTTTAGTAGGCGATCCACTTCCCATTGTTAATAAACTTGTTCCTGTTTGAGCAATAGTTTGTATTTGTGCTAACTTAGCTTGTTGTCTAGCAACTTGACCTGATATTCTAGCAAAATTTGCCTCTTCCATTTTTCTTGCTGAAGCAATATTAGCATTATAATTAATTATATCTCTTTGTAATTCGGCTTCCATAGCATTTGCTAATTCAATTCTATAAGAAGTACCTGTACCTTGAACTACACCTGATTTAGCAAAAGCAACTTTTGTTTCACCTTCTAACTGTTCATATTTTTTATTAAATTGAGCTATATCAAATTCTTTTTGTTGTTCGATGGCTTGTGCTTCTTGTTCAGCTACTTGTGCTTTTCTATTTTGTACAGCTTGATTATATTTACCAATTGCACCTTGTTGTTGATATTGTGCTGCACCGATTGCTCCTATAACTGCTGCTTGCCAACCCATTTAAAAAATCCTCGCATATCTATAATGATCTGAACCATCGAAACCATAATGTTTCATCAGACCTTCGTTTTCTAATCCTAACCATTTAGCAAACTTTAGACCAGTTTTAAAGTCTGCTCTTACGGCTGTTTGAACTCTTTTAATTTTATTTTCTTTTGCTAGTCTTGCAAAATTCTTTTTGATAGCTCGTGCAATGATTAAAGGATGATTCCAAACTTTGCTTGTAGCTAATACCCAACCTTCTGCAACGCCATTCCAAATGATTTTCATTCCAGCAGATGCGATAGGTTCATTGTTAATCATGCAAGTATAAGCCAATCCTTTTTGTTCTAGTTCCATTGCGTCACCATCAAACTCAGCATCCTTATCCATAAGAACGTGGTTCATTTGACTAGCAAGAATAATCTTACCATGTTTTGATATATAAGGCACTATATTTAGTTTATTATCCATCGTTTGTCACTAGATTTGGGTATAACGATAAAACAGTTAAGGGTAAAGGTTGAGTTTGTCTAACAAAGATAAACCCATCTGTTTCATAGTTTCCTCTAAACTCTATCTCCTTATCTCCTGTAAATACAGGTATGGCAGTGTCCATAGAATCTGCGGATGATCTAAATGGTATTCGTTCCATGTTCTGTAGATCAGGTCCTACTTCTACACCAACACTTTCATATAATCTTAATGATATGTCATAGATCCTTTTTGTTTTAGCTTGTGATGTACCATTAGCAGCTCCAGCATCTAATCTCATAGTTTGTAGTAATGATGTGAAAGGTAAACCTACTTTCACTTTAGTTGATGATCTGTCTAAAGTTATTGATCCTGAACTTACAGTCTTGTCAGGATGTGTAGAACCATCAGCTAAAACTGATACAGTCTCACCTTCTAAATGATCTAAGCCTGTAATAGTTGTTGTGGCACTACCATCATAATTAAGTTGTGAATCTAAAAATTAAATGTTGTATTATCTGTTTCTGTAAAATCAAAAGCATTTAGATATTCTACATATCTTCTTGTAACACTATTGATTGTTCTTTTAACAATAACCCATACTTGATATTCAGCATCATCTGTAGGAAGAGCAGCCACACTCTCGCACACTGCATTACCTGAACTAAAACTACCACCAAAGATTTGTCTGTGCCAAGCGGTAACTTGTTGTTCTCTTTGATAAGTTAAACCAATTAACTCACCATCATCTCTTGTCATCCAAACAATCTGATTGGGTTCTTGTTGATATGCCATCTGTGTAATACCACCTTCAGTGATATGTTCAGAAAGAATAGTCATGTCAGGTGCAAGATAACCATCAACGTCAAAGTTATATGCTAGTTCTCTAATCTTTCTTTTAGCACGTTGTAAAAATAAAGTTGCATTACCTGCTGCAATAGCATCTAAATTTGCTGCACCATGGTTAGATTGTTTTTTAATTAGTATATTTGTAGGAGTGATCGCAACGTCTGTCCCTCCCCCTGATACAGTAAACTCACCACCTGCTGTGCCAACAATTAAAGTTCTTGTTGCCGTCATAAATCTAATGGCGTTTACTTGGTTCGATGCAATAGTATAAATAATAGCATCATCATCTGCTACTGTACCACCTCTGTTTTCATTCATGTTTTCATAATCACCTGACTTAGAAAAGAATAATGTTTGAGGTTGATCTGTTGTTCCTGCAAAAACTAATCGTTGTTCAAAGAAGGTTACGCAAGTTGGATGACCTGTGGTGTCTGAGAATGAACCTAATGCAAAATCTGTAGAAGCTGTAGAAGAACCCATATCTTCTAATATTTCCATAGTAAAATTTAATGTATCTGCAACTGCTGTTATCTTTCCATAACCATCAACAAATCTAATTAATCTTCCAACATCAGTAGATTGAAATCCACTACCACCATTAATTCCTGTAGTTGCTGAAGCTACAACTGTAACTCCTGTTCCTACTGTATGTGCTGAAGGATTCAATGTTGTTGTTGTAATATTATCATCTAAGTATGGACCATCAGTAAAATCAACATCAGCCAAAGTCCAAGAGGTATGACCTGTTCTTGATAACTTTTCTACTTCATGATTAGGATGTGTGATGTACATAACGTCTGCAGATTGTGCAAATTTAATATCAAATAGTTCTGCTGTTAAATATGGAGTTGATATTTCATAAACTCTATTAGCTACACCACCTGAAGTGTATGCTGTAAAACCTGTACCATCTATATCGTTACCATCAATATCTGTAATCTCAAATGTATTGGTTGTTTTGTTTGCAACTAAATATCTTTTGTTATTGAGTTCTGTCATGCCTACAACACCACTAATAGATATTTCATCACCATTAGAATATCCATGACCTGTTGCAGTTATAACAACTGGATCAGCTTGTGTTGCTCCTGAGATCGTTACATCTGATTCTAATATCTGACCATTGTCTTTATAGAAACGAATATATTGATTACCAAACTCAAGCATATAAGTTTGTGTTGTAGAAAATTCAAAAGGTATTAATCTTGTTTTAGCAGCACTATCTTTTACTTCAGCTACAAACTGTGTACCTGATCTTCTAGCTGCTGAACCATGAGGATAAACAATCATGTTCTCTAAAGTCTTACATCCTGATGAATATTTGTTTAGATCATTACGACCATCTAGTCTTGGTGATAGTTCACCGCCAGTGAAGTTAGTTAATTGTACTGCAACTCTTGCCATGTATTAGAACCTCGAATTGATAAACGTATCAGCTCCAATAACATCCGCCATTCCTTTTTCAGGGTTTAAGTTTTGACCCTCTGTTGAATCTACAAACCTAGCATCTTTCAATTTATCTTGAAATAGATTGTACATATTTGATGCTGTTGGGTTAGATGATGTGACAGCGTAAGCAATGTCGGCAGCTAAAGCTGCTGATAAAGTTTCTCTTAATAATTCATCATATTCGTTAGGATCTTCAATTCTTGAAACATATAAAATTTTCATTGTAGAATTATCTGTTAAAATTTTTCTACCTTCTATTTTGTAATCTGCATCGTAATCTAATATGGTTAAAACTCTTAAACAGTCTGCTGGTAAAGTATATTGTTTTGTAAAACCCCAAGCAGGTGCATCACTATCTGCTGCTAGTTGAACTCTTTTTTGTAAACAGTTCCAAGGGTGTGATCTAAATACTGCATCTCTAACTTGAGTATATCTAGCATTGCAAAGTCTAGCATTCTTAGAATCTTCAGTTAAACTTAATATTGTTGATGCTCCTAATTGATTTAATGCTCCATTACAGATGTCTACTACTGATGCCATACTTGCTCCAAATTTCTTTTTGAGTTAAGCCTAACTCATCTTTTTTTTGCTTAGTTCTTGAGTTTATATCTTTTTCTGAAATAACTTCAACTAAAGCATATCTATATACCTTAGTATCGTCTTGCCACTGAAAATGCAATAGGTCTCTTGGTTTTTCGTATAATCCTAAAAGTCTAGGATCAAAATCACTTGTTGTCATAATTAAAAGATGGGGGATTGCTCCCCACCTAAATTACTTATTAGTCAATTACGTATAACATTTGCAACTGAATAGTACCAGTACCATTAGCACCTGCTAATGTAACTGTAACTGGGACACCATCTTTGTTAGCATCTGTTACTGTGTTTTTGCCTAATGCAATTGTGTCTAACACCGCTACACTTTGAGCTGATGTAGAAGCTGCTGCAGCTTTGTATTCATCTACGTCTGCTGCTTCAGTTGTACCATCTGCTTTAGTGTGTGCTGCGTAACCTACAGAAATTGTAGTCGATGCTCCTAGTGCATCATAAGCTACTGTTCCTGATAAAAGTCTCGCACCATTCGGTATGCTAAACATATGTATAGTTGATTGCTCCGCACTCGCTTCGTATTCAGCAAAAGCTATTCTCACTCTACCTGAGAGTTCGTTAGTTTTTACCTTTTGTGAAGGAGTCGAATCAATCAATGCTTGTTGTATTGAGTCTGCCATAATATTTTTCCTCCTCTATTACGCTTCGTGTGCTTCGATTTTTACTACCTTCTCTTCTTCCATTCTTGTAGCACCGAAAGACGCACAGTAGTAAACTTGAGTAGCGTAACCTTTGTCAGCTCTCTCGTCTATTCTAGCCATTACATCTTTGCCTACGCCAAGTGCGATTCCGTCTTGTGCGAAAGCGATACAAGCTCTTTTTGAAGAAGCGATTGATAGTCTGTTTGACACGATGAAATTGAATCCCATAAAGGCATTAACTTCACCTTGTACTAGAGCTTTGACTGTGTTGAAGTCAGAACTCGTTACAGATGTTGTTCCTAATAAATCATCTATCTGCTTAGGCGATACAATGATGTGTCTTGGAATGCTTGGATCAACGCTGTTTAAGTCAAGAATTTTTTCGCTTCTCTTAACTTAGCAATCGTTAAACCATCAGTGCTAGCTTCAGTTATGATTTGACCTGAAGGTAAAGCAGTTGATGTGCTTCCAGTTTCACCAGTGAACGATGTTCCTGTTGCAGCTTCAATGATTTCATCATCCATAGCTCTACCCATTGCGAATGCAGCAGCTTGAGCATAAGACGATGTTGGATCGATTAACATTCTCACCTTGTCTTGGTCATCGATAAGGTCAGCAAATTCGTAATCCACTAAAGATACTCTTCTTCTTGCATGAGGAGTATCGATTTGTGGAGTGTCTCCATGTCTGCTAGTTCTCTTAACGGCAGTCACAGAACCCACTTGATCGAAAAATGCGTTCTTACCAACAACACTTTCAAGACGAACTTTGTCTCTTAATAACGATCCCATTTGTTGAGATAACATTTGTATGTTAGCAGAATACTGCTGTACAAATGCTGTTGTTACTTGTGATGACATATTATGTCTCCCTTATTGTTAGTATTAATAGTTAAAACAATCAGAGAGGTTCTCCGTCAGAATTGACAGGCATCTCTTGGATTTTAAGTCTTTTAGACTAGAGTCTATTCCTTCTTGCCAGTAGGGTTCTTTCGAATTGTCCCACCTTTAACCCATTTATAATATTTATCACAAATTGGCAAGGGTTCTTTTTTTGAAACTCCGTACCAGTTTCTTTAACGATACGGAGTATTTCTAATCTAAGTTCCTGGTCGTTTAAATGATCACTACTTGGCATTTGCCATTTCTCTTAATGTTAATACTTGTTGAACCATTTTAGCATGATCAGGATGACCTTTATTCCAATATGGATTATTTCTGTCATTGATGATTTGAGATATTTCTGATTCTAAATCTCTGCCTTGATTTACGTTTTCACTCTCTGTGGATATAATTTTATCTTCAGAAAGCATATCAGCAATCTTAGCGAAACCTTTAATCACTTCAGGATTATCTCCAAGTCTTGAGCCATCTTTCATTTGCATATCCAAAACTTTTGCATCCATGTTTGCTTTTGCAAGTGATGCAGCTTTTTGAATATTAGCATCGTAAGATTTACCCCACTCTTGTCTTAATTGTTGTTGAGCTTCTGCTTGTGCAGTCTCAGCATCAATTTGAGTTTGCTTTGCAGTTTGTTCCATAGAATTTTTATAGAACTCTAGTATGCCTTGTGCTTGTTTATTATTTAAACCTAGCTTATGAGCATTCTCTGCAAACTGTTTTACAGCAGTTTCTTCGATTGGTACAACTTCCGATTTAGCCTCAAGTTTATATTTATCAGCAGACTCAGGTCTACCAAGTTTATCATAAACTTCATTCCATTGATCTTCAGTTGAGTTTTGATTTGGCACAGCAACTTTATCTGTTCCAATCATTCGTGTTGCGTTAATATATGATTTAGCTAACGCATCAATCTCAGTAAACTTAGCAATGTTGGGATCATTTCTAAATTCTTCTGATATAGTTTCTTTCCATGACGTTGCAACTTTTGGCTGGTCAGTCGTGGAAGAGACAGGTTGTTGTGTTGTTGTTTCTTGTTTAGTTTCTGTAGGCGTTGGTGTCGTTTCTACAGGCGAAGCTGGTTGCTCCGTTATCTGCGTTTGTTCTGACATTGTTATCTTCCTTTTTCATTATCATTTTGTAGCATTTGTTTTATAAATAGAAGTACGCTACGTTGTCCTTCCATATATGCACTCTCATGACTATCACCTTTAATGTTAGTCGTATGTAAGAAGTGGCATCTCTTTTCTAAATCAGACAATACTTTTTTACCATCGTCTGTTTCAAAAGTTTGTTTATAGCTGACTCTAAGTGCAGCAATTAATTTTTCTACTTGTTCTTGTTTTCTTTTGGCTTCACCCATTATTCTACTTCGGCATTAGCAACTGCCTTCGCTTCTTCAGGTAAGGCTTTTGCTAGTGGTGCTATCTTACCACCTGCGTCAGCTACTTGTTGAAGTTGTTGCATTTGTGCCATTTGCTCCTGTTGTTGTTGCTTCTGTTGTCTTTCCGCATTCAACTGTGATCTAGGTTTTAAAATCTTTTGTGGCACTCCAACAATATCTGCTAAGTGTCTTACAAGATTATCCATATTCACATGATCGAATACAGGAGCTACATTAGCTAAACTTCCCATGATTTCAATAGCTCTCATGATAGATTGTAACTCTGTGGATTTCTGAGCTTTAGCTAATGGTGATACATATTCAATTTCTATGTCTTGACCTGATAAGAAATCAGGTGCTGGTCTAAATTGATTTTTTCTAAGTAGAATATTAAATGCTCTGTCGATTAGAGGTTTTAATAATTCAGATTGTAATCTTCCTAATACTGGTCCAAGTAATCTCATCTTCTCTTCGTTTCTTTGGATAACTTCTGTTGCTGTCATTTGTGGACCTTGTTGCATCATAAGTTGATTTACATAGAAAGCATTTCTAATAGCATTACGTCTTTGCTCTTCCATGTTTAATCCTAATGGTGAGTTTGCACCAATGTTTAATGGTTCAATTCTATCTCTTGTACCTGCTCTATAAAAGTTTAGTCCACCTGGTACAGTTCTTACGGGTAAAATAAATCCATCATCAGGAACTAATAAAGGTGGGTCTACTTGTTTCTGTGCAGCTTTGATAGTTGTCTTAGACATTTCATTCAACATTTTTACATCAGGCAATGCTGTCATTGCTGGTGATCTTCCATAGATTTCATGTGATGCTTTTAAGTATCTTGGAACAACAAAAGGAAACTCTCTAAATCCTGATACAGATAATTCATCACCACTACCATATTCCATGTACACAGACTCAAATGGCATATTAGAACTATCTTGTTTGTTAGGATTAAAATCTGATCTTGGATAAACAGCATGAACAATCTCTATCTCTTCGTATGGATCTTTGTTTGCTATTGTTGTTACTTTAGTTGAAACTTTATTACCAAATCTTTGTATCGCTGCTCTCGCACTAATTTTAAATCTTCTGTAAACTGTATCGATTCTACCTTTGCTATTTTCCGCAATGTAAATTTCATTGATATGTCTTGTAGAAAATTTTAATAAATCTTCATCATCTTCTTCAATAAACATGGCAGCCGTACCAAAGGTAATAAGGTCATGATACAATTCAAATATTTCTTGTTGGAAGTTAGAACGATTGAAAGCTGTGTACATTGTTTCGGTTGCTGACTCTAACCATTCTTTCGCCTCATCTTCGTTATCCATTTCTTCGTTTTTAAAACGTAGGGAGAACCAAGGTGTAGATGGATTTGTAAGCATACCATGTAATGATGCTGCTAATAATTCTACAGCTTGTAAAGGTGAACTATCAAAAATAAGTTCAGTTCTTTTATCACCTCTTGATCTTAATTTTGTGACATCCGCTTTTCTTGGCATCATGTAGTCTGCTACTTCTTGCCAATGCGTTTCCCAGTTTTGTCTTTGAGAATTTAATCTGTCAAATCTTTTTAATAAACTTTTTGTTAAATCTGTTTTTGCCATTATTGTCCTAATAAACTTTTTGTTCCTAATGTTACTTGTTGTTCTTCTACACCCATAGGTCC
>FUIF01013608.1_pt1 | contig 10208 bp, 29 predicted proteins | sample 1003461 | NCBI WGS metagenome assembly FUIF01 (sample SAMEA80401918, study PRJEB19352) | marine metagenome
TGATAGATAGACCCAGCGACATACGAGATGAGTTTGGCGCGAAGTTTACTCCAGGCAGCCAGGAAGAAGAACTCCTAGCGTATGCCTTAGACACAATAGTCTTTCCCGCCATGGGCCTCGTAACGCCTATCACAGTGCAGCAAGCGGCGTCTGCCTGGGCGTCAAACTCAAACGATGACCAGAAGAGCATGATCAGGAAAGCGGCGCCTCTCTTCCTCAACTTCTTTGGCATCGGCACGTCAGACTACAAACCCAAGAGCGAGCAGCCAAAGATACCAGGCATGCCAAAGTTAAAGAGCATGCCTAGCATGCCTAGGATGCCATCACTTTACGACTGAGAACCACCATGCAAGTCACCAAGCACTTTAAGCTCAGCGAGTTCGCCTGCAAGGACGGCACCCAGGTGCCCGAGAAATACCAGGGTAACGTCGCTGCACTGTGCCTAGCACTGGAACACCTCCGCGCTCGCTTGGGCTCGCCCGTAGTCATCATCTCTGGCTACCGCACCAAGGAATACAACCGCAGAGTGGGCGGTGCATCCAAGTCCAAGCACCTCACGGCATCGGCGGCTGACGTCCGCCTAAGCGGTAAGTCACCGGCAGAAGTGTCGGCATGCCTCGAAGAACTCATCGCTGAGGGCACCATTCCCCAAGGCGGCATCGGCGTGTACCCCAGCCAGAACTTCACCCACTACGACGTCCGACTCTCAAAGGCGAGATGGGACGGATAGAACACAACTGAACGAGATAGTGACTAGACACACGAATAACTGCTAGGATTCCTAACAGTTAGGCCACAACCAAGGTAAAGGCATGAAACAACTAGCAATCATGGTTATCCTAATGATGTTCACGGGTTGCGGCAGCACCTACCACCTCAAGACGGGCGGATGGAAGCTCGGCAAGGTAAAAGGCGAGGGCACATGCCTCGTTGTGCATGGCGACTCTGACCCAGAGGTTGTGCGCGTATGCATCGCTAAGCCTGAAGCCTTTAAGCTCAGCACCGAGGTACTCAAGGAGCACTGCAATGGCGCTGACTGATACAGACAAAGACTTTCTCCGTATCCCCATCGTCACGTCAGCCTTCCTCGATGTGCTTGGCAAGACCAGCGGGGTAGAGACCTTTAACTCAGCCGCTGCTGCCATCAAGGTAGTGCCCGTTGAGACCATCGCCGAAGCTCTTGCAGCCCTGCGTACCGATGAGGTCTTCATCGAGGCTGGCACCATGGAGATTGGCGATGACGTTGAGATTGAACTCTACGAAGAGGAGGACTAGATGTCCGCCAAAGTACACTCAAAGCCTATTGACACACCTGAGACCACAGTGGTGGCAGCAGCCCTGGTGGCCTGTGTCCTGCACCTTGCAGGCCTTGTCGAGCTTGACCAAGTCAACCTGGGCGTAGCCATCGGCGCGTGCCTCACACCCGTAGCAATGTTTGTGATCAGGATTGTTACAGCGGCAGCAAGCCGCGTTGAGGACGCGGTTGTGCCCGATGAAGAAGGCGAAGAGTCATGAGCGTCAGCGGATGGGCCAAGAACAACGTGGCAGCTCTGGCAACTTGGCTTGGAGTTGCGCTTTCGCTTGTTGCTACAGCGGCTGCGAACGTGGCCATCTCCCAGGACACGCAGTCCGAACTCGTCGAGACCGTGGAGAAGCACGGGGAAGACATCATCCAGCTAGAGTCTGACGTGCGCTCCATCAAGGAGCAGCAGGCCCGCCTGGTCAAGGTCGCAGAGAAGACCGAGAGTGTTCTGTCTGAGCTTGATAAGACCACCGCCGAGTTGAAGGTGATGGTCCAAGCCATGCGACAATGATGTGTCTGACGAGAAGTGGGATTCGCGTGAAGTGTTTGGAGAGACTGAGGACATCATCATCGATGTCATACTCAACCACCCTCCATGCACCTACGTTGTTATCGGTGACGACCCCGACCCAGCAGTCGGAAAGGCATACGCAAAGCTAATAGTACCGCACTGGGGTGAGGCATGAGCCTGAGTAAAGACGAAGCAGATAAGCTTGCAAAAGCTGATGAGGTCGAGGCATTAGCCTCACAAGGCTACACTCACAAGCAGATTGCAAAGAAGCTCAACATCGCACCATCAACAGTGCATCGCCGCAAGTCCGTTGGAGCTACCATACGGGACAGGGTAGGCGCCGCAGTAAAGCCTACCACCGTTGAGCGCAGAGACCTGCCGTCCTTTGATAGATGGGACATGCCTGGGGAGAAGCCTGATGACCTAGGCTATGATGACTTCGACGATGATGTGCCCATTGAGGACCTGATTAACGAGCGCAAAGAGCGCTTCAAGCGCCTCGATGGCAAGAAGACTAGGCGTCACACCCGAAGGGTGCAGGTGAAGCTCCCAGGGCCTGTAGCCATCACGCACTTCGGCGACCCTCACGTGGACGACGATGGCTGTAACTGGCCTGAACTTCTGCGCACTGTCGAGGTTGTATCTAAGACAGAGGGCATGTTCGCTGGCAACATCGGCGACACCACCAACAACTGGGTGGGTAGGCTTCAGCGCCTATGGGGGCATCAGTCCACCACAGTGGACGAGGCCATCCGCCTTGCACACTGGCTCTTCCATAGCGTGCCCTGGATGTACTGCGTACTGGGCAACCATGACAAGTGGAACCATGGCGCACAACTGCTACGCTACCTCACTCAAGGCGCTAAGATTGCAGTGTTCGCTGAGAACACAGCGCGTCTTGAGCTTGAGTTCCCCAAAGGCGACCCACTCAGGGTGGTCGCCCGTCATGACTTCAAAGGCTCCAGCATCTGGAACAGGGCACATGGCCCACTGCGTGAGTCGAAGCTCAACCCATGGGGTGACATCTACATCTCAGGCCACCGCCACATCTGGGTCAGCCACCATGAAGAGGGCACAGATGGTAAGCCACGCCACGCTCTAATCGTCAGGGGCTTCAAGGCTTACGATGAATATGCAGAGACGCTCGGTTTCTACGAGCATCAGCACGGTGAAAGTGTTACCACCATCCTAGACCCGACACACCCCAGCCCTATGCAACGAGTGCAGGTAGTGTGGGATGTCGAAGAGGCGGCGGATATACTGACATGGAAGCGTGGCAAATATGGGCTCACCTCTTACAGCAAAAGAACCCGGTGATCAGGCCACCCGGTGACGACCACGCCATGCCAGCGCTCATGTTCCTGGCCGCGTTCATCTTCGTGGGCCTCTTTGTCGAGGTATGCTCTCCTTCTGAGCCTGAGCCATCCTGGTACCGAGCGTTACGTCGAGGATAACTGCAAGCGCTGTGAGCTAGAAGGTAACGAGTGCTGCGTGTACATAGACGCAACACGGTGAAAGGGCTCCCGGCAGGTAATGTCGACAAGGCCGAAGCCTCAGCTTGATTGTGGTTGCACCCACCGGGAGCCAGCCAGTGGTCTAGTCTACCACTGGATGTCATCATCTTTGTAGTGATTCGACTGCTGATTGCTGTACCCAGACTGAGGTGAGTTCTGCTTACGTGAGCCACAGAACTCGAAGCGATAAGCGCGGATGTAAACCTTCTTGCGCTTGTTGCCGTCCTTGTCCGTGTACTCATCGCACTTGATAGACCCCTCGATGAACACCTCATCACCCTTGTCCTGGGTGCAGATAAGCTCAGCCTGCTTGTCCCAAAGGGTAACGCTGTGCCAGTCGGTGGTCTTCTCACCCTTGGCAAAGCCTGATGTGGCAAGTGACACCTCCACTACCGGAGTGTCACCCGCACCCACTCGGCGAAGCTCAGGCTTAGACCCAAGACGCCCCTTTAAAATCGCGATGTTAGCCATTGGCCATCCTCCTTTTAAGTGCCGCTCTCTTGCGGCGCATTAGAATCCTCAACTCTCTCTGCCAGCAAGGCTCACAGCGAACCTCGCCAGCACACACAAAACGCTTGCAGTCCATGCACCTTAGATGTCCTGCGTTCCTTGCTTCTTGAGCCAGTCTGTTATCACTGCCCTGCTCAGCCTGCTTGGGCTCATGTGCGCGCCCAGGTTGCCAGGTTGCTTGTTGAACTCCCGACAATAAGTCTCGATTGCTTCTTTTAGGTACTGAGGCATACGCACGCCTAGCACCACCGTCTCTGTTGGTGTTGGCTTCTTCGCCATCATCGCTCCTTCTTCCACTGGTTAAATCCATTACGACCTGCTTCGGTCCTAAGCTTGTCAAGCACCTTGCGTCGCTGTCCTTCATTCATCCCGCTCGGTCTGGGCATGCCCTTGGCCTCCAAGAAACCGGCAAGCTCGTTGTAGTTTTATGTCCAGCTCCATGGTCAGGATGGCGCAGAAGTGCCCCCTGTTCTCTTGCCATGAGGGATGGTGCTTGGCCTTCCTCTGCTCTTCAGGGGTGCCGGTTTGGCTCCTGCACCCCATCATCAAAAGGGACTTCAATCTCCGGGGGGCTGCTCACCGCTGCGTTGCCATCGTCATCAGGGTCATTCACGATGCCAAGGATGGCAGCCAACCCATAGCGTCTGGCGTAGGTGATACCTGAGCCATAGCCGTGAGCGTTCTGCTTCGAGGCCATCACCTTGGTGCATGACTGCACATACTCGCCACTCTCATGGCAGAGCATGGTGATCACCTCGTCTCCATTGACTAGCTGTATGGCCGATAGACCATGCTTGGTAGCCTGACGCGCCGTGTCAGTCACACTCTCAAGCGTAGCGTATCTACTCCTGAAGTGCGGGTTCTTGCCATCCATCGCTGCCTTCGGCTTGGTAGCCTGGAAGGCGGCAATGGCCTTGAATAGTTCAGGTCCTGGGTTACTCATCCTTCGGCTCCTTTAGTTCAAACGACACCAAATATCCGTGACACTCCTCGTCGAACTCGGCGGTCAGAGGCAGGTCGGGCAGGGAGTCAATGTCAACCCCCTGTGACTTCATCCTCGCCTTCGCCAGTTCAATCATGTCCCCGCGCGCAAAGCGCACCTCAACTGTGGTTATCATTGCTCTCCTCCTCTTTGCTCCCGTTCAGTTCCCAAGACACCAACCACTCGTCGCCGTCTTCGTCGTAGTTTATCTCTTCTGTGACTGCCCGCAGCATGGTGTCATTGACCCGGCTACCTCCTAGCTTATTCTTGGCCAGTTCGATCATGTCTTTGTAGGTGATCACCACCCTAACCTCTGCCTTCATTACTCTCCTCCTTCTGGGTTTTCTCTATCCACTGCGCCATCTCCTTGTAGGTCTGGTGTAGTGGGTGGTCAGGCTTGTCAGCCCCAATCTCCTTGAGCGTCAGCAGCGCTGACTTCTTACGTGCCATGGTGTTCATCACTTCCTCCTCGTGTGAGTACCATCCACCCACTCGATGGTGACGACGGGCTCTCCGCGCTCATCGAGCAGGGGTGTCGCTGTCTCTGCCCATTCAAGCAGGGCATCCTTGTCCACCCGATAGACCACCTCCTCTACCTTGACGTCGTCAGGTAGCAGGTGCTCGTTACGCTTGGACCACACAGGCTTGGGGTACGTCTCCTTCTGTACCAGCCATGCCTTCGACCCATCGGGGAGCTTCATGGACTTGCCCTCCTCCTCGCCCAGGGTGGCTTGCCTGCTATGGAAGATGGCGATGCCAAGCTCCTTGCACCTATCGATGGTCCGCTGGTTAGCCTTGATAGCCTTCTGGAACGTGGCCACCTGTGCCTTGAGGGCCTCGATGTCCTGCTCAGCCCGCTTCTTTGCGAAGTCAATCTTCAGGTACTTCTCTGAGAGGTCACCCTCGTACTGGTTGAGCGCCTCCTTCACTGCCCGTGCGGCCTCAGCCACCTCGTCAGTCAAGTCACACGTTGCCTTACTCATAGTGTCCCTCCTCTACTCGCCGTAGGTGGTAGGCCCAGAAGGCCTCCGCCTCATCTCCACGGGTTGATACAATGGGCGCACCTGCGATGCGGTTATGGGCGTATTCCCATGCCGCCTCAGCGCGCCCGAACTCGTAGCCCTCCCGCCACGCCTGGTCCTCTCTAGTAGCCCTCATCGATAGCCTCCTGATGAATCTCCTTGATGACCGCCAAGCACCCCTCAATCCACCTGATGTCCGCAGCCCTCGCTTTCGGCCAGTTAGATTTGATGGGCTCGCTCAGCACGCTATGACACAGGTTCTCAAGGCTAGAGAACTCGCGCCTGTATCGCGCCAGCCTCAACCCTTTAGGCGTTAGCCTCCACCTTTGCTTACTCATCACGCACCCCCAGGCGCCGGAAGAATGACAGGTCAGAGACCTTAGGGTTCTGCCCGTTCAAGTCGTCGAGCAGTATCTCAATAGACAAGCCCGCGTTGCGCACCTTGCCTTCCTTCAGCTCCTCGTAGATAGTCTCAATAGCTCTAATGATATCAGCGGTTTCCACGCTGCCTCCTTGTGTTATGGGTGTGTCGTACTTAGCACGGGTGTGCCGCCCTGTCAACCGTGTTAACCGTAGTGTTCATCAAGCGCGGTCATTACGCTTTGCGCCTCGTCATAATCACCTAGGTCTTCAAGGTCCCCGAGCAGACACCTGATTTCGTCCGCTATCCGCTCCTTCTCTTTGTGCAGCTCAGTGTCATCTATGGTCGCGTCCCCATCGTCTGCCCTGTAGTCAGGCTCAGTGTGTCGCTCAGCCCATGCCCTGGCACCGTCAACAGTGCTCGTGTGGTAGTCTTCCTTGCTCATGCTGTCACCTCCTCGACGCAGCAGCTCTGCTCGATGTACTCAAGGTCATCGTCATCCACGCCGACCCTGCCCTCTGCCTCAATGTGGCCAACGATGTCCGCAACGCTGGCGTGCAGAGCGTCAAGCAACTGCGACCCGTCAACGTCTTGGTCGTAATCAAAGCAGACCTCGAATGAAAACCTGTACTTGTCTCTCATCTCATCCCCCTTGGGTTGCTGTGTTAAAGGTGCCCCCTCCCCACCGGGGAGAGGGCATGCGACGCCCACCGCTTACGCGGCGTGACTGGTGTGCTAAAGCGTGGGATTGTTTTGCCCCTGTGCTATCGCGTACGTCTCAGGCTCCCCCATCCGGGGCTAGTCCCACCAGTCACCATTACCCCTCGCTTGTAGTCGCTGCGAGGGCCGGGTTTAATCTCTCCCCTTGACTCTCTTTCCTCCACCCTATCGAGGATGTCGTCTATGGTGGAGTTGCGCAGGGCCACGCAGCCTGTGCATAACTCCTCGCCTCTCTCCACGTGGCCTATCATGCATCGCCATTGGTCGCTCATCTCATCCCCCTTGGATTGCCATAGCAATCAGCGTCGCGTAAGTGCTTAGAAGTATTAGTGTTAATGCGTGGTTGTGAATCATGCTTGCTCCTCCATCACCCCGGTCAGGCCCTCTACCCACCGGGCCACAGCAGCTAGCGCATCCTTGCGTGTGCTGTGGATGCTTGCGCTAATCCCTGGCAGGTCGTCTCCGCGTTCGTCGAATAGGCACCAAATCTTGCGGCCACCCAGCGAGTCATGCGTTGACGACACGAAACATGCGTGCGCACCTTCGCCATTGCTGAAGTCGATTAGAACCTCTTGCGTTCTGTCTTTTTTGTGCCGTAAGGGGTTGGAGTGTGGGTGGTTAGACCCCAGTGTCAGTTTGAATGTTAGGTTGTGAATCATGCCCAGTCCTCCTTGGCCTATATAAGGCCAGCCTCAATCAGTGGTGATACAAGGCGCCCCTCTGCACACTCAGTGCAGGGGTAGTCGCCATCGGGCTCGATACGTGCCGCGTGGTCACACTTAGTGCAGTCCACGTCCACAGCGCCCTCGCTCATAATCTCTTCGAAGTACTCAAAGTCCATCGCTCAGCCCTCCATGTTAAATAGCGACCATGTGAAACGTTGTGCCCTCAGGCATGTGTGAAATCAGTTCATGCACCGTTGAAAGCGCTTGCCCCTCGCAAGATGCGCTGACTTGAATAGTGGGCAGGTGACTAGCGCCACGCCACGTGGTGCCAAGGTTGTCGGTGGTGGTGGTAGGCACGGTGATAATAACGTTGAACTGCATCGCTCAGCCCTCCCCTAGTGCGCGACGATTGCCACGTCTTTGCGGTTATCATTGTCACCCTTGCGACCGTCGCAGAGGTTACACTTCTCACAGGTTGTCCGTGCTCCCGCTTCTTTAGATGCCGGGCACAGCACCTCGCCCTTCTCTAGCTCGCTCACATCCGATATGATTCGAAAGGTGCGGTAGCCCTTGCCCTTGGCCTCTAGGCGCTCAGCTTGCGTGTGTACGCTCGCCATCACCCTAGCCCCCAGCGCATGCTCGCGCCATTGGTGCGAGTAGCCGGTCCCCTTGAAAGGGTCCACACTGGCCCACACGTAAGCAGGCACGGCGGCCGGGTCACCATACGAGCCACGCCTAACCCGTCGACCTGCTACCAGTCCAGGCACGGCCTCCAAGGGCGTGACGGGTAGGTCACGGTTAGCTTTCCACGTGGCCCTCGGCGCATGGAATGTCTTGACGTAGCAAGGCTTGGCCTCGACTGGGTTAGCCTTGTGTAGCAAGGGGCGCAGTGGACATCGGCCGCATACGCTGGCGTCCTGTCCTGTTTTCTGTGCGTCCTGAGGTGCTACGTCGTAGCGCATGACCCAAGTCTGCAGCATGTCGCCCGTCTTAGTGTTCTTGCTGCTCTTCTTGAGTCCTGTCATTAGGACAATGATGCGAGCGCCATCGAGCTGCGACGGCCCGTCATATATCTTGATGGTGTTCATGGGTAGCTACTCCCGTTTGGGTTATGGGTGAGCGCTAAATAGCACGCGCTCATTGTGCTGTCAACATTGTAAACGGTTAGTCGTTTTCAATTGGTGGTCGATAGGTCTCGACGGGGTCGAGGCCAACATCTTCCCATCGGATTGTGTTAGGCGTCTCGACGCTCTCGTATCCGTCATACTCTTTGATGCGGAAGTGGCAGCCCTCGATAGTGACAACCTCCAGGTTAGCACTATCGCCTGAGGCCTCAGCCCCTAGCTGCTCCACTACCTCAACGAGGTCATGGTCGTATCGCGGGATGCTATATTGCCAGACCCTTAGACGTTCTGGGCTTTCTTCGGCCATGCCCTTGATAAGGGCAAGCGCCTTAAGCGCGCGCTCACTTAGGCCGAAGCCACCGTAGCACGTGTTTATCACTATTTTGTTCATGGTGTCCTCTCTGGGGTTAGTGGGTTGGTTCAATGGGCTCGTCAACGTCGTGCTGGTCGTAGCTGTCGAGTATCTCACGCCGATACTTCTTGCGCGCCTCTGGCCAACACTCAGAGCATCGCTTGTCTAACGGGATTCCCCTGGCATCGTAGCGCCAACTTGGCGTCTTATCGCTTCCACACTTGCACTTACGCATGGTCGCACCAATCGCACGCGGCATCGGTGCAGGGCTCAGCCTGCTGGTAGTACTCGGCCACAGCCTCGGCGAGGTCTGATAGGTCGAAGCACACTCGCTGATGCAGTGTGCCGTTATCGAATGCCCAGCCCTTAGGGGCTGTCACTGTCATTTCATGCTTATCCACGATAGGCCTCGGTGCCTTTGTCGCTGCTTTCATGTTGTCCTCTCTTGGGTTATATGGCTGAGATTTCAAAGACTCGCGCGCCTCGCTCGTGGCACCATTCGGATATCTCTCTCACTACGTCGGACCAAGTGAAATGGTCCTCCTCGGGGCCTTCAAATACCCCTTCACCCTCAACGCCGTTGCCACCCTCGTAAATGCCATAGAAATTCATACCGGGCTCTGCCTTGCCGTAGCAGTAGACCTGATAGCTTCCGGCCTTGTCCTTGGTCCAAATCTTGGTTGTCATGTCGTTTTTCCTTTCAAAGGTTAATCAATCGCAAGAGAAGCCTGCACCTACCGCGCCAGAGTGCCAGAGGCGTTGACGCGTTACGTTGTAGGCTTTTCTTGGGGCTGATTAGGTTTGAGCGCTCAGTGCAGGGAGTGAGATTCGAACTCACGAACACACCAACTGATCACATCGGTGCGGCTTCAATCCAAACCACCGCGCAAACTATCTCTGCCTCTTTGCGCGTGGCCTACTTACTACGTCGACTTAGCAGCTCCGTGCCTTTCCCTGCACTGAAAACTCAAACCTTCCCCGAAGGGTAGCACCAGACCGTAGGCCATCGCTTGTAAGCAAGGGGGAGCAACCGTGCTATTGAATTTGCTCCCGTCTGGTACTGGTCCCGCTTTGATGGCTCGACATCTGTCAGGCTTTGCCCCATCGGACGCCACCGTCTACCCGTCATCATGGTTTTGCTACC
>FUIF01021971.1_pt1 | contig 10207 bp, 20 predicted proteins | sample 1003461 | NCBI WGS metagenome assembly FUIF01 (sample SAMEA80401918, study PRJEB19352) | marine metagenome
GTGCCAACAACGCCCGTAGCAGTGATACCGACATTATCAACGTCAATAACCTGATCCGTCTCAACGGTGACACCCGTGCCAACCGTACCTACCCCCGTAGGCGAGTTGAAAATAAGCCCAATACCCGCTGGCCCAAACGAACTGAAGTTCGCTATCATGTAATCGTTCATCGGGCCTAAGATGTAACTGGCAGAAGCCGACGGCAAGATTGAGCTATCGTTGTCCCACTGCAAAGCAACCGATACATCGTTAGTGTTTACACTGCCGTCATCGTTTAGATCGCCAAGTTTTCTGCCGTTAACAACTGTGTTAAAAAGCGTAGCTTCCGGCTGGAAACCCGCCACAGTCCTGCTAATGGCGTTAGTTAAATTGGCAGGAGGGTTTGAAACTTGTGAAATCTGAAGGCGGTTATTAGCAGCAACCGATACCGATTCAGACGCATCACCTGTTGAAGCTAACGGGGCACCAGCAAGGGGAGAAAAACCAAGCATTTTAAAACCCCCTAAATAACCGTTACATTGCCATTACTAGACGCTTGATCCGTGTTTGTACTAGGAAAAGCTCTTCCGGGTCCGAATATGATTCTAACAGCCCCCTGACCGCCATCGCCACCAGTACCGCTAAAAATACTTGAATTGCCACCGCCACCGCCACCATATAGTCCTCCCACTTGGTTGGATGTGGGGTTAGTGCCGCCTGAACCACCACCCGCTTGAACATTCGCGCCGCCTTGAGTTCCGTTAGAACCCGCACCAAATATACCTACACCACCGCCGCCATAACTTTCATAAACTGACGTACTCCAGCCACCGCCGCCGCCACCATCCCCACTATACGAGGGTTGACCAGAAGCGCGGTTCCAACCTGTGCCGCCAGATGAGGTGTATCCTGCGGCTCCCCCACCTCCTGCTGGGCCATTACCATTAGAACCCGTGCCGTCCGATATACCGCCTACATTAATAACTGCACCAGCATACCCTCCTGTTGTACCCCCACCTCCTGTTACAGTTTGGTTGTATCTTCCGGGGCTTCCACCTGCGGCAGTTAAAAGACCAAAGGAAGAATTACCCCCCACCGTGCTACCAGTGCTGTATGCTCCACTTTGCCCACCCGTTGCCACAATGACTGAAATTACCTGTCCGGGGGTTACTGAAATTGCGGGTACATACACAAGACCGCCGCCGCCACCACCATTCATTCTATATGAATAGGTTGAGCTATTGCTACTATAATACATACCGCCACCACCGCCGCCAATACACACAACGCTAATGCTATTGCATTGTGCTGGCACTGTGAATGCGTGACTCCCCGTAGTAGTGTATTGGAACTCACCGACAGCAGGAGGAAGAACGTTGGCATCCGTGTAAGTCTCCGTAACGTCCCATGATCCGCTGGACGGATAGTCATTCCCGCCCTTCTTGCCAATAACCCCACCTTGTTTGCGCCAAATACTCATCTAAATCACGCTATAGATTCATAGCTGCAAAGAATGTCTAAAGCCGAATTTGCACTAGCTAACGCATTAACTTTTCCAGCCTCATTGATATACAGCCCTTGGTCTTTTGTTAGAACGACCAGCGTAGTTGACGCAGGAACATTTATACCATCAGCTAGTAAAAATACATCTGATCCAGACGTATAAATCCTAACATCAACCGTGGCGTCAGAAGCCGTTTTGTTTGCAACCGAAATACTGTTAAGTTTATACACGGTGTTGCTTGGGACAGCGGTTATAACGTCAGCATAGGATGTAGTCAACGTAGCGCCCTGAGTCACGCCGAGAATGGTGCTGGCAGTCGCAATGTTTGGATTAGCCATCTATTCGCCCTCATAATCATGAGCTTCTATTCGTAGAAGTGTTGTGCCATTGTAAATAACGGCGGGTTTATATAAAACCTCTAATGTTTTTTTTACATCAAAAGCACCCCCTTCGTACAAAAGTTCTTGAATCTCTGCGGGTGTTTTACCCTGATCTGGGTGTTGCAAATAGTCCACAGCAAGAGCTTCAAGTTTTAAAGGGTCGGTTACTTCTACTGTTAAACTGGTCCGATACAACGTCATAAGTTACCTGCCAAACACTAACGACAACGCGGTTGCCTTAGCAAAATCATCTTGAGTAGCACCTATAAAAACAGTCCCCGCAGAGGTTACAGTGATTGCAGAGCCTGAGTTGCTGCTTTCGGTGGGACCGCGAGTTAAAGTATTAAAGGCAAAATTTCCAATACCTATCTCAAATTCGGAGCCTTCTTCAATAACATATCTAACATCGGCAGGGTTCGGAACTCCTGACTCGGTAAACGTCTGAAACCCCGGACTAGCCGCGTTTAACGTTATTTGACCCGTGCCGCCCCCTGCAACACTGGTGATCGTCATTTTTGCTCTATTCGTCAAAAGGGGCATTACTGTATCCGAATAATTGCATCACTGGCGTTTACGGCAGGAAACACAATACTAAAATCCCCGCTGTTTGAAGACTTGTTTCCACCAAAATTTAAAACAATCACGGAGTCAGTGGTGCCACTGCCACCATTAGTCTGAGTGTTGTATATCAAGGCACCCGCCGCGGTTATTGTAGAACTTGAAAAAGTAAGGGGTGTGCTAAAGCTGGTAAACGCAGTGGTACTGCTTGACGTAGGAGTCACATTGGTTAAATTAGCGCCCCCTGTAGTGTATCCCGCACCACTGGACTCATAGTTTGGCGCACCCGCACCGCCCGCAAAGTTTGTGGTTGTTGCGCCTAACGTCGCGGACTCTGTAAACAAGGCCAACTTAAACTGATGAGCGCCGTTGGTAAAGTTGTGTTGACCTTTCAACAACTGTACCTTGAAAGAAGTACACATCGCTTGAGTAATAGCCATTACAGCCTCCTGATAAGTTTAGCTAGGTCAGGGTGACCCGCATCTTTTATTGCATTACATACGGTAGTACGGTCACTTTTAATAGCCTCTTTCATGTAAAAAGCTAATACCGACTCAATGTGGTTTCGGTACTCTCGCGCCTGATCTCGTATAACGGGAGGTGCCGAGTCAGACACAGAAACAATCTGCGCAGCACAAAGAGAAGCCATCTCTTCCGGAGTATGTCCACGATTGTTGGTGGTGTGTACCGTAACAATCGGCGTTTGAGGCAGTTCCGTCGAGGCTGAAAACATTACTGCTTCTCCCTAATAACCTGACCCACCCTGTAGTCTTGAGTGGTTTCTTTGGCTTCACCCAAAAGCTTCAATCCGATAAGAGATTCCTGAAAACGTTTGTCATACAAAGCCATCATATCAGGCTCTCCTTTCATGTAAATATACGCCTCTACTAAAGCCGCGTACAACAAGCTCAACTCAGCATTCTCACTTAACCACGTCGTGCCGCCATCTGCTCCCGCAGTCAAGCTTGCAGGTCGGTATAAGTAATGAAGCTCCGCATTGTACGTGTCGTTGGGGGCAGGGGACAATAAAAAGTTACTAACGTCAAACGTAGCGTAGTATTTCGGCACACCTGTTGTGTCGCTTGAGGGGGCATATGACTGCAAAAAACTCGGGTCTTTAAATTCAACAAAAGACCTGTCCCCTTCACCCGAAAAACAATGCCTATGGCAGCATAAGCCGCACGATTAGCTAACATGTAGGTATTCATAGCACCTTCTATGTATGCGGTAATCTCCGCAGAAGCTGTACCGCCCTCCCACTGTAAAGCCGAAGTTGTATCATTAACGGTTACACTTCCATCATTGTTTATGTCACCAAGTTTTCTGCCGTTAACCGAAACGTCAAACAACGTGGCTTCTGGCTCTTGGCCTGAAGTCGCCCTGCCTAAAGGGGTAGATAAATTGCCGCTAGTTCTTGCGATTCGAGTCGGAATAGATAGACTTAAAGAAAAAGGCGCTAAAAAATCAGTGGGCATGGCTAAGAATTTATTGGCTGTCGTGGTAACGCCCGTAGCGTTTTTACGAAACAGACTTAGCTGAACGCTTTTTAAAATACGCTCTTCTGATTGTCTGATAAATACGGGCAAGTTTGTTATAAACGAAGGCTCCGAGTTTTCCGTATAATCTTGAATTGTTTGTTTTAGCTGCGCGTATGTAAAACTCATCTTAGGCCCCTTGTACGTTTATGTTACCGCCAAGCGGTTCATCATTCACGTTTCCTGAAGAACTGTATCTCAACTGACTTGGCGCACTTTGCGGAACAGTGATCTGTAAAAAAGCACCCGAAGTTCCATCAGTTCCAGAGTTAGTTACCCCCGAAGTAAAGCTAGAACTACCGTCCCACAACCTAAGATTGTAGCCAAGGTTGGTTGAATCTGACACGTCAAAACGATAAGTCAAACCCTTGGTTATATTTATGTTAAACTGCGTGGACTGAGAGTTGTTCAAAAAATAATTTAAGGTACTTCCAAAAGGTGGTCCGCCAACCTGTTGAACCCGCATGGTAAACGTGGTTACGTCGGTTTCCACGTCGGCAAGATCGTTAACTTGTCCAGTAGCAAACACCCCTTCCAGATCAGAAGACACATTTATAACGTTTTCCACTACGCCTTCTAAGGTTACTTCTCCAACGGCGCTTTTTGCCACAAGGTTGTCTTCCGTTAAACCCAAAAAATCTCTCAACCCCACAGGATTAAAGCCGAATTGAGTAGACCGCTGCTGTTCTAGCTTTTGAGGGGGTCGAGCATTCTGTAAGGCTTGCGGATCAGAAACCGTTCTAAAGGGTCCTAATTGCGGGTGCTTTGGCTCATACTCGTCAGGGCCAACAAGTAAACCGTTCCATTCCTTTCGCATATCTCGGTAACGATAACGTTGCCCAGAACGGTCTGAAATAGCGTAAGAGTTTTTTCCCGAAGCAAATTTAGACATTAACCCGTCCTGTAATACCTGTTTTGTGGAGCAACATTAAATGAAGCGCGATCCCTGTCTTCGGTTGCGGCACGTTCAAACTCTTCTTCATACACAGCCTTTAATAACTGAACACGCTGCGGAGCCCGCTTTATAGCAATGTAATACGCTAATCCCGCAGCTAGGCAGGGATAAAAGCGAAAGGGCATGTCTAAAGTATTGGTGTAGGTATCCGCATCATTCATACGAGTAAGAGCGTTGTAAAACACAACGTCAGTACTGTTTTCAGGAGTAGGCCAAATCTTTAAACTGGGAGTTACTTGTCGGTCTAGGAAAAACTGATTCGGCCTTCCTTCGCTGGCTTTATTAGGTATAGTCTGAAACGCTTGTCGGTTTAGTCTCAGAAGAGTATAGTCAGTATCATCCCTGCGAATAACACACGATAAAATGTCGATCACGTCGGGCAGTACCGCATATTCGCCCGTCCCTTGAATCATAGTTACGGTGCGCTCAGAAATCGTCCATTGATTTAAACCGCGGTTTGCCCATTCAGCCAGCATTAAGTTTAAAGACCTTTTGGCGGTCTTTAAGTCATAGCCCGTTCGAACCTCTAAACCACAGCGTTCAAAAGCTTCTTCAATGTATTCTGCTACATCTAGTTCAAAATCTACGCTGTTAGAAACTGCCATGTCATTCCTCGTTGTATAGATTATCGAATATTCGATTAACGTCTAAGGTGTAGTCTAAATCAGATTTAGAATAATGTACATGCTGAGAGGGCTTGAAGTCTGGAGCGCCTTCCCCTGTCTCAAACCACGCAGGATGCGTTACTCTAACGCGATTGTTGGGCAAAGCTACAAGATTGCCCGTCCACTCGCCCGCGTTTAAAAGCTGCAACATGTGAGCCTGCTTGTGCTGTGCGGGATCATCTGCAACATCCGTGTCGGTGTAATCTACAGTAAACATGTATTTTGCCGGAAAGAAAGTGCCGTCAATCTTGGCTAACCACGGACACGGGGAAGCTCTTTCCAACACATACGCCGCGTGAGTATGTGAGGGACAGTCCCAAGGTTGTGCTTCATGTACTGCCATTGGTTTAGGCCATTCCTCTAACGGTTCGTCTGCAACTAAAGCCGTTATAGGCATTCGGGCCCACATAGCTCCGCCATGCACGTTCTCTCCCCCCTCTTCGTCCACCTCGCATCCCGTAAAAATAAGCTGAAAGCTTAAACAACGGTTAGGCATGGTAGTTACGGCTATTGCCATAGCGTGTAAAAATTCACCATGATAACGTTCATGGTTTACAGTATACTCGCGGCGAACCCAGCACTTAAAGTGAGGGATATTGCTCTGCAAAAACGGCATTCAGGCTATTTTCTTTTAACCGCGCCGCCTTTAGCATAACCCTTTTTCTTCATCATAGCGCCGCCCATGCGACGTTTTACTGCGCCGCCAGCCTTCATCTTTTTTGCTGCACCGCCCTTAGCGTAACCTTTTTTCTTCATCTTTTTCATGCTACTGATCCTGTTGCTCGTTTACGTCTGTTGCTTAAAACAATGCCGCACCCCCTAGAAACTACCCCGTTTTTGTTGGGCGGCGGCGGCTTTCTTTTGGCCTTGGTGGTTTTGATTTCTCCGCCAAACCTTGCATATTTAACTTCAGCGGCTTTGGTGTTTTTAACGGTTGTTTTACCTTTAGAGCCTTCTCGTTTTTTCTTCTTAGCTGTTGAAGCTCTTTGAGATTGGGAAAGAGAAGCCGCTTTAGACCGAGGCAAACATCTGTCAGGGTTCTTCTTATCTTTCGAAGTGCCACATTTACCTTTAATCTTTCCATCGGTCCCAATCCTAACCCAATCCTGTTTTACCCAATCTTTTAAAGCACCCATTAGGCCGACGCCTTTTTCTTCTTGCCCTTAGCTCCCTTTGCGTAATTAGGGTCCTTGCAGTACTTTGATGCAGCCATATTAGCGTATGCCGAGGGGTATGTATCAAAGGTCCTTTGAGCCCAAGCTTTTCCCGCAGGACAAATCTTGCTACCCTTAGATTTCTTTGAAGCGCCCTTAGATTTTCGAGAATAAGACATTAGCACTTCCACCTTTTTCTAGCCTGCCGCAAACGACTGTTTGGGTCTTTAGCAGCCTTTGGAAACTTCTTCATCTGACCCGCGGACCTTGCACAAAAAGACTTGCGCCGTTTGGCGTCTTTACTTCCCGCTTTAACCTTGCCCGTAACCGCTGTTTTAAGCTTCGATCCGGGGTTGGCTTTCCTGTGAGCCGCCACTCCCTTCTTGGTCATGCCTGCGCCCGATTTAGTCTTGCGGTAGTTTCCACCTCTACCCGTTGTTTTTGGTATTGGCTTTTCGTCAGACATATAAGCCTCAGTTGTAAAAAACGGTTGCGCTAGTCACGTTGGTTAGGACCGCAAAGCACCCACCCGTAAACAGCATTCCTTCGTCCGGAATATAGATGTTGTCATCCGTGTTGTCGGCAAACGTAAGTGTTAATTGAATCGCGCCGTTAGTATCAACGTTCTTGAGAACAAGGGTGGGACTTGTGCCACATTTGTAATGAATTGCTTTAATCCGCGCCCTGCCCGCAAAGACTGACCCTGAAGCGGTTAAGTGAGTTGCTTTTACGTCTGAAGCCATCTTTTAAAACCTCTAGCTGTGCGAGTTTTGGCAGGCTCTAAAGTAGAACCCGCCTCTTTGTAACTTACGCCTGTACCGTAGCATGGACCGCTTGAACATAATCCACCACTAACGTGCCTATGCCCGTTCCGGTGTTTACGCTCAAAAGACGAATACGCTTCGCGGTAGTGCCCGTGTTGTCCCAGTTTTGTACACGAGTTTGATCCGCACCCGGAGTTGCCGAAACAATTCCCAAAGTACCTCCTGCGACACCCGTGGCAGTAGTTAGAGCCGTTGCCGTAACCACAGTTCCGTCGTCGAAACCCAGACCCGCCGTAGAAGCTGCACCATTCCAAACGGTAGTAACATACAACTTGATAGACAAAATACGGCTGTTTGCAGGAATAATAATGGTCGTAGCAGGGGACCCCGAAGTAGCGGCCTGCGTCACGCCTACAGATTGTGACAAAACGACATAACCTAGGTTAGCCATATCCTTCTGCACATTAGTGCCCGAAGTAATTTTAGTTGGACCGGACCGAAGGGGTCCTGAAAATGTTGTAGTAGCCATGTGAATCTCCTGTCTAGGCTAGTGTCAGACGCACAGCGCGTCTGTCAGGGATGGCTTAATATACCATAAACTATCCAAAAAGAAAGGGCGATCCGAAGACCGCCCTGACAAAAAGAATTTACGCTAGGTTTAGGTTCCTGACCCAAACACCGAACGCCAATCGGATACGCCAAACGAATAACGCTCACGCGCTTTAAAGCGCATGTTTCCAGTATCAAAGTCACCTTCCATCGCGGTTTTAATCGCTGAACGGTTAAAGTATTTAAAACCGTTTGGTGCGTCAGTTTTGATGAAGAACGCATCAGTGTCCGTAAGGAAGTGGTTTACAACCGCACCCTCTGGAATCATGCCCATGTTCTTCATTGCGTTGTTGTCGTTATCAGCCGTTCCGCTACGCAGATTGGAATTGATAACGCGTTCAGCAATAAACTGAAGCTCTTTAGGTATAATCAGCTTCGTTCCACGAACCGCGATTTTAAGGCCGCGCTCGTCAGTAAGACCCGCAATGTCAATCAACATTTGCTCCAACGAAGTTTCGTTGAGGTCCGCTGAAACAGCCAAAACGTTCCGCTGATTGCCCGAAAGAGACGGGTGAGCGTTGGAACACAGAGCCGCGCCGTCGCCAATGGCGTTGGCACCCGCAGTGAACGCGTTGTTCAAAATTGCGGCAGCTTTGATCTGCTTGGTTTGAGCCATAGACCGTGCCAGAGCTTTCGTGTACCGCGAAGCAAGACGATCATACAGATTGTCCTCAATAGCTTCCTCAGTAATCGAAAAACGCCAAAAGCAATAGTCTCATGGGTGTACCGTGCGGTGTAGGTTTCCTGTGCTTCATCAAAGGAGATGGCAGTGCCTTCACCTTTAGAGGGAGCCGTGGAAAATCCTCCGAGCATAACTTCCTCTTCGAACGCCCGATCTGAGCTTTCTTCATCGAAGATTTCACTATGTTCGTTTTCGTAACGGTTGTATTCCAGACCAAACAAAGCGTTAAGTCCGGGTTCTAGCTCTTTCGCTAGTTGTGCGCGAGAAATAGCCATTTGTTAGCCCCCTTCTTAAACGCCTGTCGAAGTCGCGGTGGTCTGCGAATCGAAACGGCTGGTTGGTGAGTTAAAATGAGCATTAATGCGAACTAGCATTGGAATGCCCGCGGAAGCAAAGTCGCTGTTGGCTTCGTTCTCTGAAATACCCACAATGCGCAGCGGTAGCGTTGCAGTCACATCTATAGAAGCAACATTTAGCGCCGAATCAGAGTTACCAGTGTTAGTGGAACCTGTTAGAGCCGAAGTGCCCAGAGAAGCGTTAGCGAACACCGCCAACTGTGCCGTAGCCCGATCTGTCAGGGAAGCGTCTGACGCTACCTTAAAGATTTGCATCGGATTATCCGCAACAAAAGCCTTTACAGGGTGATTAGTGTCAATAGACACCGCACCCGATCCGGGCCAATAGTTTAGCCACACAGGTTTACCTTGTGTGAGGTCCATGTACTGTACGCCCATAAGAACGCCAAGAGCCGGAGTTGTTCCGCCACTTGTTGCTCCAGCACGTACTATTACTCCGTCGGCACTCGGCACACAGAGAGAGTACTGAAAGATGGCATTGGCGTTATCGGAAGCGATTTCATACTGAGTTACCCCAGTTGAGTTAACACCGCTTCCCACCAAACCAACAGGACGAAGACCATAGGCAGTATCTTGATTTGCCATTTGATATTTCTCCTAATTAGGTGAAACCTATTTAACGGGTCCACCAAAGGTTATACGGGATTGACGATCAGGTTTATTGATCGTCATGGTTGAATGTGCATTTTCCCGCATCATATCCTGATCCACTGCTTCCATTTGATCCTTGTTCCGCGAAGCGAAATAGGCCGACCTTTCAGCAATAGTTTCATTTGGAATGCGGGCAAGCATCAATCCGCCAACCCCAAACACACCAGCGTATTTACCTGTTTCAACTACCGGAGACTCAAAGTGAGGGTATTCGTCTTGACGAACAAGTTCCCAACCTTCGCGCAGCTTGGCGCTAATGTTCTTCGTGTCATCAAACCCACGCGTTTCGGCGCGAATCCAACGATGAGTGTAACCTTCCGGTGCAGGCGGTGCGTCTAGCATAGACGGGGGAGCCCACGGCTTACGCGCAGCCGTCTTTTCCCTAGTTTTGTTAGCGCGAGGAGTTCTGTCTGTC
>FUIF01009670.1_pt1 | contig 10192 bp, 9 predicted proteins | sample 1003461 | NCBI WGS metagenome assembly FUIF01 (sample SAMEA80401918, study PRJEB19352) | marine metagenome
CGGTGATCTTCGGGCCTTTGAAACGGCCTTTTTCGTCGATCGGGTTGTTCGCCTGCGCGATGTAATGATTCTCTTCCTGGTCGGCGGTGAGGTAGTCGATCTTCTCGGCCACGTTGCCGTCTTTGCACGGACGATACGGCGTTTCGATGAAGCCGAACTCGTTGATTCGGGCGTAAGCGCCGAGGGAGTTGATCAGACCGATGTTCGGACCTTCCGGCGTCTCAATGGGGCAGATACGGCCGTAGTGGGAAGGATGCACGTCACGGACTTCGAAGCCAGCGCGGTCACGATTGAGACCACCAGGCCCGAGAGCGGACAGACGACGCTTGTGGGTCAGTTCCGCGAGCGGATTGATCTGATCCATGAACTGCGAAAGCTGGCTGCGGCCGAAGAAATCGCGCACGACGGCGGCGAGGGCCTTCGGATTGACGAGCTTCGACGGCGTCATCGTGTCCATCTGGACGTCGAAGAGGGTCATGCGCTCTTTCACCAGACGTTCCGTGCGGGAAAGGCCCACGCGGCACTGGTTGGCGAGGAGTTCGCCCACGGCGCGGACGCGGCGGGAGCCGAGATGGTCAATATCATCGAGGAGGCCTTCACCACCGCGCAGCTTGAAGAGGTAGCGCATGGCGGAGACGACGTCTTCAGCGCCGAGGATGCGCATGTCGCTGTCCACCTTGAGGGTGAGCTTCTGGTTGATCTTGTAACGGCCGACGCGGGTGAGGTCATAGCGCTTCGGATCGAAGAAGAGGCGCTTCACGAGGGCGCGGGCGTTCGGCGTGGTGGGCGGATCGCCCGGACGCAGACGGCGGTAGATCTCTTTGAGGGCTTCGTCTTCATCACGCGCGGTGTCTTTGCGCAGGGAGGTGATGAGGAGGTCTTCCGGAGAGGCGTTAACGACCTTCACGGACTTGTGGCCGAGCTGCTGGAGCTGGCGGATGACGCCCTGGGTGAGCGGCTCGTAGGCGCGGGCCACGATGAGCTCGCCGTCGAGGATGTCCTTGAAGAGGATTTTGTTCGCGAGGTCTTCCTCGGTGAGGCTGTCCTTGATCTTGAGATCCTGGATGTCGTAGAAGAGCTTGAGGATGTCCTCGTCGTTCGGGAAGCCGATGACGCGCAGGAGCGTAGTGGCGAGGAACTTGCGACGGCGACGGCGACGGTCGAGATAGACGTAAAGGAGGTCGTTCGTGTCGAACTGCACTTCCAGCCAGGTGCCGCGGTCAGGAATGATGCGGAAGCCGTGCAGCCAGCGGCCGTTGAGGTGCTGCGTCTGCTCAAAGCAGATACCAGGGGAGCGATGAAGCTGGGAGACGACCACGCGCTCAGCGCCATTGATGACGAAGGTGCCGCGGACGGTCATGAGCGGAATTTCGCCCATGTACACGCGTTCCTGCTTGGCTCCGGCCTCGTCCTTGAGTTCGTAAGTGACGTACAGCGGCGCGGAATAGGTCTCAGCCTCGCGGATGGCTTCGAGGGAGTTGAGCTTCGGCTCGCCGATTTCATAGAGGACGAAATCGAGCGTCATCTTCTCGTCGTAGCTGGTGATCGGGAAGACTTCCTTGAAGACCGCCTGCAGGCCCACGTTTTTGCGCTTGGAGGGAAGGATGTTCTGCTGGAGGAACTCCTCATACGAACGGAGCTGGATCTCGATGAGATTCGGCGGCTCGGCGACTTCGTGAATCTTGCCAAAGTTGGTGCGCTGGGACATGGGACGAGAGGGCGGGTTTAGGGACGATGTGGGGTGGCAAAATGCGCTGTGCGCGGCGGAATTCAGACGACGAGGCTGAACTCGGCCGCACACGGCGGGAAGCTCGACCATTCACCGGAAACCACGGTTTTTGCGGTGAGGCCGGAGAAGGCGAAATGGGGCGCAAAACGGCTCGAATCGCACGAAAACCCGCCCGCACGGCTGAAACCGCGCTGAGAGAGATTTTCGGAGAAAGAGCCTGTCATGCTATGTGTGGGAAATTTTCGGGAAAAAGGCCGGTTTGGATGTTTGGAGCACCGAAACGGGCTTTTTGGTCTTTTTAGGGCCGCTCAGGGCCGCGTGGTGGAGAATCAAATCTGCCGCCACGCGGCCAAAGAGCGTATGTCGGTTGAAGAACCGTGTCGGGATTACTTGATCTCGACCTTGGCGCCGGCGGCTTCCAGCTTCTTCTTCACTTCTTCCGCCTCTTCCTTCTTCACGCCTTCCTTCAGCTTGGCGCCGCCTTTTTCGACGAGGGCCTTGGCTTCGGCGAGGCCGAGTCCGGAGACGACGTTGCGGACTTCCTTGATGACGGCGATCTTGTTGGAGCCACCATCGACGAGGATCACGTCGAATTCGGTCTTCTCCTCAGCGGCAGGTGCGGCGGCACCACCACCACCGCCAGCGGCGGCAACAGGAGCGGCGGCGCTCACGCCCCACTTCTCTTCGAGGGTTTTGACGAGTTCAGAGACTTCGAGAATGGTCAAGCCACTCAGTTCTTCTACGATTTTGTTCAGGTCAGCCATGTTAGTGTGTCGGTATCGCCGTTCTCCGAAGCCTCGGATGATTTAAGGGCAAAAGCTTCTGCCCCGGCAAGGAACCATTGGGTGTTTGTGTGTTCAGGCCGTTTGACGGGCCATCGGATCAAATGGGTTTGGATAAAGCGGTCGTGGATTACGCAGCAGGGGCCTCGGCGGGAGCCGGAGCTTCGGCAGCGCCGCCACCATCCTTCTCCGCCTTGGCCTTGAGGGCGCGGGCGAGAGCAGAACCAGGAGCCTGGAGAACGCCGAGGAGCATCGAGTAGAGAGCTTCGCGGGAAGGAAGATCGGCGAGCACCTTGATGGAGGCGGCGTCGAGCAGCTTGCCGTCGAGCACACCGGCCTTCATGACCGGCTTCTCGAACTCAGCAGCGAAGTTTTTCATGATCTTCGCGGCAGCGAAGATTTCCTTCACGCCCGTGACGAAGGCGCTCTGCCCGGAAAGGTGGGCGGCGAGCTCTTCAGGATAGCCGGCTTTGCCAGCGGCCTTCTGAACGAGGTTGTTTTTGAAAACGTGGATCTCGGCTCCGACGGCGCTGAGGCGCTTGCGCAGCTCGGCGAATTTATCGACCTTCAGGCCGGTGTAATCGACCACGAGCATGAACGGCGAGGCGTTCACGCGGCGCAGGATGTCTTCAATGAGAAGTGTCTTTTCAGCTTTCATGATTCAGTTCGGCGCGTGGAGGTTAGAGTTTGATGTACTTGGACACGTCGATGCGCACGGCGGGGCTCATCGTGGAGGCCAGCGTGATGGTCTCGACGTAGCGGCCGCGGGCGGAGGCGGGCTTTGCACGGGACACAGCTTCGATGAGGCTGCGGGCGTTGTCGGCGAGCTGGGCGGTTTCAAAGTTCACCTTGCCGATGCCAGCGGCGATGTTGCCGTTCTTGTCGAGCTTGAAGTCGGCGCGGCCGGCCTTCACAGCTTTGACAGCACCAGCGGTGTCGTCGGTGACGGTGCCCGTACGCGGATTCGGCATCAAACCACGAGGACCGAGCTGCTTACCGAGCTTGCGGACTTCATTCATCGCGGCCGGAGTGGCGATGGCGACATCGAAGTCGAGGAAGCCTTCCTTCACCTTGGCGATGAGGTCTTCGTAACCGACGATTTCAGCACCGGCGGCCTTGGCGGCCTCGGCAGCATTACCGACGGCGAAAACGGCCACTTTGACGGACTTGCCGGAACCATGAGGCAGCGGGCAGGTGCCGCGGACCATCTGGTCGGACTTCTTCGGATCGACACCCATGCGGAAGGAGAGGGTGACGGTCTGGTTGAACTTGGTGCCGGGGAGCTTGCGGAGCAGGTCAGCGGCTTCCTCGATGGAGAAAAGCTTTCCTGCCGGGACCATCTCGGCGGCTTTCTTGTAGCGTTTGCTTCGGGTTTGCATGGTGTGTGTGCAGTGTTTGCGAACGGGTGGGTTCTCCTGCGGTGGGTTTGGGGGTGAAACTGGGGATTAGTCGGCGATTTCGATGCCCATCTGGCGGGCGGTGCCGGCCATGATGCGGGAGGCACGCTCAAGGTCCTGCGTGTTGAGGTCAGCGAGCTTGAGCTTGGTAGCTTCGAGAAGCTGGGCCTTGGTGATTTTGGCGACCTTCTTCTTGTTCGCCTCGCCGGAGCCGGAGGCGATGTTCGCGACCTTCTTGAGAAGGTTCGAGGCCGGAGGCTGCTTGGTGATGAAGGTGAAGGACTTGTCCTTGTAAACGGTGATGATGGTGGGGAGCACGTCACCGCCGAGCTTCTGGGTGGCGGCGTTGAACTCCTTGCAGAAGGCCATGATGTTCACGCCGGCCTGGCCGAGGGCGGGACCGATGGGCGGCGCGGGATTGGCGGCGCCGGCTTTGATCTGCAGTTTGATTTGTTTGACGATTTCTTTGGCCATGTCTGGGGGTCCTTAGGTTGTGTGTTCTTGGAAGAGGGGTGGTTTGAGGCGCAGAAGCGGCGCGGGAGAAGAAAATTACGAGGCGTCGGCCTTTTCGACCTGCCAGTATTCGAGATCGACCGGAGTGGAGCGGCCGAAGATGTTCACGGAGACGCGCAGCACGCCGCGCTCGGGATCGATCTCCTCCACGGTGCCGATCTGACTTTCGAACGGACCATCCGCCACGCGGACGCTGTCGCCGGGGCTGAAGGCGATCTTTGGCACGGCACCATCTTCCTTTTCGCGGGCCTGGGCGAGGATGCCGTCCACGTCACGCTGACGCATGGGCATCGGGTTGTCCTTGCCGCTGGCAAAGTTGAGCACGCCGTCGGTTTCCTTGATGAAATACCAGGAGCGGTCGATGAGGCGGTTGTGCTCGTCGAGCAGGTGGCAGTTCACGAACACATAGCCGGGGTAGAACTTTCGGTTGTGCTCACTGCGCTTGCCTTTCTTCACCTCGGAGACGCGCTCCATGGGGACGAGGACTTGGTAAACGAAATCGCCCATTTCCTCAGTCTGGATGCGGCGCAGCATGCTCTCGCGGACCTTGTTTTCAAGGCCGGAACGGACGTGGATCGCATACCACTGGTCTCTGGCGGGGGGAATGGTGGCCATGGTTGGAGCTGACGAGGCGGGTAAAAAGGGAAAAAGAGTGCCGGAAGGCTCCGGCGGGCATTTTTATTTGCCGAACCAGGTCTGGGCGGCCTGGAAGGCCTCGCGGAACGACACGTCAAAAACAGCGACGAAGGCTCCGAGCAAGATCATCGCGATGAACACCACCACGGTGGACTCGTTCAACTCGCGATATTTGGCGAAACCCTTTTCTTTCGGGTCCCACGGCCAGGTGGCTTTTCTCAATTCGAGGAAAACCTCGCCGAGATATTTGCGGACTTTGCTCATGAAGCGTGACGTGTGAGGCGGATTTGCGTGTTATCCGGTGATTTCTTCGCTGGCAGGCCAGGAGGGACTCGAACCCCCAACCGACGGTTTTGGAGACCGCTACTCTACCAATTGAGCTACTGACCTGTGTGAGCGAAGACGCTTCCCGGATAGGTTGGCGTGAAATGACAAATCTGCAAGCTCGTCCCTGCTTTCGCCGGGAGATGAAACCACCGCCGGGCCTGTCGCCAGACCCGGCGGGGATTCAAACAAACGAACTTGCGCAGGAGGCTTAGTCGAGGATGTCGGCCACGCGGCCGGCGCCCACGGTCTTGCCGCCTTCACGGATGGCGAAGCGGATGGTCTTCTCCATGGCGATCGGGGTGATCAGCTCCACGGTGATGGAGACGTTGTCACCAGGCATCACCATTTCGACGCCTTCAGGAAGGGTCACGGAGCCGGTCACGTCCGTCGTGCGGAAGTAGAACTGCGGACGGTAGTTGTTGAAGAACGGCGTGTGACGACCGCCTTCGTCCTTGGAGAGGACGTACACCTCGGCCTTGAACTTCTTGTGAGGAGTCACAGAGCCGGGCTTGGCGATGACCTGGCCGCGCTCGATGTCGGTCTTCTTGGTGCCGCGCAGGAGGAGACCCACGTTGTCGCCGGCACGACCTTCGTCGAGCAGCTTGCGGAACATTTCGATGTCCGTGACGGTGGTCTTGGCGGTCGGGCGGATGCCGACGATCTCGACTTCGGACATCTTCTTGATGATGCCACGCTCGACACGACCGGTGCAGACGGTGCCGCGACCTTCGATGGCGAACACGTCTTCCACAGGCATGAGGAAGTCCTTGTCGATCGGGCGCTCAGGCAGCGGGATGTAGCTGTCCACGGCGTCCATGAGCTTGAGGATGTTGGCCTCGTGGGTGGCGTCGCCTTCAAGAGCCTTGAGAGCGGAACCCTTCACGATCGGGATGTCGTCACCCGGGAAGTCATACTTGGAAAGGAGGTCGCGAACTTCCATCTCGACGAGATCGAGGAGTTCGGCGTCGTCCACCATGTCCACCTTGTTCATGAACACGCAGAGGGCGGGCACGCCGACCTGACGGGCGAGCAGGATGTGCTCACGGGTCTGGGGCATCGGGCCGTCGGCGGCGGAAACCACGAGGATGGCTCCGTCCATCTGGGCGGCGCCGGTGATCATGTTCTTCACATAGTCAGCATGGCCGGGGCAGTCCACATGCGCGTAGTGACGCTTGTCGGTTTCGTATTCGACGTGTGCGGTGTTGATGGTGATGCCGCGTTCTTTTTCTTCGGGGGCCGCGTCGATCTGGTCGTAGGCGCGGGCCTGGGCGAAGCCTTTCTTGGAAAGGACGGTCGTGATGGCGGCGGTGAGGGTGGTCTTGCCGTGGTCAACGTGGCCGATGGTGCCGATGTTGACGTGCGGCTTGTTGCGTTGGAATGCTTCTTTGGCCATGAGGGTGGATGAGGGGGTGCGCTTGTGTTCGTTTGTTGGTTGTCGAAGAACCTCGCACCCATGAAGCGGCCGCTGGAGCTGTTAGAGGGACTTGAACCCTCGACCTCGTCCTTACCAAGGACGTGCTCTACCACTGAGCTATAACAGCATAACCTGCGGCGGCCCTGTGGAAGGAGGCCTCCTCCTCTTTCGATAAGAAAACCGGGGCATGGTGAACCTTGACTTGGCGTCAAGGGACAATACACCCCGGCCTGCGAATTGAAAAAGTGGCCGGAGAGTAGGAGGTCTGCCCCGCCTGTCAAAGTCTTTTTACAGCTTTGCGAATCCTCGTGAACGAGGCTCCCTGAGGACTTTTTCAAACAACACTCGGGCGGAGCCTCCGTTTGCACGCCTCCCCTACCCCGCCATACTCGGTCCACCCCAAGCTCGCACAAAAAAAGATGGCCCGTCCCTTCCTCACGCAGGACTTCCACATCCGGTGGTCCACCCTGACCCCCGATCACATCCAGAACGACATCCGGGAGGTGCTCGCCCGCGCCCAGACGAAGCTCGATGCCGTCATCGAGCAGGATCGCGGCAAAATGAACTTTGAGAGCGTCGTGCTCGGCCTCGATGAGGCCACGAGGGAGCTCAGTGAGAGCTGGGGCCTCGTCGGCCACCTCGATTCGCTGTGCAATTCCCCTGCCCTGCGCGAGGCGCACAATGCGATGCTGCCGGAGGTGACCGCTTTCTTTGCCAAAATCCCGCTCAACGAGCACCTCTGGGACCTGCTCGTCACCTACAGCAAGACCGAGGAGGCCAAAAAACTGAAGCCCGTGCGCAAACGCGCCCTCGACGAGTGCATGGAAGGCTTCATTGAGGCCGGTGCCGACCTGCCGCCGGATAAAAAGAAGCGCATGGAGGAGCTCGAGTCCGAGCTTTCCCAAGCCACACAGAAGTATTCCGAGAACGTCCTCGACTCCACAAACAAGTGGGAGCTGCTCATCGATGATTCCGCAAAGCTCCTGGGCCTGCCGCCATCCGCCATCGACGCCGCCCGTGCCGACGCGGCCGCGAAGGGTCTCGGCACCGATGAGAAGCCCGTGTGGCGTTTCACGCTGAAAGCCCCCTCGATGATCCCGGTGATGGAATACCTCGAGGATGCCTCCATCCGCCGTCAGGTCTGGGAGGGCACCACCGCCATCGGTCGCACGGGCGACCACGACAACACCGCGCTCGTCTGGAAAATCCTCCGCCTCCGCCATGAGAAGGCGCAGATCATGGACAAGGCGCATTTCGCCGATCACATCCTCGCGCATCGCATGGCAAAGAGCGGTCGCAGCGCCCTCAACTTTGTCGAGGACCTCAAAAACCGCGTCCAGGATGCCTTCCAGCGTGAAACCATCGAGCTGCAGGAATTCCGCGCTGATGCCGAGCACAAGGCCGCCGACCTCTTTGAGCCGTGGGAAGTCGCTTTCTGGTCCGAGAAGCAGCGAAAGGCGAAATACGATTTCGACGAGGAGGAACTCCGTCCCTACTTCCCGCTCGACAAGGTGCTCAGCGGCATGTTCCACCTCGCGGAAATGGTATTCGATCTGCGCATCACCCGCCGCGAGACCGTCTTCATCGAGCCGGGAAAAACCGCGGAAGGCCCCGCCACCAGCGCCCAGCCTGGAAAGTCCGGCCCCGTCGAGGTCTGGCATCCGCAGGTGAAATTCTACGAGGTGCGCAATGAGAAGGGCGCCCACATCGGCTCCTTCTATGCAGACTGGCATCCGCGTGACTCGAAACGCGGCGGTGCCTGGATGAACTACCTCAAGATGGGCGTCCCGCCTCATGGCGAGCACGACCGCCGCCTCCACCTCGGCCTCATTTGCGGAAACATGTCCCCGCCGGTGGGTGCCAAGCCCGCCCTGCTCACCCACGACGAGGTCACGACGGTGTTCCATGAGTTCGGCCATCTGCTGCATCTTCTCTGCGGCAGCGTCGAGGTGCCCTCGCTCAATGGCACCAGCGTCTATTGGGACTTCGTCGAACTGCCCTCGCAGCTCATGGAAAACTTCTGCTGGGAACGCGAGAGCCTCGATCTCTTCGCCCGCCACCACGAGACCGGCAAAACGATTCCCGCGAAGCTCTTCAAGAAGATGCTCGCCGCCAAAAACTACCGCAGCGCCAGCGACATCATGCGCCAGCTCAGTTTTGGAAAGCTCGACCTCGAGCTGCACATGCATCACGCCACCGCCGAGGGCGTGGACCTCGATGTGCTCTCGCGGAAAATCCTCGATGGCTACCTCATGGCGCTGAAAACGGAGGCTCCCACGATGGCCCGCCGTTTCGGCCACCTCTTCAGCAGTCCCACGGGCTACGCCGCCGGCTACTACAGCTACAAATGGGCCGAGGTGCTCGATGCCGATGCCTTTACCCGCTTCCAGAAAGAGGGCGTGCTGAATCCCGCCGTCGGCCGCGATTTCCGCGACAAAATCCTCTGCAAAGGCAACAGCGAGGACCCCGCGAAGCTCTTCCGCGACTTCATGGGCCGCGATCCCGATGCAAAGGCCCTCCTCGCTCGTGCCGGACTCTCCTGAAATCCGGCGTTTTCCCATCTGAGACTCCCTGTCAGGAAAAGAGCGGAACTTCCCTGTTGCCTGCCGCCTTTGCCGGATGCTATCACGCATCATCATGCCCGGCGTTATTCAGCTCAACCACCTTCGTAAACTGCTCGACGACGATTCCGAGGTGGTGCGCGAGGCGGTGCGGCGCGAGCTCACCGGCATGCGACGCGAGCTGCCGCAGTTTTTGGAGCTTCTCGACGAGCCGCTCACCGCCGAGGAGGAGCAGACCGTGGCCGACCTGCTGGAGCCCGCCCGCCGCACCGAAATGGAGGAAATCTGGATGCGTTGGCGCTGGCTGGAAGGCTCCACCGCGCAGCTTGAGGAGGGCATGAGCCAGGTCTCCGCCTTTCTGGATGGTTGGAAAACCCAGCCGGGTGATCTTGGTCTGCAACTCGACACGCTGGCACGCGTGGCTTTCGAGGAGGGCGGCCGCATGAACGCCCACGAGCTGGCGGAGTGGCTTTTCTCCCAACGTGGCGGCATCACCCGCTTCCGTGGAAACACGAAGGACTACTACTCGCCGCTGAACAGCAACCTCTTCTGGGTCATCGAGACCGGTCTGGGCAACCCTTTGAGCCTGTGCAGCATCTACCGCTTCATCGGGCAGCGCTTCGGCCTCGACATCGGCGGTTGCAACTTCCCCGGTCACTTCCTTGCCCGTGTGCAAGTGGACGGGAAGGAGTGGCTCGTGGACTGTTTCAACCGCGGCAAGTTCATGGATGCCGAGAGCGTGGCCAAGCATCATCCCACCTCGAATCCAGCCATGGAGGACCTCGTGCGCGAGCCTGCCAGCGTGAACGCCATCCTGCTGCGCATCCTGCGAA
>FUIF01000050.1_pt1 | contig 10188 bp, 3 predicted proteins | sample 1003461 | NCBI WGS metagenome assembly FUIF01 (sample SAMEA80401918, study PRJEB19352) | marine metagenome
TTCGGGTTGCCGCCGAACATGGGCGGAAGGGTATCGGCATTGAGAAAGATCTGGACTACTTCAATACCGCACTAACGCGATCGAAGAGGCTATTGCTGCCACCAAACAGCATGAGGCTCGTGGGTGAAGGCTTTGCCTGAGCGACGGACATCCGCAGACGTCCGAGAAACAGAAAAGCCCCGAACATATGGTATGTTCGGGGCAGATGAGACAAGAGTCTCGTAATCACAATCGCCTTTCGGCTGTTCCCTTTGTGGCAGATCGGCGAAAGAAATCAAAGGGAAATGGAGAAGAATATGAAAAAAGCCGTTTGGTTCAGTCGCCACACGATCAGTAACGAACAACGGGCGGAAATCACCGCCCGAGGCTACCAGCTGGTAGCCGAAGCCGAGGGTAAAACCCTCGGTTCCGTCGCCCTGCGCGACGAGGAGGACGTGAGAATCGTCCTCAACGGTCTGCGCTCGCTGGGCGTAGACGCCATTTTCGGCGTGTTTGCCGCGCCGATCCAGGCCGCACTGTCCGTCATGGGTCAGTCGGCAGACGACGAGGATATGGCTGGATGCCCGTATTCGCCGCGTGGAATGTCAACCGCGCAGCTGAGGGGGAACGCCCTCAATTTTCCCACCGCAAATTTGTGCGAGTGGGCACGCTAACAGACAAATAGTCCGATTCCCCGCCTTCGGGCGGGGCTTAAAAAGGCCACGCCAGGCCCTTCAGCCGGGGAACAGGTATAGCTTCGGCGGGCATGGAACCGCTCGAAGTTTATGCCGGCGCCACCTGGGCGTGGGAAATCACAACACCAGACTACTCCGCCGCAGATGGCTGGAGCCTTAAATATATTTTCACTAATGCCGCCGTCATCTTTGAATTTTTAACCGGGTAGTTTTTTCGCTTGTCCGATCCGGGCAGTCTTACCTTCCAGTTCCATCGCCCTCGATTGATCCATAGCGTTCCAGGTAGTTTGTCCATGGCTCCCTGCCTCTTTAAAAGTCCCCGCATGACACCTGCATGACACTTTTAGGACGAAATGTCCTGGGTGCCGACTCCTTCAAAACTCCGGCACTCCAAAAATCTTCAATGCGCGAGGTTGCTGTCATGATAGCACTGAACATTTCGCGTTTTATTAGGAAACTCCTTGACAGTTGATCTAAATGAGATCAATTACGAAGTCAAGTTGCCACGCAGGAGTTTCATAGGTTGGGAATTTTTCGATTGACGGGGCGGCGGCTTTCTGCTTCCTTTATTCGCGTTCTCGGCAAAGAACTCTCGTGGAAAACTCCACACGCATTAGCTTTCGGCTCGTGCCTGTATTGCATCTTCGGATGCAACATCGCTTCCACGATGTTCTTTGCCGAGTACAGGTGCGAGCCTCTTTTTGTAGCTGGACGGCAAACCGGCGAAGGGGCTTGCGAGCAAAACTGAAAGGTAAGCTCATGCAGAATGCAGTTATCCCGGCGAATGCCGTTACCATGGCCGACAACGGCCAATCCGTCACATCATCCCGTATCGTTGCCGAAGTTTTTGGCAAGGAGCACAGGGATGTTCTCAAGCGAATCAGAAATATAGAGGTTCCTTTGGAATGGGGAGTGCGCAATTTTGCGCAGTCCTCCTACATCAATGCTCAAAACAAGGAACAGCCCGAATACCAAATCACCAAAGACGGCTTCGTGCTGCTGGTGATGGGATTCACGGGCAAAAAGGCGATGGCCTTCAAGCTGGCCTACATCGAGGCCTTCAACAAAATGGAGCGGGCACTGAACCGACAGCCCGACCCGACCAGCATCGAAGGCGCAATCATCCGCAACGTAATCGGTATGGCACCGCTTGAGCAGGCCAGGCTACTGGTCGCCATGGAAACGAAACAGTTCCCGAAACAGATCGCGAAGCTGGCAGCACCAAAACCCCAGCCACTCCCGGCACCAACCGCCGACGGCCTGACGGGATACAATGTTACGGGCCTGCGCCGCCTGCTTCGTGAAATGGGCGTCCGTAAATCGTGGGTCGCCAGCGCGAGGCGGGACGTTCTGGTTATGTCGATCCTGCACGAGGGCAGCGGGGCGACGGCCTAATCCGCACACCACACAGGGGATGCCCCGGCAGGTTTCGGCTTGCCGGGGGTTTTATTTCCGTTATCGTCCGGTGTTATGAACGACAAAATCAAGCTCCTGATAGCATTCGCAATAGTTACATCCTTTGCCGCTGGATACATGTTCGCATCCAGTCGGCAGGATCGCTATTATATGACCACAACGACGCTTAAGCGGTTCGATAATGTTTTCCCGCAGGTTTACCGCATCGATAAGCGCACAGGGCGAACATGGAAGATTAGCTCTGACGGTTCTATGACCGAGATTGAAGAGCCCTAATCCGCCTCCAACCGCTTCAACGCCCGAACCCTGCGCCAGTAGCATCGCCAACCTTGCGCCCGGATCGCTTCCCCCTTCGAATCATAAAACCAATAGCGGCGGAAGGCGTCGAGACGATCTTCCCACGGCAAGCCTTTCAGGGCCTCTTGATTCTTATCCTGCTTTTGCTGCCAATCGGCAACGGCCTGCTCGTATTCCTCGTTTGTTCGGCCCTTGCGCAAGGGCTTGGCGGTGGAAAGGTGATAGCACAGGCGGCCTGTGTTGTGGAGCTTCGCCTCATCCACCCGTCGGAGCTGGTCGGCGCTCAACTGATCGGCATAGGCGAGCGGCTCGTCATTCCATAGCATACCTTTTAGATCCTTGCTGAATATTTCCTCCTGCTCCTCCGGTGTGGCGTCGAGGTATGTTGTGCGCGGGCCGTAGGTGTTGCAGCTCATTCCGAGCAGGGCAAGAACGCTCAAGGCCGTCCCCGTAGCGATTCCCTTATCCGCCATCGCGTCCTGAACTTCCTGAATGGAGAGAGGAAGCACCATTCTGCCGGCCAGTGATAATGCCGTCTGCTTCTGGCCGACTGGATCGGTCATATCATCGAACGCCGTCCACACCGCGCCGGGGACGGGGGCCATTTTGTACCGCAGGAACTTGCCGAGCGTTGTCGCCCGCGTTGTCGGCTTATAACCCTCGCCGAACTCGCGAATTTCGCCGGATGGCGATTTTGACGAACCCGCGACCATCCGCGAACTCAACACCATGACCGAAGAAAGCCCCGCCGTCGGATCAATGCGGGTTTCGCCGAACTTGATTTTTAGGAAGTCCGCCGAACGGGGATCAAACTCAACCGTCGGCTCATCGTCATCACCCCCGGCCAAAAGCGCGCCAAGAGCGACAATGGAGCCAATAACGGTCGCCGCGCCGGAAAAGGTTCGCGCGTATTCCATGGCGACGGCCTTCTTGACCCTCGCGCTTGTCTTTGAAAAGGGCATATAGAACGGCATCGCGAGGTATTGAAACCGAGATCCCACATAACGGGGAGCAAAGAAGATCGTGTTCAGATTCGCGGCCGCCTTATTCAGCATCTTGAAATCAGCTCGCCCGGTCGCGACATTTACATAGGTCGCGATAACCCTGGCTTCATCCAGCGTTACGCGCCCGCCGCGGCCGACATTCTCAACCATCTGCTTAAACAGCGAAAACCGCATGTTGTTCAGGAAGGTGACATAGGCACGGCCACTGGCGGCGACGCCGGGAACCTTTTTCGCCCAGCGCCCCATGTAAGCCTCTTCCTGCTGTGTAAGCTTGCCCTCATCCTCGGTGATAGCAAGCTTGGCGGACAGGGCGAATTGTCCCATTGGATCGTTTCGAATCTCTTCGGCCGCATCAAATTCCGCCTGCTTGCTCACCAGCGCCTTGAACATTTTCTCTCCGGCCTGCTTTGCAAGCTTCGGGTGCCCGTAGACGGCCAGCCCGCCCTGACGCATCACGGCGGACACGTCGAAGCTGGTCATAAGCGCCCGCGATAGATGAGCGGTTTCCCTTGCTGTATCCGCGACGCGCCCCAGCGGACTCAGGGTCGCCAGGTGATAGCGGGCGGCGGCTTCCCAAAAGCTTTGTTTCACATCGTCCAACTGCTTCTTGAGCTTCAACTCACTCTGCGACAACTGGCGGGGCTCCTTTTTCTTTTTGGTAAAATCCCCCTCGGCCTCGCGCTGTTTATAGTCGGCGATCCGCCGGCGCAGATTGGCCTCGTAGGATCTCCGCGCTTTCTCCTCCGGACTAAGCTTCGGTCGCGCCGCCGCACGCAGGGCATTCATTTGCGCCCGCAAGGCGGCGAGCCTTGCCCGTTTCGCCTCAATTTCGGGGGAGGATACCTTTGGCGCGGTCGCCTTGGGCGAAATGTCACCTTCACCCAAACGGCGCTCAAGATCGGTGATAGCACGATCAAGCGCCTTTTCGGCGGCCGCAATCCGCGCGGCTTCCGTGCGGCCCTGCTTCGGGAAGATTTTCCGATGTTCTTCGCGCAAAGCGTCGCGCTGATCACGAAGCGCCTTCAGTTCAGCATCCGGCACGACTTCGCGCTTTTCCCGGACAATGCGCTCGCGGTGCTCAATCTCCCATTCCATATCGGTGATAGCATTTTGCGCCGCGCGTTTGGCGGAATCCAATGCGCTTTTAATCTGCGCCCCGGGATTGGTCACATCAAACCCGCCGCGCTTTTTGGCCTCGTTCACCTGCTGAATAAGGCGGCGCTCCTCATCACTGGGCGTGCGTCGCTCCTGTCCGGTTTTCTTTGGGGCCTGCCCGGCCTCCATATCCTCCAGCTTCGCGAGCTGCTGAAGCTGACCGTGCAGATCCCGGACAACCTGATCCGCTTCATCTTTCGATAACTGCGAAAACTGCCCGTATCCACTCAGTGCATCCATGGCCTGCCGCCTTGTGATTCCCGGAATGGACTCCTTCAACGCCTCATGCACGGCATCAACAATCTGATCCCGGTTGCGTGCTCCGGCCTCGACCAGCTGGCGTTCAATGCTCCGCGCTTCGTGCGTTACCGCGCGGGCGGGTGCCTCGCTCAGATCCCGCGCACCAATACCTTCCGCCCTGGCAACCTCGTTCCATGCGGCACGGAAAGACGCCTCGCCCTTTGCCGCATTGATTCCAAGATGCTGACTTGCTACAGCCCAGAAGGCGGGCCAAGTGGTTACGCCGTCGGCGGTATAGGCCTGCGCCAGCGCGCGCGCGGCTTCCATCAATTCCGGTGCGGCGGCGCTTTCTCCATCAGCCAATGAAAAGCGTGTACCATCGCTGAAGTCATACCCCAGCGACTCCCAGACCTTTTTGACCCCCGCGAGAGCGGTATCCTTTTTCTTGCGAATCGCCGTTTTCTTCAAACGCCTGCGCTTTGCGGATTGGATGGACTTCTCGATTTCCTTTTCCACCCGTTTTTCGCGGGCCTTGTCCTCGGTGCTATCACCCTGCTCGGCGAGCTGCTTTTCAAGTCGCTCGATCTTCTTCGCCATCGCGGCGATTTCGGCGTGCTGTTCGGAAGACAACTGCTTCCCGCCATTGGCGACGCGGGCCTTGCGGGTCATCCCGGCAAGGGAAAAATCCTTTGCCAAAGAGATTTTGCGGGCAACCCCCGCACGCCCCCACTCCCGGCCAGCCGCCTTCGTCACATCCTCGACCCTCGCGAGGATGGCCTGCTGCGCAATAACATCCGCCTGCTTCAGGGCAATCTGAACGGAGTCGCCAGAATCGGCGGCCTTGAAAAGTTCATCGGAAAGGCGCTCAAACCCATTGTTTACGCGTCGGTAATACAGTTGAAGCAACGCGGTTTCCCGATCACTCAGCACGCGGGGGGATTTCTCAAGAACCATGATCAGCCTCTCGGCGGCCCCCGAATCACTACTCAGCGTATCGCTGGCTTCATTCAACCACTGCTGCTGACTTTCGGGGGCAACGTCCTCCAATTCGCCAACATCGCGCAAACGGCGCAGTTCATTCACCACCTCGTTTTTGATACTCGTTACGGAAGAGACCGCCGGCTTAATCTGCGTCCCCGACTCCATAGCCTTGCGGGCCAGATCGGACAGGGTTCGGGTATCGAGCGAGAGGCGAACATCCCCGGAAGCGTCCGCGCCCACATGGTCGCGGGCGCGAATGAGCAGGTCGCGCAAATCATTGGCGGTCCACTTGGACACAAACCCGGCGTCGCGAAGCTTTCTACGAAGCCATGCGAACACCTTTTCGCGGACATTGTTATACGCTTTCGGCTCCGATTCGGCGATACGGGCAAGCAGTTCCTCCGTCGCCTCCCTTCGGCCCCGCTCTTCCTTGAGGTTCAAGCCGTACTCCTTGGCAATGCCGTCCAGGCTCGCCTGCAAATGCTCCTGTCCGCCAATATCATCCAAAACAGTGTCGAGCGAATCACCCAGAAGCCCGCGCACACCCTGATGCCCAACAACCTCATGTGCTATCACCTGTTCGATGCGGTCCGGACGAACATTATCAGCAACAAGCCAGACGGCCCCCTCGTGATAAAAGCCCTCAACACGAGACAGATCAGCCCCCTTGGACTTCGCCGCCTTCTTGACCGCGTCAGGGATTGAATCGACAGTATCGGCAATCCGAATATTCACGCCGCGAATCTTTTGCCCGGCCTCTTTGATCCGCCCCTTGACACTCTCAATACGTCGGGATGGGAGGGCGCTTTCCAGTAGTTCGGCATGTGCGGGATTACTCTCGTCCAGCAAGGTTACATTGCCCCCGGCGTCATGCAGGGCATACGCGCCATCGCTGTTCTGGCGCAAACGAAAGCCATCGCCCAAATCAACATCCGCATCTTCCTTGACCGATAACGCACTGTCGCTTTCCCCTTGAACGTCCGGCGCTTCTGTGGTGTCTTTCTCCGTAGCCAGCTCGTTCTTAAAATGCTTCAGGTACGGACGAATACCGGACCCAAACTGTTTGAACGCCCAGCGCATGAAATCCCCGGCATCCTTCCCGGCAGCAACAAACTCGCTAAGAGCCTTATCAAAGTGAGGCTTCGCCTTGGCATAGGTCTCTTCATCGAACGACACTCCCATCCCCATATGCGTACCGCCGCCGAACAGCTCATAGAGCCCCTGCGCCGCTTCATCGATACCTTTGACTCCATGCTTGGCAGCCGATTTGATGATAGCAGAAGGGACCTGCTCTTTCGGCGCTTCTGTGGTGCTGTCGCTAAACTTCGGTGTGGATTTGCTTGCAGGTGCGTTTGCAAGCAAATGTTCCGCGTAGTCATATGCCGTTTTGCCGAGGCCGTAACCGTTCACTCTGTAAACAATCTTCTTTCCAGCCTCTTTCTGCTTTCGCTCAAACTCATCTTGCTCGTGCTGGTCCATTCGATTCCATGCACGGCGAGACTTATCTTTGATGCGATTTTCTTCCGTGGTTGACAATTCGACATCGCCATCGGCAACCATCGAGCGGACATGCTCTTTTACGGATGCCACCTTGCCATCGACGCGAATCTGTTTGTTTAGTGTTTTTACAATCTTACCGCGTTGCATCGGGGTCTTGTCATCTGCAAAGCCGTCGATGTCCTTTTGCTTCGCCTCTTCGGCGGCCTCTCTGTCAGCCCTCGCCTTCTCTTCTGCCTGCCATCGCCGTTGTGTCTCATAGTTCTTTGTGTCGAAATCAATCTCGTCCTGAAGGTCGTCTTGGTGGATGTATCGCAAGCCGCGCTGCCCCTCAGTGCTTACCTTAAGCCATCCATCAGGGCGTCCTTCTGCCGGACCAACCACCTTGCGTTTCCCGTTCTTGGATTGCCACTCGCGGACAGCAGGCTCCTCTGTTTTAACTTTCTTTTCGCCCGACTCTTCCGCCTCAATCTCATCGGCCAGTGCATCGAAATCCTCATCGGACATGTTGCCGAACTCGGACGCGGGCTTGGCGGAGGTCTCGGGCTCTGCAACCTCTGAAGCGACTTCAGACGAAGCATTAGCCGCCTCCCACTCAGCCTCTAGCCGGGCACGGGTTTCAATAATTTTCCCATCGCTATCATAAGCTGTAGTTGAAATGTTTTTTATTTGAGATGAGTAAAAAGGCAAATAAACATTACCCTCGTCGGCTGTATTTTTAATAATTATTCCGTCATGGCCTTTTGCCTTTGCGTCTTCAACAAGATTATCCCTCTTCGTTTTGTCCACCGTGTCTATCAATTGGAAATCACCTGATTTTTGACCTTTTGCGTCTAACACAAGCGGATTCTTTATATTTAGAGCGGCAGAAACGACCTGCGTTTCTGGAGATGGCCTCAACATTTCTCGAAAACTTTTAGCAAATCCCTCTGCAACATCTACTTTATCGCTAAAAAAACCAGCCCAAGGCTCGTTTGGAGCATCAATCGTTTCAATTCTTTCTCCGGTTTTCCAATACCTTAAGGGCAAGCCTTTATAAACAATCACATCGGGGGTCTGACTCTCAACCCACTCCTCCTTGCTCATCGTGCGGGGGTCAGGGGCTTCTGTGGTGACAGGTGCTTCACCAGTCTGTTTGGCTGGCTCTGCAACCTCTGGAACATTTTCTTCCGAGGGTTGGAACTGCTCGACCTTTTGCCGTTGCGCCGAAAGGTTAGCCGCTTCGCGCACCTGCGCGACTTTGGCGAGGTCGGGGGCGGTTTGTCCAGTTTCCTTTTGAATCTTCTGCAACTCAGCCTCAATGGCGGCGGCGTTGTTCTGCTGGAACTGAAGATCCTCCGGGGAGTCCATTTTTTCGCCATCAGCAATACGCTTCGCGAACGCGCTGATAGATTTCGGGGAATCCTCTTCAACCTCAAACGTCGGAAGGTTTTCTTTCTTCGGTACGACCGGGTTGCCGAGGTCGTCGAAGGCGGCGGGGGAATCGGCTCTCTGAGAATCAAGCTCTTTGCGCATTAACGCGTCAATCCTGGCAACCTCTGCATCATTACCATCTCGAAGAGCCTTGTCTCGCTGAATGTTAAGCTCCTGAAGAACCTCTCCACCCTCAACATCAGACCAGCGGATAGGACTCTTTTCGTCCACCTGCTCGCCTTGTTCCGGTTGGCGCGCAACCCTTTCCTGAAGTCGTTCTAGTTCATTTATTTCATCCAAAGTTAAAATTCTTGGATGAGCAATAACGGTTCCATCGGGCGCTTTCGCTCCATTCTTAGCCAACTCAAGCTCACTAATGCGCTGGTTAAAATAATCCTGCTGCCAAGCGGCGGGGGCATCCTGTGGAGCAGGCCTCCCAGCCTGCTCATCTGCCGGGGTTTCAACTGTCAAGGATTCCTTGTCAGTTGCCGTCGAGACGTCACCGCGTTTCGCCCGCCGCTCGCGACGGCGCTGTGCTTTGCTTTTGCGCTGTTCGCCGCTCCGATCGGCGCTCATAACCTCCAGTACCTCAGACAGATCCTGAGCAAACGCCGCACGTTCGGCTTTGGTAACACGCGGCAAACCGACAGCATCAAAGTCCTTCCGGCTCGGATTCTCTTTACCGGCAAGATTCGCGGCCGCCTCTGGATTCGCCCGTGCCCACTCTTCGGGAGACACCTTAATTTTGTCAGATCGGAACATACGATCAGTCATCATCTTACCACCAGATCCGGTGGCAGTCATAAGCAATGTCGTTCCTGCCGCATCTTTCGTATCTTCAATGGCTGCATCACGAATCGCACGTAAATCGACACCCTCTTTTTTCATCTGTTGAGTTGCTGCTTCGACAACGGCTCCTTGCCCACCCTCTTCCATCGTTTCCATTACCCAGCGCATCAGGAATGCCGTTCCGCCGCCGACAAGTTTTTTGCGCGCCCCATCTGACATTTTCAAAAGCTTGTTGACAACCAGCCCGGAAACCTGCCGGTCAACCGAAGACCCAAAACCTTTCATCCCTGGAATGCTTTGAACGGCAAGCTCAATTGCCGCATACGGCACGCCCATTTCCTGAGCTATCATTTGGACGCGTGCCAGCTCATTGTCTGAGACCTTATTCAAACCCTTATCCTGAAGATACCCACGCATCAACGAGCCAGCGCCCTGCTGTTGCCAAAAAACAGACGGGCCGATCCCTGTAGGAGACACCGCAATAGTCTGAATCATTGCGGGAGCTGTACCGGCCAACCCCTGAACAGCCTTCCCCCAGAAGCCCTCACGTTGCTGCGGCGCAAAACTGCTATACTGCTCATCCTTTTCAATCAGCTCAGAAAGCCTTGCCCGATTTGTCCCGGCGGCAGAATATCGCAAATCCTGCCGCGTATTCCACGCCCCATACTGCCATGAGTTAGGCCGCTTCCCTTTATTTACAGCATCTTCATATTCAAACCCGA
>FUIF01006285.1_pt1 | contig 10187 bp, 27 predicted proteins | sample 1003461 | NCBI WGS metagenome assembly FUIF01 (sample SAMEA80401918, study PRJEB19352) | marine metagenome
AAAATGGGAGACATTACAAAATGGAGAGACTGGGGCATTGATTGGAGCAAAGTCGACTTACTAGTGGGAGGTACTCCTTGCCAAGGTTTATCAAGGGCAAAAAGTGACCGAAAAAATTTAGAAGATTTTAGATCTATTTTATTTTATACATATGTTGATATTAGAAATCATCTAATGAAATGTAATCCCAATGCTCATTGGCTCCTAGAGAACGTTAAGCCTGATAGAGAAACACTATCTATCATGAACGAGGAGATAGGGGTTGAACCATTAGAGGCTAATAGCAATCTAGTATCTGCTCAAAACCGGATAAGGATGTATTGGTGTAATTGGGGTATTACTCCCCCAAAGGATGAAGGTATTCTAATTAAAGATATTATATACGATAATAATTATAAGGTTTTTACTGATGAAAAAATTGAAAAGACAAAAATAAGAACAAAAAACTATGTAAAATGGGATAAGTCAGGGAAAGGATACTGGAGCCAACAAGATAGAGCTTATTACCTTGATGGTAAAATGTGTACAGTGCCAAAAGCTCACCCAAACGACAAATTGAATATTGAATTATCTGAGGGAGTTTATAGAAGGTGTCATCCTGTTGAAGCTGCAAGACTTCAAACAATGCCAGACCATTATTGTGATTGTATTAAATCAGATAGTCAAAAGATTGGTTATTTTGGTGATGGTTGGACTGCAAAGATGATAGCACATTTTTATAGAGAACTATTAGGAATTTTACAAGCAGGTACAGAGCCTATATGCTTCAAGCAAGGAGAATTGTTTTAATGGATAACTTATACAACATTACCAAGACAGCTAAATTATTAGGAGTAACAACTATGTCAGTTTACAGATGGGAAAAACAAGGTAAGATTAAATTTATCAAAGTTAACGGCTTTAATAAAGTATCAGAATCAGAGATTAAAAGATTAAGAGGTGAAAAATAAATGGATATAAATAAAAACTCTTTAATAGAACAATTAGAAGAAGATATTTGTATGTTAGAACAAAAAATTCAAGATACACAAATGGATTTAGATGAGAAAAAGCAAGAATTAGAATATTACAATAATTTAAAATGGAAGGTTTAGAATAATGGCAAAAAAAATACTACTGGTTGCAATTAAAAGAAAAATTTCTTCTTACAGCCTAAAATTAAGAAACTAAGAAGAATTGCAGGAGGTGATACTTACACCGTTATTTATCTCAAACTTCAATTACTATCTTTGAAAAATGAGGGTAACTTATATTTTGAGGGAATTGAAGATGATTTTATAGATGAGTTGGCTTTAACTATTGATGAAGATGTTGAGAATGTTAAATTTACCGTTATGTATTTAATCAATCAACATTTATTAGAAGAGGTTGAAAAAGACGAGTTTTCTCTCCCAGAAGCTAAAATTTCAATAGGCACAGAAAGTGAGTCTACGCAAAGAGTTAGAAGAATGAGAGCAAGAAAGAAAGAGCAAAAAGCGTTACAATGTAACGGTGATGTAACAAAAGGTAACACAGAGATAGAGATAGAGTTAAAGAAAGAGTTAGATATAAAGAAAGATAAAAAGATAAAGAAAGAACCTTTTGATGATGTTTTTAAAAAGTTAGAAGTATCTGATTCTTTAAAAGAAACCCTACAAGATTTTATTCAAATGAGAAAGAGTATTAAAGCACCCATGACTCCTAGAGCCTTAGAGTTATCAATTAAAAAAAGTTAGAAAGATGTCAGATAATGAAAATACTCAAATTGAAATAATCAACCAATCAATCATGAACAGTTGGAAAGGTATTTTTGAGTTGAAGAGTAATCAATCAAATAAAGGCAATTTTTATAGAGCAGACGCAAACACTCCAAAAGAGAAAATCAATCAGTTTAGAGTTTTAGAATTTAGTGCAGAAGACTAGAAGGAAAGAATGGAACTACAAAATTTAAGACAACAGTTAGAACAAAAAAGAGCTATTAACTCTACTATCAATTATGATGAAATCGCTCTAAAAAGAGAAACAGAAGAAAGAGAGATGAGACTTAGATCAAAATTACTGAGCTATGAAAACTCTGTTCCTAAACGCTACAAGAAATCATCATTTGAAAACTTTCAAGGGTTTGGCAGTTTAAAGAGTTTGCTCAAATCTCTTCAAGGTGGGATTATTATTGGCGGGAACGGATGTGGAAAAACTCATCTAGGTTTTGCGTGTTGCCGTGAGGCAGTTATTCAAGGTAAGAGTCAATCTTTCATTACTGCATTTGATTATATTCAAAAAGTTAAAAATGAGTTTAATTCTGGTCGAACTGGTGAAGTTTTTAAGCGTTATGCAAAAATAGACTTTTTGGTGATTGATGAAATCGACAAACGTTACGGCTCAAGCACTGAATTTTTAGAGATTAATAGATTGATAAATGCTAGATATTCTGAAATGTTACCTACTCTTTTATTATCAAACGCTAAAGATGTTCAAGAAATTCAAGATTTATTGGGAATGGCAGTAGTTGACAGATTAACCGAGGGTGGTGCGATTATACCAATTACCGCAGAAAGTTACAGGCAAAGGAGTATTTTACTATAAACGAGAAAGAGTTTTTAAAACAATTCAAAGAAGTATGATAACAGTTGACAATAATAACAAATGGGGTTAATGTATATATATTAAAAGAAAGGAGGCTTTATAATGTTAGGAATTGGAGCAGATAAATTATTGCATTTTGGTGTTTGTTTTTTAGTTAACTTCATGATAGCAACCGCAACGCCAAGCCAAATTACAAATGGTGTAGGCTTTTCAGTTGGCTTGAGTTTAGGCAAGGAATACGGCGATTCAAGAGCAATCGGCAATAAATGGGATAATTATGATTTATTAGCTGACGGAATTGGAATATCTGTTGGAGTGGCAACAGGATTATACGTCAATGATTTATTATTAGACGGTGAAGATTTATTTTAAGGAGTTTAAAATGAGTAAAGAGTTACAAAATAAAATATATTGTTGTGAAGTAAATATAAAATATTTCAAAGAAAAAGCAGAAGAATATAAAGAATTGATAAAAAAAAAGAAACTGAAAAGTTAAATAAATTAAAGGAGCGTAAAATGAATTTAGAATCAGAAATCAAAAAGAAATTGAATACTTGTGCTTTTTGTGAACATAGAAACCCGATAACTCATGAATGCACTTTGAAAAAAGAAGAAGTATCATACAACGCAAACCCTTGTGAAAATTACAAGGAAGATAAAGGACTTGAAGAGCTTTACAGAGAGTATTTAGAAGATTTATTAAGTTAGATCAAATTTATACAAATAATTAAAATAACCGTTGACATTAGTATTAACATACATTATACTAAATATAGTTAAAAAAGAAAGTCATAGGAGGAAAATATGGCAGACAAAAGTATTAAGAATTTGGAAAAGGCAAAAGCTTTAATTGATGAAGTTTTTAAAATCAAAGAAGACAACAAGAATATGTACATTTCAATGACAACAAATGTATATAAAGACGGAGGTGTTAGTGTAGATTTTGGCTCAATTGGAGATAATGAAAAATGTTTTATAACTGGTTTTATTGATTTAGATGATTTTGAAACATCTGATATTGCTAGTAAAGTTAGAGATACAGTCAAAAAAGGCAAGGGATTATAAGGGGTTGGACGCAAAAGATAAGCATATTAAAGAGCTTGAAAAAGCAAAAGAAGAGGAGTAAGAAATGTTGATTGAAAATACAAAGGATATCAAGCCAGAGAATAATTTAGTAATGATAATCTACGGACGCGGTGGGGTGGGTAAGACCACTTTTGCGGCAAGTGCACCTAAACCACTCTTATTAGACTTTGAAAATGGTTCTAAATATCTAGGAGATAGAGGTATTAATATCTCTGTTGCTAGATTTGACAAATGGCTTACTGCTAAAGACAAGCAAGAATTGAGTAATGTATTACCTCAGTTCGAAACTATCATAATAGACCCTCTGGGTGATGTTATGGACAAGATTATTGATAGTGAAACCATAAGCGGTCGTAAATACCGCATGGCAGACGGTGGGTTAACCATTGCAGGTTGGGGAGAAGCTAAAAGACAGTTAAAAAGCTTCATTGAATGGCTAAGAGATTCTAAGAAGAACGTTATAATTGTATCTCATGTTAGCGAGATTCAAACCGATCAGGGTTTAGAGCACAGAATTCAAGTGGCTACTAAGTTGAAAGATAAAATACCCGACATGGTAGATATTATTTCTTTCTTAGGTATAAGGCTTAAAAGGGGAACTGAGGACGAGTACGAGAGAACTTTATACACACCCGCACAGGGTGGAAATTTCGACTCAAAGGACAGGACGGGACACATTCCTAACAGTGTAGTTATTAGTGAAAGAAACGGTTGGAATGATTTATTAAAAGCTATTGAAGCAACAAAGCGATCAAAAATGGAGGGAGTGAATGTATAATCTTACAGGTGAAAATTTATACAGAATAGTTAAACCTCATTTAGATATATCTTTCAATTGTGATACAAATGAGGATAAAAGAAGTTTAGAGAATTTAGACAAAATTGATACTTTACTAAATGCTTTATTTATAGATTTAGATGATTTGAATAGACAGTTAAGAGGTGAGAATAAATACAGTGCAGAACTGTTAAGAAATCGTTTAAAAGGTATACAAGAAAATTTGAAAGAGTATTTCGAAGATTGGGAGGAAAATTAAATGGCATATGAAAAAGACGGTATTCAATACCCAAGCGTAACAACAATATTAGGGCTTTTAGATAAGCCCGCATTAATCTCATGGTCTGCAAATTGTGCAGTTGAATATGTAAGCGAACATATGGACGCAATGCAAGATATTACAGACGTTCACAGAGGTGAAGAGGTTCTTGAAAATGCAAAAAAAGCATGGAGAGAAAAAAGGGACGATTCAGCTAGTAGCGGTACAATGGTTCATAAGGCAATTGAAGCTTATATTGGTGGATTGGACTTTGGATCACTTCTACAGAATGATGAAGCTAAACGAGGTTTTGAAGCTTTTCTTTCATGGGAAAAGAAGAACCATGTTGAATGGTTGGAATCTGAGGTTGAGGTGTTCAGTTTAAAACACGGATACGCAGGACGTTTTGACGTTATAGCAAAGGTTAACGGTTTTAGAACCTTGATTGATTTTAAGACTTCTAAAGGAATTTGGGACGAAATGAGTTATCAGTTGTGTGCTTATAGACAAGCTTACAATGAAAATAAAGATAATGAACCTTTAGAGAATTTGGCTATCTTACATCTTAGCAAAGAAACAGGAGAACCAACTTATAAAGCAATTGAAAAGAATATTGAAAGATATACAAAGCTTTTTAACTCATTAACAGAAGCTTACTATTTGATGAAAAACAGAAGATTAAAAAACAACCCATTTGTTAAAGCTGCAAAGACAGGCGAACCAGTAGAACTAAAAGAAATATTTTAAGGAGGACAATAATGGCATATGTATTAAAAAGTAAAAGAGAGGGGTTTTTCTTGAAAGTGTTAAGTAGTCATGAAATAGAACTTAATCCTGATATTCAAAATTCAAGTTTTTATGCAACAAAAGAGATAGCAGAAAAACAAAGAATTTTAATGAAAGATTTTACTATAATGGAATTTGAGTTACAAGAAATCAAGACAGACACAACAGATTATAAGAATGTTGTAAAATTTAAAGAGGTAATATAATGGCTAAATTTAGATATTGGAATAGTGCATTGCTTGAATTTATAATGTTCGATAATGGGTTTTATAGTTATACAAAAAGTTCGGGGTTTAACATGGCAGAGCCGGGGCAGAGTTTAATTGGGAAAAAGCAGAACAAGAATTTACACGAGATGGAGTATCTTTTTTCATTGGAGATATTACAGAATTGGATGATAATTTACATGGAATTGTTGCAATGAAAAATGGTATTTTAGGATTTAATACTTATGATCACTACTGCGAGGGAATTGAATTCGACTTTGAGCCCATTGAATATTATCTTTTAGATAAAACCTTTTTCAGCGGCAACATTCATCAAAACAAGGAGTTAATGTAAATGGAACAATTAACAAGAACAGAATTGGCTAAAAGGTGGCATATCTCAATTAAATGTTTGAGGGGTGTAATGAAACAGGGAGAGCTTAAAAACTCTCAGATTAGGGGTAGAAAGAATCAAAGTCAAACGGTTTTCAGTATTGAAGATATTGAAGAGTTTGAAGAATTAAAAGGAATTCCAAAAGACCCTATTAGTTTCCAAGAACTAGACGTCACACCTCAGAAAATTTACTACATGAAGCAAATCGGCAAAGTAAAGAATTTTTGTAAATTGAATAAAAATACTACTATTTACAGTAAAAAAGAGTTTGAATAAATGAGTAAGGGTAAAAAAGCAAGACATCAAGAAAAGTTAGACGAAAGAAGTAAATTACATTTTAATCTAGCTTTTGGAATTGGCAGACGTGGAACTAATAGAAAAATGAGAAAGACACGGAGGAGGTAAGTTATAAATGGCTATAAGTTTTACGATAGACCGTCACGATCTAAGTTTTCCTATCTCAGATAAATACAAACATCAGATAGATAACTTATACGAAAGGGCAGACAAAAAAAACGGTGGCTACGTAACAGTAGCCCTAAGCCTGCCTAGACGTTGTGGAACAGATGAACAAAATCGAGCGTTTCATGCTCTGATTAATGAGTTCTTCCTAAGTGGTTATTCAAGCTTTGATTCAGTTTTTGAAATGCGAAATTACTATAAATTGCTTTCAGGTGGAGCAGATTATTATATTTGGTTTGACGATAAAGGAGGTAGGCACAGTGCAGAACTAATCGAGCATATACCAAAAGGTGCTTTATATGTTGAAGTACCAAAGAGTTGGACTAAGTTTACTAGAGAGCAAAGGGCGAACGCTATAGACTTAGTGATGAAAGAGGGTTTTAATGCTGGAGTTAATACTCAACATTGGGACGAAATAATTCAAGGAATGGAGAAATAAAATAATGAACCCAAATCAAGAAGTATTTTTTAAGCTAGACAATGCTTATGTAAAAATGCATAAACAAGAATTAAAGATTGAAAAAATGAACGTAACAATTAAAAAGTTACGCAAAGAAAATAGAAAACTAAAAAAAGAGGTTGAATAATGAATAAAGAAAAATGGTTTGAGAAATTAAGAACAAGAAAAGACGCTAATTATATTGATTTCTTAGAGTCAGAAATTGAAGCTTTAGTAGATGAAAAAATAAAACGTGATTATTATGCAGAGCAGCTAATAATTAGAATTGAAGAGTTAAGCACAGATAACCGAGCTTTAAGATTAGAAAATGAAAAGCTAAAAGCAAAGGAAAATTGATAAAATGGCACAAGATTCAAATGTAGTAGCACTAGTTGGGAGATGTGTAAGAGCGTGTGAGGTTCGATACACTAATAGCGGTTATGCTATATGCTCTTTCTCTCTAGCAGTTAACAAGAAAAAGAAGCAACAAGACGGAACATGGCAAGACCAAGCAAGTTTCTTTGATTGTACTTTATTTGGAAAATTGGGCGAATCACTATCTCAATACTTACAAAAAGGTCAACAGGTTAGTGTACAGGGTTCTCTTGAACAGCAGACATGGGAAAAGGACGGTAATAAAAGAAGTAAAGTTGTAATTATAGTTGATAATATATCGCTAATTGGCAGTTCTAAGAGTAATGAGGGCACTCAAAACGCAAGACAACCACAAAGACAACAAACTAATGGTTATGGTCAACAAAATCAAGTGCAGGGACAATATAACAAACCAGTGCAAACACAACCAGTTCAGGGTCCTGAGAGTTTTCAATCTGATAATTTTGGGGACGTACCTTTTTAGGAGAGTAAATGACCGAACGTGAAAAAATAGAAGTGGCAGAAACTAAAATAAGAATCTGCCAGAAACAACATTTTAAGTGTGGGGTATGTGGGGAGCTAATAACTCCCTACACCTTACAGTTAGCACACAGAATACCTAAAACTAAGTACAACTTAAAGACTTACGGGAAAGAGATAATTCATAACGATTTGAATATGGTTGCGTGTTGCTCATTGAAGTGTAATTCAAGTGTATTATTAGACCCTGCTACACACCCAATAGAAGCTATGGAATTAATCGAAGAAATAAAGGAGAGTTTGAATGAGTAAAAAAACAGAGGGTAAGAGATTTGAAGAGCAAATTAAAAAATCATGCGAAAAGCAAGATATATTTTTTTTTAAGATTACAAGACGCAGGAGGTTGGAATCGCGGAGAGGACACACGTTTTACAGTTCATAACCTTTGCGATTGTATAATGCATTTTAAAAGCTACACTCTGTTAGTTGAACTTAAAACCCATTTAGGCAAGTCAATCCCCCAAACCGCTTTAAAGCAATATGAAAAAATGGCAAAAGTTAACCATAATGGAGTATTAGCTTTGTTTATACTCAATTTTAGAGAACTTGGAGAAACTTATATATTAAGAGCTTGTGATGTAGAATATTGTTTACAATTTAGAAAGTCGGTTGATATAAAATTCTGTAGAGAAAATGGGTTACTAATAAGTCAAGAGAAACTAAAAACCAATTATATTTTTGATCTAAAAGAAGTATTTGAAGAATTCTTATAATCTTTGTAAATAAGTGTTGACACTGATAACAATAGGTGTTACACTTAGTCATAAATTAAATACAAAGAGGTAAGAAAAAATGAAAATAAGAAAGAATAGTAATTATCTTTTTACAGGAAGAACATCTAATTTTGTTGATAAGATAATCTTTCAAGGCAATTTTGAAACACAAGAAAAAGCAAAAGAATTTGCCAATTCATTAATTGAGAAAAATAAAGAGATTAACACTGTGTTTATTGAAGTGCTTAATAAGAATTGTAAAATATGGCTTCCTATTTTTAGGATTGGAGAATAGTAAAAATGATAAAAAACGACTGTGGAGTTTTTATTGATTGCTTGAAAATTGAGTTTCCTGTATATATACCAAAGGCTGGACTGACTATAGGGACGGCATAACGGTTAAATATGGGGAACTCAACGGTAAATGGGGGTTTGCTGTTGATTTTCAAGTGAAAACAAGTGGTCAAGGAAGTCCATTAATGGAAGATGATTTTATTTATAATTCCAAGAATGAACTAATAGACGCTATCAGGCAAAAGGTTGTTGAAATTTGCAATGAACATTTTGGAGGTAAGTTAACATTTAAAACAGGACATCTTGATTATATATTAGACAAGATATATGAAAAATATGGGTGTTTTTGTGTTTTTGAAAATAAAGAATACAGTTATACCGAGGTTAAAACCAAAGATGTTAGTCAAATTTTTGAAGAAATTGAAAGGATATACAAAAAACCCGCAAAGAGTTTTCAATTCAAACATAATTTAAAGGCTTATTTTAATCCAAAATATACAAAGAAAAAAGAATTCTATCAAGCAGAATTGTTTTAACTAAAAAAAAAGGGGGGAATTATGACAAAAGAGCAACTTGAAGCATTTATAAAAGATTATGAAGCGTTGTGCAAGAAGCATAACATTTCATTATCACATGAAGACAAATACGGAGTCTTTGAATTTGAAGAATATTTCAAAGGCAATATTGAGTGGGTTCAAGAAGCTGCCGACATTTATTTATGGAAGAATAGGAAATGAGTATTATAAGATTGTGTGAGTTATTAGTATTCTGTGTAGGGATACCATTGTTATATTTTATGGAGGGGTTTAAGCATGAAAATTAAAACAATTTTAGGTGTGAATATTTTAGTAATAGTAATTTTGATCGTGGAAATAGTTAAAATATTGTAGGAGGGATTAAAATGCAAAAGAGAACAGAAAAGATAATGTTTTATATTTCAGAAGAAGAGAAAAAAAAATTTAATCAAAAAGGCTCAAAAATTGGGATTATCAATGTCAGATTATTTGAGATTTAAAGCAATTTACGAGGAGGTAAAAACAATATGATGTATATACTTAGAGCAATAGATTTACCAAAAGGAGAAACAAGACATATAAGAGTCTTTCCAAATAATAATTTAATGGAGTTTTGCAGCAAAGACAAAGCAACACGCTTTAACAACATCATGGGAGCTAGAGCAGTTTCGCACGAGATTTACAACAAAACAGAGATAGTAAAAGTTGTAAAATAGCACTATCAAAGTATTGACTATTATAATAAATAGGCTTATACTGTATTTAAGAGGTAAGGAAA
>FUIF01026425.1_pt1 | contig 10184 bp, 7 predicted proteins | sample 1003461 | NCBI WGS metagenome assembly FUIF01 (sample SAMEA80401918, study PRJEB19352) | marine metagenome
TTTAATCCATCTATGATTAAGGTCTACGAGGCATTAAGTCTTGAGGGCAACAATTCAGGATGGACTGTTACACTTAATAATAGTGATCAAACCAGTACGATTGATCGATCAATATGGGATGAAAAAGAAAATTTCTACTACGCTTCCATACATCAAGACTCCTCAAACAATGTCACGTACACTTCTACCGCAAATGTTACTAACGTTAGCGGAACGTCTGAAGTCTTTTCACTTGGAGAAGTAGATACATTACCGAGTCCTCTTGCTGACAAGATACCTTTTAAGAATGCTATAAACAATCAAGCGTTTCCATTAGGAGATTCAACAGCGTTGTATGTTTTAAATATTGCTCAGAACAGATTAGAGCCTTTAAATCTCTATGCTGTTTCGGTTTCTGGTGAAAAAGAATTAACTTGTAATGCAACCATATCTGGATTCTCTGCTGGAGATACACTGGTATTGATTGCTAACTCTGCAATAGAAGGAGATTCAATTAGAGATTATTATTTGAAAGCAAAATTTGTAAACGCAAGCACAAGCGCACACGAGTTGTACGCTATTAACTTTATATATACTAAGTCAAACTTACACAACCAACAAGGACAGTAGTAATCCTTATTTTTGTAGGACAAAAAAACATGAGATATGGCAATAGGACCTTTAATTAACCTTGGTGCAGGTTTAGCAAAAACCGGATACGGATTGTATCAGGAAAATCTTGCTAAAAGAAAAATGGCGCAGGCTGATCAAACTGCCATGGGACCTATTCGTTCACAGGCTGCACGACAAAGAATCGCTCGTCAAGAGTCTGATTCACAATCAGCAATAGATGCAGCGTTAAGATCACAAGCCACACAAGCCCAGCGGATTGGGGCAACTGGTGGCTCTCGTTCATTGCAGGCAGCAACTCCTGCATTACTTAGAGCAACAGAGTTAACCACCGGAAGTGCCTTAGATAGATTTGGGTCATTAGGTGCAAGAGCATCTCAACTTGAAGACAGAGTAAACTTAGCAAATGCTAACGTAGGTGTAAATGCCAACCTTGCTCGATTACAACGTGCAGCAGATGCTGCTCGCTCTGTAACTTTAAGCGGTGTATCTGATGTTATCGGAGGAACAGCCGGCCTACTTGGAGGCATTGGTAAAAAAGGAAGGGCACTGATGATGTTGTTGAAACTATGACGGAAGAAACAATAACTCCAGAAAAACAGGCGGTTATGGATCAAGCCAGTATGCCAATGACAAATGCTTTTGGTGCAGTAGACATTCCTGGAAGCAGTATGGCTGGAGTAAACAGAGCGTCTGATATTGCGGTACGTAGAAAAGGCGCTGGTCTCAACTTAACACCTGAGTACGAAGTCAATGCAAGTAACTATGCTCCTTCACCTGTTGGAGTACAAGACATTGATACTTCATTTGATACCCAGGCAGAATATGACTTTTTAAATCAGAGTCGTGCTAAAGCAACAACCCAATTAGATGATCTTGCTAATAGAGTAAGCACTTTTGAAGACAGGCAAGAAGAAGAAATCAATAGATTGGGTCTGTTGAACCAGCCTATGAGTGAAGGTGGAGAATTAGACAGAGCAGAAAAAACACCAGGTGAATTTGATCATGAAGATAATCCAATTGACATTGTGCAAGAGGGAGACAAGATTGGTGAGATGACTGGAGGAGAATATATATTTAACCCAGAGCAAGCAGAGGAATTGTTAGAACTTTCTAAAGAAGGTAATAGTGAACTACATGAGTTCGTCCGTAACTTGTTAAGTAAAGAACAATTTAAGTAATGGCTGATACATCCCAATTTATGGCAATAGGCCAGATGCCGTCTGTTGATTATGGTGCTATATATGAGCGCTCTAAACAACGCCGTGAACTGGAAGAGCAAAGAAAGTTAGATTACTTAAATCAGTTTCAGCAAGAGCGTGGTGCTTTTGCTCCCGGAGTAAAGGCTGAACTTCAAAAAGTTTATGACGATACTATCAAGGCAGAGTTAGATAAAGGCGACATGTCTTTTGAGGGTAAGGCCAGACTACAGCGTAACTATAATGCTTACAAAGATCTTGCAGCAAATGCACTTGACTACACTGGACGCATTAATGATTTCGAAGCGTCGATCATGGCGGATCCAAAATCATTCAACGATCCTGGCGCGCTTATAGAAACATTAGGTGTCGCAAGAGATACTCAAATACCATTGAGTCAACTACCACAGATAATGCAAGACTTGCCTAATCCGAATGATTACCGCAGGTTTGAAGTAACAGAGATGGCTCCAATGTCTGTGGCTGGTGACATACTAAAGAAGTTAAAGACTGAAGGTGGGGGTATTAATCGTTTCTACGACATGGCTAAGAGCGGTCAGATTGATCCAGCCTCAATTACTGAAACTGTAACAGCGTGGTTTGACGGTAATCAAATATCTCAAGAACAGGAGAACGAGGCTATTGCTTTTTCTATGCGTCAGTTAGGTGCATTAGACCAAGACCTTACAGATTATTCTAAACTAAACCAGTTAAGTGAAGAGCAACGACTAAAATATCTACAGCAATATGCAGGATATGTGACAGACGCTGTTACTAATTTATTAGCGGACGACATAACAACAGCGGCGGAACAAGCGAATGCTGAGATGAGACAGTTTGCCCAGAAAGAAGACATTAAAGCGCGTGCAAAGGCTCGATATAAAAGTGCGGATGGTTCTGGCGGTGATGCTGGTGCTCAAGGCTTCCAAGTAGGTGCATTAGAATATGTTCCCGCATATGGTACAGATGAAAGAGGAAAGGTAACCAATCAGTCTCGCAAAGATTATAAAGAGAAGTATGGAGACGATGGTATAGCCCAGGCTCAAACTGATCTCTTTAAAAACGTAAGTTACAGCCAGCCTACTATTGTAAGTAGAAAGGGAGATAACAATGTATACACTGTGGAGTCTCTTGCTATAGGTCCAAACGGAGAAAAGTTAGTGTCTCTTCGTTTTGAACAAGAAGTTTCTGGAAAGAAAAAGACCGTAAGAACTATTGTTGATTTTGAGGATATCAAAAATGAAGGAATCAAAGGAGGACAAAAAGCAGTAGACAGACTAAGTAGTGACCTTGAAGGTATGTCAGCATACTGGACACAGAACATTCTTCCTACGAAGAACCAAGTTTCTTCTGTCACAGAAGAGCAGGTTATTATGCCTGTCGCGCAGAGCACAATTGGAGGAATAAAGCCACGCCTGGAAGCAATAGATGGAGAGGGAATACCTACTGAAACACCTGTTGAAGAAGAGTCATTAGTTTTACCAGAAGGATTAGACCTTGGTGGCATCATGACCAGAAGGGATGCCAGTAGAGTTGCTATGGATTTAGCAGAACAAAAATACATAGAAGAAAACTATGGTGGTCAAAAAGAGTGGGATCGTTTATTGGGTTCTGCAAAAGGTAGGTTAGCAAAACCCTTTACGGAGTTAATACTTTCTGATGAGCGTTCAGGTTTTAATAAGACGAAACAGGGAGAAGCCAATAAAGAAAAAGAAGAAAAAGAATATCAAGAGAATCAAGTTAAACTTACCTCCTATGACAATGCTGAGTTTGAAGTGATGCAGATGACAGGATTTGATCGTCTGAGTCCAGAAGGTAAAGCGAATGCGATACGTAAATATCAAGATGAATTAGTAAAAAGGCTACAAAAAAAATATGAGCGTGGTGTTCTGCCTCGTGGTCAAAGACTGGGTATTGCTATAGGCGAAATAGTTAAAGATGAAATGCGTCCTTACTATGCGGACGCAATGTTTATAGATGAAGAATTCTTTGTTGATTAATTAATTTATATAAATGGAAGATCAAGACTTACTATCAGTATTGCAATCGGCTTACGATCGTGGTGTCACACTGGAGCAAATTCAACAGGCTCTAAATGATGATCCTAATGTAGAACAGGGTGCGTTACAAGTTGCAGAAGATTTACTTTTTAAAAAAAAAGACTCTTCCGAAGGTTCACAGGCAGGAGATCTCGTGGTATCAGAATCAGAATCGGTTCAAGATACTATGGCATCTCCTTCTACAGCAGTCGACTCTAACTCTGGATTTCTTTTACAGGAAGGTCTTACATCTTTATCAGATGCATACGATCGTGGTGTAAACCTTTCTCAAATTGAGCAAGAGTTTCAGGACAATCCTGAATTCGTATCCTTAGCAAAGGACTACTATAAAACTTTAGAGTCTCGTGTTTGGGATGACCCACGCGAGGAGGGTATGGGCATTATCATTGATGATAATCCTAATATGCTTGGTCGCCTATGGAATAGAGGGGCTGCTTCAGGACGCCTTGCTGCTGAGATAGCGAAGGGTGAGGCAACCGGATACATGAACTGGGAAAATATTGCCTATCTGAATAGTATCATGCAACGCGATGGAGTAAAGAAAACAGGTGAGGAGAACCCGGTTTTTGATTTTGCTGCTGATGTAGTTCGTGCTATACCTGAATCTTTAATATCAATGGCAACCAGTATAGAGGCTGGCCTTACTGGTGCGGCGGCTGGAGCCGGTACTGGAGCAGGAATAGGATCTGTTGTACCAGGGATAGGAACAGCGGTTGGTGCGGGTACTGGTGCTGTCTCTGGTTTCTTTGGCGCATCATCTTTAGCAATTGAGTATGCTCACTCTTTGATGGACGTCATCCGTGAAGAAGGTGTAAATGTTACAGACGGTGATCAATTAGCATTTGCATTTGAGGATGAAGAACTCATGGATCGTGCTCGCGAGAAAGGACTGAAGAGGGGTATTCCTATTGCAATATTCGATGCTATCTCAGGGGGTATTGGCGGTAAGGTCGGAACAACCGTTGTAAAAAACGTATCAAAATCAGCAACAAACAGAGCCGCTAAAATTTTAGCAGCAGAAACATTAACTCAAGGTGCACTTGGTGCGGGTGGAGAACTGTCTGGGCAGTTAGTTGCAGGTGAAAAGATACGTCCTCGTGACATTGCTCTTGAAGCATTTGCTGAATTAGGTCCTGCTGCTCCTGTGATGGCATACAACCTTGCGGGTCGTATAAACAAGACTCCAGGAGAGTTAAAGTATGTTGACAATATAAAGTCTAAGGAGAATCAAAGTGATGTAGTAGAGGCCAGCAATGCGGTAGATGCTATACCGGAGATGTCTAAACTAAATACAGAGATAGAAGAACTTGAGGCTGTAACACCAGTAGACAAAAATGAAGCCCGTGTCAAGAAACAAAAACTCAGAGAACTTAAAGATAAGAAGTATGATCTAAAGGCTGACCTTTCTGAGAACTACTTAGCCCTTGATGAAGAAACCCGAAAAGAAGTAAAGGCAAAGTTGGCTATGATAATGGTCAACGACCAAACAATCTCTGCTCAAGGGTCCAACCCTGAACTTTCAAATGTTCTACGTGAGGAAAATAAAAAACTAAAGGCTGAGATTAAAGAAACAATAACCGGAAAAACAACAAGCAATGATCAAGCAAGTGGGCAAGAAGTACAGGGTGACATCGAAGCAAGGCAAGAACTTGGGGACGTACCCGACACTGAAGGAAGCGCAGCGCCGGTTACAGTTAGTGGAATACTTCAAGCGCGTGAAGAAGAAGGGCAAGCGCAAGGAGAATTAATTGAAGGGGAAGCAACTGAGCGCTCATCATCTTTCTTAAATATAAAAGATAGAGAAGGCCAAAGCCTTAATCTTTATGACCCTAATGATGCTGCTGCTTTACGTCGTGTCTTTAGACGAGGGTGAGTTCAGAGCCGGGGAAAGAGAGTATTTAGAAAATATGATTCTTGCTTCAGAGTCATATCGCAAGTCAATACCCGAAGCAAAGATGTTTGTTATTGGCTTCGGTAGAGAGGGATATCAAAATGCACTTGAACGTACTGGATTTGGAAGAGACAAACCAGGACAAAGAAGTGCTGGTATGACTGCTCGTGATAGGGGGCAAAAAATGTAGGTAGAATAGCATTAGAAGTACCAGTGGAAAGTTCTCTTTATGGTGAGGCTCAAGGCCGTGGACCAGGTGAGAAGTTTACGGGTATTCAAACAGCGTATCATGAAATCTTTCACAATGTTTTAAATCAGCATTTTGGGGAGAACTTATCTGATTACAATCAGTTAAGAAAGTTGGTGATTCGACAACTCTCAGAGTCAGATGTAAAGCAATTAAATGATTTTGCAAAAAGATATGCAGATGCAGATGATGTTACTGGTACACTACCTTCTGAGGAGTTCATGGTTCAGTTGTCTGGTCTTCTCGCGAATAAAAACATTAAGTTTGATCCATCTTTCTTAGAACAACTAAAGGCATTTATAGGTAAGATTATTCAAAAGGTTACAGGAGGACGTGTTAATTTTCAAGAATTAAACGATGCTGTTCTTGCTCAAGATCTTGCCAACTATTTAAAAGGAATGACTGAGGCTATGCGTCTTGGTGCTGATGTTAGAGAAGTTTCACAGCCTGCTTCTTTAAGAACAGAGCGTTTCCAAAGAACAAGGCAAGACGTAAGGTTTGGACCTGATGGTGAAGTAGTTAGTCTTACTGAAGCACGAAATGCTGCGAGTCTACCTGATCCTGAAAACTATGATAGAACACTTGACCCCGCAGAAAAACTTTTAAAAAGTATAAAGGATAAGACTCGTAGTATTACAAGAGGATTAGAAAAAAAATTAAACACTGGTCTTAGAAAAGTTAGAGGAGAGGTTCTATCTGCGATGGAATTTAAACAGTCTGCCAACATACCATATCTAAAGAACCTTGCTAATAGACTTAAAAGTATTAGGAAGATCACTGATAAGATGACACCAGAACAGCGTGATGAAGTCTATGAGGCCTCAGATGCATTCTTGTTTGGTGAAGATCAGAAGACCAGGGACGAAGGGATTGCAAGATTAAAAGAGATTAATGAGACACTTGCTCAGGAAGTAAGTATCATGAAACAAATCAGAGATTTCTACCAGGGACAGTTTGAGTCTGACCCTATGTTTGATATACTCCCTAATGAGTTGATAGATATCATAAAAGATAATTCTCAATTCTATGGCACCACAACTTATCGTGCGTTTACCGATCCTGATTTTACATTTGATAGTGAGTTAGGGAAAGCGGCAGAGCAGGTAATGGTACTTGAAGCCCTGGAAGAGGTGTTTCTTGATTTAACCGATCAATTAACTCTTGCTCCAGAAGGGATGAAAGTCTTGGCTGAAATGCGGGAAATGAAACTTGATCCGCGTAAACCAGATGATGTTAAAAAATATGTAGAGGCCAAGAAGAAGTCCTTAAACAAAGGAATAAAAGATCTTTCAAAAGAGGGTAACACCTCAGCAGTTGTAACAGCGACAGAGAACCTTAAAGCATTTTCTAGAAAAAGATTTAAATACAATACAAGAAGAAATAGATGCTGCATTTCTTGCTAGAAAAAATACAAGACGGAAAATTTACGTTGGGACACAGACGAAGGACTTTTTGCTTATATAGATAAAGTTGAGGCCCCCGCGATTCAGGCTCAGGTAAGGAAATACATTAAAGACATACAGATAACGTCTCGTCAAAACATTAATAATGCTGACAATGGTTTTGTTAAAGACACCAGTTTAGGTGGACTTAGGGTGCCTACGAGATCCTTTAAGGGTAAGCAGGATCTACCCGTTGAATTAAGAACATTCTTAGGTGAGGAAAGAAATCCATTTATAAAGTTTACTACCACTGTAAACAACTTGGCAAACATCTATGGACAGTATGGATTAGTTTCAAGAGTAAACAAGGCAGGGCAAAACGCAGGCACAGGTGACATAATTGTTACTAAGGCTATTGCTAATGCGATCATGAATGGAATCTATTTATTAGATGCTAAAGGAGATACGTTACCGGTGTACATGAACGACATCAATGAGGTCTCTGCACGAGCACAAAAAGAACTGATATATTTGGCAGAAGGCCTGGGCTTAAAAAGAAGAGATGAGTCGCTTACAGATTTCTATGACAGAATAGGGATTGAGTATAAAGAAAAAGACTACCAAACTAAAGCAATGTTTGTAGAGGGTAAAGCCGACAAGGTAATTGAGCCAACTAATTTTAATGAGTTCCAAAAATTAAGTGACGCCGTAGAGATTTACTTTAGAGAAAACTATACATCCGTTCAAGATAATAACTCACCTCTTAAAGGTCAGTCTATTAATAATGATTTTGTAGAAGCGTTAAAGATGACGCCACTGTATGCTGCAAAGAACCAGGGTATGCGAATCTACTATGGTATCCTATTGCAAATGCGTAGAACGCGGGTACTCTATAACCTACCTACATGGAGAAAGAACATCATGGGTGGTTGGTATTTCCTGGCTGCTAATGGTATACTTCCTATTGGAGAGAACTTAGGTGGGTATAATGTTATAAAAGATCTAAGGACACGACTAAAGAAAATGAAGGACGGGGAGTACACTGATCCTCAAATCCAAGAATACTTTGAGACAGCGGCTAAGTACGGACTATTGGGTAGTTCTATTAACCTTGCTATGTTTGACAACATTAATGATTCGTTCTATGCTCAGATGAGTGGAGAGAATCCTAATAAGGCATGGGGTTGGATGAAACAAAAATCAAAAGACTTAGCATATCAGTACGGTGCGATAGATGACTATACTAAATTAGTAGGCTTCCTTGCTAAGAGAGAGAACTTTGCGAAGCGTTTAGCCTCTAATCCAGAAGGCAAACCATTTAGTGAGTTAAATCCTCAAGAGCAAAACGAAGTAAACGAGATGACAGCGGAGAGAATAAAACAAAACTTCCCGACAATGTCACGTATACACCCTGCTTTTCAGAGGCGTTATGCAAAGTCCTTTCGGGGATTTCCTTTCGTTTAGACTGGAGTCGTTCCGTAGTTTTCTTTCTGTATATCAAAATGCAGTAAGTGATATAAGAGAGGGTGCAACTAATGAAAGTTTAACACCATCACAAAAGAAAGCATACATCCTCGACGGTACGAAAGCACTGGTTACTGGATCAGCAATGGCGGGTATGTCTGCTGTTGGTTACACAATGATGGGTGAACTTGTTCGTAGTCTAACTGGAAAGGAAGATGAAGATGAGCAAGAATTAGCAGCAACTGCAAGAGGTGTTAACATGATACTTCCCCCATGGATGCAGGGCGCTAACATTGTGCCTATTGAAATGAATAAGAATGGTGAGATTCGTTTTGTAAACATGAGTTCGGAAGATCCTTACGATGAGATACAGGGATTGATATATGGTCGTGACGGAATCAATAGACTCACTCAAATCAATGAGATACTCTCAGACTTTAAAGATCCTAACATGGCTGTTAAACTTGTATTTAATTTAGCCAAGGGAGAAAACCAATACGGACAACCAATAAGAAACAGCGATGATCTAAACTGGTTTTACAGACACTTGATCCCTTCTTCTTATTTAGACTGGGATAAGACGACCGGCACCTATGTTTTAAAAGAAGTATTCATACCACCGAACATTGCTTTTATTGAGCGTACTCTAAGAAAGAGAGCAAAGGAAATACAAGAGGCAGAGAAAGAAGGACGTGATCCAGAATTAGAACCTTTGAATGCACTTCAGTTAGGTACTAACATATTCTTTAGAGACTACCCCGTTAATATTGCCAGTCAATTTGGTTGGAACCTTAAAGACAAAAACTTTAGAGAGAAGTGGGAAGATCTTCCTGAAAGCAGAAGAACTGTCCGCAAGGCGCATCTCGATGAGGTTAAGCAGGCTTATCAGTATGGGGTAACTTATGGTGAGGCTAAAGACAACTATGACCTCATTGATAAATTTGAGAATCAAGTGCGTAGGAAGTTCGGTCGTAGCCCAGAAGAATTAGATTACATCCTGTATGACATGGAGTTACCAGATTAACTCAGCCTTCGCGACTAACAATCAGAATCTTATTTTTGTATAATGAAGTGGAAACAAATATTTAAGGACAGCAACGACTGGAACGAGAAGAGTATTCTTGGTGCAATTTCTTTTGCTGTAATGGTTTTGGTAATGACTCTTGATCTTATCACTGGTGCGTTCGGAAAAGATTTAGTAATTAATGAAGGCGTCTACAATTCTTTCGTGTATGTAACGATCGGTTGTTTTGGAATTGCTGGATTAGAAAAGTTTGCTAAGTCCGGTGGCGATAAATAAAGAGATATCAGAAGACACGGTAGTAGGCCTAT
>FUIF01000474.1_pt1 | contig 10180 bp, 17 predicted proteins | sample 1003461 | NCBI WGS metagenome assembly FUIF01 (sample SAMEA80401918, study PRJEB19352) | marine metagenome
CGTCTTTAAATTCTCTTGGGCATTGTATGGCGTTTCCGAAGTCGTGATGAGAGTAACAAGTTTAGCATTTGGGGATGGCCAAGAAAACATAGTAAAGATTATCGCGACGCAAGATGTTTTTGACTTGCCAGATGAAAGCCCAGTTGAATCAACGGGCTCATTGTGGACGGCCATAACTACCGATGCCGAGGACTTAAGTGTCCTTGAATCACAAGAAATGCCTTATTATCTAGCTGTCCAAATGTACAACCAAACAACAGTTGACAGCACCCTTGAAAGCAATAATGATTTTGGGTATTTGTTGCCCGTCGGGGGCAGGCCCAGTTCAGGCGCATCAGTTAATGCCACGTTAGCGGTTGATGACGGCTCCGGGTACACAACATCAGTTAATATTGATTTTTCATCTGTTTGCCAGTTATCAGCGGCTACGGGGCGTCTAGATACCGAATTGGAAGTAACCAATTTTTCTGATTATAACGACATCACACCGGATACAGTGCTACAAATCGACTCTGAATTGATGCGTGTCGACAGTGTTACTTCAACCTCAATAACCGTGGGCCGTGCCATTTTAGATACGGTTCCTGCCGCACATGACAGTGGGTCCGTTGTAGTCCTACTTAATAACTCGATTAACACAAATGGAACCGAATACACAGCCGGGGAAAGTATCGATGTCAAACTGTTGACCAATACGACAACTGATCAACTCAGTGAAAGCAACGCCACGGCTACAGAAGTTATTTTTGACTCCAGAGCATATAGACCATATAGACCTGCTAATCTCCAAGCTAATGGCGATCTCGACCCCGATCTTAGCGCTAGCATGGAATACCCTGTCACATTCACATGGGTTGGGCGCAATAGAATACAAGAAACATCCAGTACATTCTTATCGTGGACAGATGACGGGATAACAAGTGAAGATGGGGTTGAATATTATATAGTAATTGAATCTTTGGACAGTAGTTTCACTGTTCAGGGCACAATTGCCACACTTACCCAAACAACGCTAGAATATGAACTCACTTCAGCGACTGTGGGAGATTGGGCAGAGTATGACTATGTTAGGGTTAGTATATACGCGCAGCGCGACGGGTATGATTCATTCAATGCCTCTCAGATAACCGTGGTTAGCCCATTCCGAGCGCCGGAAAATGTACGTGCGGTTCACCTTCCAATCAGTGCGCCGACTGTATCGATTAAACTTTCATAATAGGAGCTAGAATGGGAAATAAGATATTATGGTCCGATGAAAATACCGTCGAGGATGGCCACTATGTTTACCGCGATACAAGCACTATTGACACGGGTTCTTTGCCTACGCCAATAGCGACATTGGGGGCGGACGTTGAAGAATATGAGGATGACGACTCCGCTATAGTTGACGGCACAACTTATTATTATAGGGTGGCCGCTTATGCGGGGGGACACTGTTTCTGCTAGTGATGAAATTACCATCACGCCACCACAAGAGGTGTTGGATACTGAAACAAATTTTTACTACAAGATGGATGATATAACAAGTTCCGTTATATCTGATGAAAATGGTGACAATGATGGAACTATAGTCAATAGCGCCACGCAAGAAACTTTCGGGACCACGGGCTACGCTTTAACCTTCGACGCTGATTCACTGCAATATGTGCGACTTGGCTATGGTAAACTAACAACTGAAACATTTGAGAATGTTAGCGTGGGCTTGTGGGTGAAGACTGACAGTCAATCCAGTCAAGCTCTGGTATCGTTTGGGGAGACCGAATTCTATACACTTGGTATGGGATTGCATTACACAGGCACCCCCGATGGTGGTATAGGGCTGCATATAAATACTGATGCTGGAGTATTTTATCTGGTTGCGGAGCAGAATTATGCCGATAATGAGTGGCATTTGATTATTTTTACATATGATAGCGGAACGCTTAAATTATATATTGATGGGTTTCTGTTTGCTACATATGAAACGGGCAGCAGTTATATCGGTTCCAGCACCGCTGATAGGTATGGGATGCTCGGAGTGGAATCTGACGCGACTAGCGCAGCAGGTACAGCAGACTCGTATTTCTTTACTGGGATGATTACAAAACCGTTTGAAATTTATAGGACGCTTCCATCAGAGGAAGTTGCCGCGCTCTATCAAGAAGGAGAAGAATTGTGAGTGTGACACTGAACTGGGTGAACCCTAATATTGGCACGACTGCAATATATATTTACCGCGACACAAGTACCATTGATGAAGCTTCTTTGCCAACCCCATTAGCCACGCTTTCAGCTGACGCGGAAGAGTATGAAGATACGACCGTGGCTGATAACACTAAGTATTATTATAGAATCGGGATGGATGTTAGTGGGGATACAGTTGTCAGCGATGAGTTAACTGTCTATACTGACCCGAATTTGGTTATAGAGGAGGGTATGTGGCTTTGCGGAGCCGCAGTGACAGGTGGGCAACCAGCAATTAGATACAACTATGCGGATACAGGCCAGCCTACTTATGGTGTGCTTTTTGGTGAAACATCCACTTTCGGTGTATTTGGATATGACTATAGCAGCGGCAGTGCAGATACCGGAGATTTCTCAGGAACTATTGCTAAGTTTGACACGTCATATATATTTGAAATCTTTGTGAAGACAGGCCCAGACAGTTCATATGACTGTGAATGCACCCTAACATTATTGGACAGTTCTGACGCAACAATCGCGGTAATAGAGTTTACTAATGACCAGACAGATGGTGGAATATCTGTTTACTACGGCACTGATTCTGGCTCCCTTACTCAAGCTTCTTCCGTATATAAACGAGACTACCCAATCAGAGCATTCGGATTGCTTAGATTTAGTGACAGCTCATTGAGTTTTGAAGCGTATAGTGATGCCCTTGATGATACAAATATTGATTATATAGATGATTTTTCTTTAGACGTTGATTTAACCACAGTTACTCAGATGCAATTCACAGGGTGCTCTGTCACAAATTCTCTAAGTCTGAATCAAAACCTTATGTTCTTCAGGATGCTTCCCATACAACGCGCCATTGAGTTTGCCATCACGGAGGATGAAACAAATTCACAAGTTACATTAGATTGGGATGAAGTATCCGCTTCTGTTGATAGCGTAGTGGTATACAGGGATACTGATAAAATAAGCACTTCTGATTTACCAGACCCAATCACAACTTTATCTGGGGCGGTGGAGACATACTTGGACACAGTGCCTTCTACGCTATCAAATTATTATTACCTATTAGACGTTCAGGACTTTAACGGGTCATCCTTTACTAAACAGTTACTGACTGATTTCGACACCTCTTTAGATCCAAATTTAATACTGTGGTACACTTTTGAAAACATTAGCGGGACAACCGTTACAGATGACGCAGGGAACTATGATGGTACATTGAGCACGTCATCCGTCATAACAGCGACTGGCGGCTACGGTAGCACACAAGCGCTGGACTTCACTGGGTATCTTACTGACTATTTTGACACGACTTATACAGGCGTGTCAGGTTCTAATGCAAGATCATTTTGTTGTTGGGTCAAACTAACCGCTGCGGGTAATATCTTTGCCTATGGGGTAAACTCCGCTGGACAGCGTTGGTCACTTGGCTGAGTAGTAGCACAGGAGCGCTTTTTATTGGCATAAACGGCGGTAACAAAATAGGCTCTACTGATCTTACTGATGATACTTGGCACCACATTGCTTGCGTCTTTCCAGATGGCAGCACTAATGCAAATCAGCACGTATTATATGTTGATGGGAGCGTGGAAACTACTGGTAGTTCCGTTTCACATAGCGTGAACACGAGTCTCAATACTGGTGCTCGCATGGGTTACAGCAATGTAACTGGCACAAATGCGGCCACTGGCATAGTTGATAACGCCAGATTTTATGATAGAGAATTAACAGCTTCAGAAATATTAGAATTTTATAATACAGGAACTTAAAGGAGTTAATAAAATGAGTAGTACAACAGAAACAAGAGGCGGTCTGGCCCATAGCTGGGCCTTTGGGGAAAGTGGTTGGAACACAGAGATGGATGCCAATCTTAAATTGCTGAGCAGGCTTGCCGTGGGTGGCGGGGTTGCTGACCGTGACCTTGCGTCTGCTCCAACGTCTCCAAGCGCTGGGGATGCGTATATTGTCGGGGCAGTAACGGACACTGGTGATGATTGGTATGGCAACGATAATCTCATTGCTGTATATAGCGAAGATAGCACGTGGATATTCATAACACCGCCTGACGGATTCGGATTGTTTATCATTGATGAACTAGTGTGGTCGGTATATGACAGCACGAATGGCTGGAGTGATGGCGTTGCGCATTCTTGGACTTAGGAGAATTTTATTATGAGTATTTTTGGGAATTTATTTGGCACAGAAAAAGCGGTGGACAACATTGTCAATAGTGACTCTGCCTACTTGTTAAGGCTGGCACGGCATTAGGAAATTTATATTACAGTGACCAAGAAAAAGCGATTGCGAGTCAAGAAACCCGTGAATGGGGCATTCGTCAACTGGACGCGCTACACCCATTTAAGGTCACCCAACGGCTACTTGCTTTTGCGGCTGCATTTATGTGGATAACCTGTGGCATTAATTTATTGATAATGATATGGATTGACCACAAGCAACTGCAAGTAATGAAAGAATTCGCTTTCAGTGATTACGTGTGGTGGCCCACCGCTCTAGTATTTGCTCTCTACTTTGGCGGCGGTGCTCTAAATGGGATACTTAACGGCAAAAAGGGGAAATAAAATGGGTGATTTATCAAGAAATTTATCAAGAAGCGAATTTGCTTGCCAGTGCGGTTGCGGATTCGACACTGTTGATTTTGAATTAGTCAATGTATTGCAAACCGCAGTGATTGATATGGAAAATCGATTCGACGAAAAGGTCATAATTGTCATTACCGGGCCTAATCGTTGTAATAAACATAACGCGAAAGTTGGAGGTGCTAAAAATAGTCAACACATTTACGCTAAAGCGGTAGACCACAAATTTTATATCGTAACGAGAGAGGGGGTTAAACAACAAATCGACCCTGACATCGTTTACGAGTATTACGATAAAAAATATAGAAATAAGTACGGAGTTGGAAAATATGGGAACCGAACACACATCGATGTCAGAAAGCGTAAAGCAAGATGGGATGCGAGGAAATAGCATGGCCATAAACATAAAAAATTGGGCGGAAGCCTTAAAAGCGCCGTTCTAACAGGAATAGCCTTTGTTGGGATATTAACTGCCGGGTATAATTACCTATCCGACACCCTAGAAATCAAGATGGAGAAAATAGCAGAGCAGACAGCCCTTAAAACATATGAAGTGTTTCAAGTTGAAGACGCGGTGTATGAACTGGATAAGGAAAACTATAAATTTCTTACCGGGAAAAGCGATTCAATAAGAAAACAGAATATGGAGTTAGTAATAAGGTATAGTTCTAAAATTTTAAAAAAGTACCCGAACAAAGGACCGCAAATTCAGTGGGCTTTGCGGTATTACCACGAACATTTTGTGGAAAATTTTAACTGATGGCTGAGCGGGGTGATTGATGCCCCGGCTCAATTTCTACTTGGACTTATCTTTTTTGGCCACGGTCTTTATTAGCATAATCATGTCTTTGGTAACTAGAATCGGCCATATCACCCCACACAGGAAGGCCCCCACAAAGATATCAGTGCTTGAGTATTTTTTCTCCACCACCTCCTTTTTATCATAGCAGGCTTTTATGACAAAGGCAAAATAGAAAAATCCCCCTATTAAATAACAAATCAAATACCACATAATTCATTTCTCCGATAACATTTTTGCAAGCTCATTTGGGCATATACTACCAACCCAATACCACACACAATTGGCTAAAAACCAAGATTTCGTCTTTCCTTCTCTAAGGCTTTGGCCCGTGTAAAATCGAAAAGAAAAAAAGTCGTGTTTAGCTACTTTCACAATCACGAAGCAAAATCCAGCTTTCTTACCCCTGCGAGATAGCCAATTGACTTGCGCGGGCGTAAATTTCTTAGGTTTCGCTAGCCCTTCGGCCCCGGAGGGCCATTTGTCTATTTGCTTTAATTCAATCCACCCGTTCACCCCCGATATGCCATATGACAAATCCGGTATCCCTTCAGAATATCTATCCTCATGGGATTGCACGTGCCATCGGGTGTCCCATTATTTTTACTAGATATTTTTTTAGAACATTCTCTCTTCTTTGCATATATCCCTCACTACCCTGTCCAGCTCACGAGCAAGGCCACTGCCCAGCATTTCAAATGACAGATTGTCCAGTTTCCTGCGCATCTCGTCAATGATTTCTTTTTTTCTGGAATCAACACAAAATTTGTTAGCAAATTGAACAGCCTCTATCAAATCAGCCGCCTTGCAAATGGCTTTCACTAATGGTGGCAAGTAATTTTTTGTAGGTGATATACTGGGGAAACAACTTTCCTTCGGCGGGGCCTAGTGCATCACCCATCATTTCTTTTAGGGGAGTTGGAATGTCCCCCGTTACGACCTCGGGCAAGTCGTGGGCCAATGACCAACCCATCACAACGGACCTTAAGCTAGTTTTGTCGGAAGATACATTCTCTAGACGGTCTACGATATGCACCGCTATCATAGCAACGTTGTAACTATGCTCCGCAACAGACTGGCTGCGGGACATCTCCACGATGCCCCATCTTTTTAAATTGGACAGTCTCATTACTTCTTCAAATGAAAAATCAAGTATCATAGCACTTCCCTATTTTTAATATGCTTCATTAGCCCGGTTGCAGGGTTAACAGCCCACATGCGTTTTTTTATTTATGGCCATTTTCTCCCGGATTGCCTTGTCAAGGTCTACCCCAGCCAAGTTAGCGATATCATACAGCAAGATGCCTAAATCCGCAAGCTCCATAGCATCGTCTTGTTTCATTAGATATTCTGGTATTTCTTCAAGTACCATCTTTTGAATGGCATTGGTGATAGTTCGATTCGGGAAAACTTCATCGGCCCATTCAACAATTATATCGCGGACAGGCTTTTCGAACTCATCAAAAATCGCTCTTCTGAATTGAAGCGCTTTTACCTGAAATTCTTCTAAGGTCCCATTGTTTGTGATAATTACATCACAGTCAGATGGTAACATTTTGCAACTTGACTCGTCTTCCGGGGGCAACCTGTCACTGGCGTCTATCCAAATAGATAGGTCGAACAGCCCAGCCCTGCGAGCCGCATAGAATTCATCCCTGCTGCGTATGCCACAATAGACATCATTTTTAGATAGGATTTGGCGGGCTAATTTCGTAGGGTCAATAGCGTTGTATTCAGTGATTAGGCCGTGCCACACGGCCCGGTGGTTAACTCTGTCTTCGAAGCATTGTTCTTTGTTATTATACATGTGGCCAATTGCTGGCCAGATTACGTTATCCAGTGCTGCCATTGAGGAGCTGGTATATTCCAGCCCCATAAATTCACAGAACTGGTCTTTGCCATGTCGGGCATGGCCGCAGACCATCAGTTTCATATTTTATTCTCCCATCTCATATTCAAATGCGTCTAAAACATCGTCGTGATACGGCCCGACACCGACAAACCCTACCCGCGCTTCTAGGCCCTCAAACTCCATGGCTCTGTTGATTTGGTCTATCAGTGCTAGCGCTTTGTCTTTGCTTAAATAATTGACGAAATTCAGGAATAAAACGGCAGGCCCGCAGCGGAAGCAAGCTTCTTTGGTTTGTTCCATGCTAAAAGAAAAAATTCGACGAGGTAACTTTGTTACTGTGGTCAATTCCGGCTCTATGCCAATGTCAGCCCAGTCAAGTTCTTTCTGGTCGATGTAGCCGGGGCCACTTGTTCCAATCATTTTGCCTTTCTCGTCAAATCGATTGGCCACCCGGATAGGGAAAGTACGTAACGTGCCGTAGACCTTCGGGATAATGTGAAAGGGCATAGCTGTATCGGCCATCACTTGGGCCGGGGTAACATCACGGCTAGTACAATATGGGTAGAAGCATGGTAAATCGATAAACTGTAACCCTGTGCGCCTTCAATTTGGATAACAGACGCTTTTTTGATAGCATCATCATAACTTTCTTCGTTTACTTCAATGGCGATGCCCATCTTGATTATTTCACATTCCCATTCTATTGGGATATTATCAACGGCTATAGGAGTTTTCTCCGGGTTCCGCTCAATACGACTAATTACCGCCGCACCTGTGCCTTTCATAGTCGAGCCAATTTTCACATTGCGTTTTTCTATTTCACGGTGTAAGTCGGTAACAACTACCGCTGCCGGGTGAATTATTACCCGTTTTCCCTTTAGGATGTCTTTGCAGGACGCGATTTCTTCCATCAAGCAATCTAAATCTAGCACTGAGCCGGGGCCAATTAAAACCGCTTCTAAATTGGGGGACACAATGCCATTGGCCAACATGCGGTGAATAAAAACACGGTCATCCTTATCTATATAGGTATGTCCAGCATTGGGCCCCAAGCCGTAACCACCACATCAGGTTTTTTGGTTTTCGCTAATATCCCGCCAGTAATCCTTTGCCCGTTGAGCCGAATTGTAAATCTAAAATCATGTATGCTTCAGTCATTTTGTTTCCTTTACGTTGGTTAGCTTTTCTTGTTTCTGCGTAATCTTGCTCACGCTGTTCATCATAATGTCCCATAAGGTTCTCTCTCTTCGCTCTAAATTTATATTATACCACACACAGCCTATTCTGTCAAGCTGTTGTGATTTGATTAATTTTATTTATGCCATTCCCCAGTACCACAAGCACACGTGGCAAAAGGCTCACCGTAATGAATGTGGAGTTCTTCATCACAAACCGGGCATAGGGCTGTTTTCCTAATTTCATAGTCATCGCTTTTCCATGATGGGGGCTCATCATATTGTTCATCGTCTGGAAACACGTATATGGTTTTTAATTCGATTTCCTCCACCATTGGCTCTGTTATCTCTTTTGTTATTGGCTGCATTACATCCACCTTTTGCTTGATTTGGATTCCCACCAATTTCTGCCCGCTCCCTGTACTTCTAGTATCAATGGAACACGCAAGCCCCGGTCTTTTTCTACCGCTTCTTTCACTTTTTTGGCTATTCGTAGCGAATCTTCTTCGGGCATAGACATACTGTATGAATCATGCGTATTCAACAACATTTTTGCATCAGTACCCTGCAGGGCTTCGTTGATACGCAGCCAATTTGTTTTATTCTCGTCCGCAGAAGTAGCTTGAATCAGGATACCGGAAGCTTTGTAAGATTTAAAACCACGGGGGAATCGTAGATGTCGGCCATACCGGGTAAACAACCACCCCCGCTTCTCAGCTGTAGATTTGCAACCATTTGCTAATTTCTTCACCCCCGGCAAGTGCCTGTGGTATTTTTCTATCACTGCCATTGCTTCCGGGCCAGCTTTTTTATAGACTATTTCTTTTCCGTCCCTGCTGTCTTTAGGCATGAAACTTTCCCAGTCCCATGGCATGCCCATTTGGTCTGCCGTCGTTCCGTTCCCCTGATTAAAAATCATAGATAGATTAAGTTGTTTGGCGTTCGGCTGGCCGTTGTATGTAGCATTTCGTACTAGTCCAGTCAAATCACCTACAAATTGGTGGAAGTCAGTTTCCGGGTTATTGTAGTAGGCTTGGCATATGTCCTTAGTACCAACCAGATGGGCGAATATGCGCACCTCAAAGGAAGCCATATCGGCATCAACCCATACGTGGCCCTCGTCGGGCAAGAATACTTGTTTTACAATCTGGGCTACTTTCTTATTTCTGTCCGGTATTTGCTGGAGGCTGGCCCTGCGTAGGAAAGTCTACCCGTTCCCGTGCCTCCGCCGTCGCCTTTAGTCTGATTTATTGTGGGATAAACACGGTTATTAACAGCTGATTCCAATATGTGCCCCACTAAGAAAGTGTCACGGGTTTTTATCAGGCTGCGCAATTGCAAAATTTTATCTGCAGCGGGGTGTGACATGGCACGTAGAGCATCGGCCCCCAGGCTTGCTGACCCGGCATTGGTGGATTCTAACGGGGTGCCATCATTGGCCCACCATCGGCCATCCCGCCATTTTGGGTCAAATAAGGTTTTGATGTCTTTGCTCGGCTGTGGGTTACAATGGAACCCAGGCTATGTCGTCAAGTTCTTTTTGCATCATGTGGATTTGGCCAGTTAAATCTCCGACCGC
>FUIF01007261.1_pt1 | contig 10180 bp, 9 predicted proteins | sample 1003461 | NCBI WGS metagenome assembly FUIF01 (sample SAMEA80401918, study PRJEB19352) | marine metagenome
TCTTCTACGCAATCGCATAACACACGGCAGTACATAAAGGAGAACACAACATGTATGCTAAAATTAACGGTGGGACAGTAACACACTTCCCGTACACATTCGGTCAACTACGCAAGGATAACCCTAACGTGTCGTTCCCAAAGAGCATCACAGCAGGTGTCATGCAGAAGTTTGGCATGGTGGGTGTACTAGAGGGTGCTAAACCTACTCCTACAGCTTACCAGACAGTACAGCGTAATGCTCTACCCACACGTCCTGTCATTGGTCAGTACACAGAAGATGATGCACCTATGCCTGACATGGTTGGTGATGACATTAGCGCTGGCTACTGGATGATTGAGTATACAGCAGTAGATATGTTTGCTGATACAACTGAGACAGACGATGAGGGTGTAGAAACTACAACCACTAAAGCTGAACATGAGGCTGCATATCAGGCTACCCTTGATGCTAAAGCTGCTGAGGCTGTGCGCGCTAAACGCAACACTCTTTTAGCTGAAACGGATTATTTTGCATTAACTGACGTAACAATGAATGCGGAGATGACAACTTACCGTCAAGCGCTTCGTGATATTACATCTCATGCAAACTTCCCCAATCTGGACGATGCAGACTGGCCTGAGAAGCCTGAATAAGAGGAGAAGGCCATGCCGTTAATTCCTCTTAACATTCCAGCGGGCCAATACAGAAACGGCACTGAGTATCAGTCTCAGGGCCGCTGGCGTGATGGTAACTTGATACGCTGGCATGAGGGTGCTTTGCGCCCCGTAGGTGGTTGGCGTCAGCGCGGAAGCGTTGATCTTGACGGCGTAACACGCACAATGGTTGCGTGGGAAGACAACAGCGGCAACCGTCGCGTTGCCTTTGGCACGGCCAATAAGCTGTATGCAATGACTTCTGGTAACGCCGTGAGCGACATCACGCCTTCTGGCTTTACTACTGGTCGCGTGGATGCAACCTCTTTTACAAGCTACGGCGGCGGCGTGTACGGAACTAGCCTTTACGGCCTGCCGTCAGAGGACATCGGAACTATTTTTCCGGCAACCACATGGAGCTTGGAAAACTGGGGTGAATACTTGCTGGCCGCAACAGCGGATGACGGCAAGATTTATCAATGGCAGCTTAACGGCGCAACGCCAGCGGCGGTGCTGTCAAACGCTCCAGTGGACTGCTCCGGCATGATGGTGACGGAAGAGCGGTTTGTTTTTGCATTTGGCGCAGGCGGCAATCCTCGCAAAATTGCATGGTCAGACCGTGAGGATAACAATACTTGGACACCAGCGGCGACCAATGAGGCTGGTGATATTGAAATTCAAACCAACGGCACAATCTTAAAGGGTTTGCGCACACGCGGGCAGTCGCTGATCCTTACAGATCAAGACGCCCATACAGCCACATACAGCGGCCCTCCGTTTGTTTACGGCTTTGAGCGCGTCGGTACGTCGTGTGGTTTAATTGCATCTAACGCCGCCGCTTCGATTGATGAGGGCGTGGTGTGGATGGGCCAGCGTTCATTCTTTATTTACGCTGGTGGATCTGTGCGGGACTTGCCGTGCGAAGTTGCTGACTATGTATTCAGCGACATGAACAATGACCAGCGGTCAAAGGTTCACGCCGTAGTCAACAGCCGTTTCAACGAAATCTGGTGGTTTTACCCAAGCGCCAGCGGCACAGAATGCGACAGCTACGTTGCATTTGATTACGCAGAAAACATTTGGACCACTGGCGAGATTGACCGCACCGCTGGCGTTGATCGCGGCGTATTCCGTCAGCCGTTTTGGATTGCCGCAGACGGCGTTTTGTATGAGCAAGAGATTGGCTTTGACTATAGCGGCCAAGCTCCATTTGCGGAAACAGGCCCGATTGCGCTGGGCGTAGGTGAGAACGTGATGGCTGTGCGCGGCATGATCCCAGACGAAAACACGCTGGGAGATGTAAATGCCACATTTAAGACACGTTTCTATCCGACAGACACTGAGCGCGACTATGGCCCATACAACATGGCCAACCCCACAAGCCTGCGCTTTACAGGGCGTCAAATTAGGATGCGCGTTACGGGCAATGCGGAGTCGGATTGGCGCGTTGGCATTATGCGCCTTGACGCTGTAGCTGGTGGCCGCAGATGAGCCGAATACTTCCACCCATCACGCTTGACATAGCGCAGTGGGCCGAGAATATGCGGCGCTACCTTGGCCGGGCTTTAGACCAGCTCGGCTTCAAGGAAACTTATTCATCGGCTTCTGAAAATGGCGTGATGCTATGGGATAACGTGAATGGCTACCCGGTGGTCTCAAAAAACGGTGAGTGGCGTCAGGTTGTACTTGAGGATGGTCACGGCGACTTTTACATTGCGGCAGACGTAACGGCAGCGAGCGCAAACACGGAATACAAATTAACCTACACAGCTGCAGCCTTAAACAGCGGCATAACTCTAGGCTCGCCAGCAACGCGCATTGTGTTTGAGGAGGCCGGGCAGTACGTCATATCCTTCTCGGCGCAGATTTCATCTACATCCGCAAGCACTGTACATTTTTACTTCTGGCCAAGCGTTAACGGTACAGACACTAACAACAGCGCAATGACTACAGCTTTGCACCAAAATAACGCAACCTTAATTACGTCTAGGACGCAAATATTTACAGTTGCAGCCAATGATTACCTTGAGGTCAACTGGATGGTTGACAACACTGCTGGTTTTTTAAACGCTACAGCAGCAGCGTCTCCTGTGCCAAATATTCCGGCGTCAACACTTTCAATTACGAGGCTGCATGGATAAGGATTTAGCCAGATGTAAGCCTTGGATTGAGGCAGCTTTAAGCTACAGCGGCGGCACGCATGACTTTGCAGATGTAGTTGATGGGTTGCAGCGTGGCCTCATGCAGTTGTGGCCAACGCCAAAGGGGTGCATAGTAACTGAAATTGTGGTATATCCCAAAAAGAAGGTGTTAAATGTCTTTCTTGGCGGCGGTGAATTGGAGCAGATTTTAGATATGCACAACGATGTGATAACATGGGCAAAGGCTCAAGGCTGCTCCGCCTTATCAATGTCTGGCCGATTTGGCTGGAAGAAACCATTAAAGGCGCACGGCTGGGAAGCCCAGCACGCCTCATACGTTAAGGAGTTCGCATAATGTCAGGCGGAAAAGGTGGGTCAACATCCTCAACGGTTGAAATCCCTCAGTACATTGAAGACGCGGCAAGGCGCAATCTTGCCCGTGCAGATACAATATCTAAAATTGGTTATGTGCCATATTACGGTCCAGACGTAGCTGCGTTCACTCCAATGCAAGAGGCGGCGTTTCAAAACACTGCTGACGTTGCCAGCGCGTTTGGCACGGCCGGAGGCGGGATGTCCCAGCAAGGTATTATGGGCGGAATGTCTGCCCCGACAACGTATGCTGGCGGTGTTCGCGGTTACTCTTCTGCGCCAATGTATGAGGAGTCTATGGCTGAGCTTGCTACGCGCCGTCCGGGCCAGAAATCTCTCATTGATAGCTTGTTTATTGATCCGTATTCTGGCGTCGCTGGCTCAAACGTCGGCCCGCTAGTTGACTATGCTTCAACGGCTACCCCCGGTGATCTGGGCGGCGGGTCTGTTGGTGGCGGTAGCGGCCTTGTTTCATACCCCGGCTCTGGTGTCCCCGGCGGTGGAAACGGTTCGGCGCTGAGTGACGCTGAGATAGATAGATATAGCCAAGTTATTGCCGATGAGCTTGGAATGGACTCGTTTGACCCAACTCGGACAGCAGAGTCGCAAATGACACCAGAGCAGTATGCTGAATATCAATCTCAGTCTATGAGCAACCCAGCTCAATTAGCTGCTGACAATATTTATATGAATAATCTGGCAACGTCTGGTCAAGGTTCTCTTGCCACTGGCGGCATGACAGGCACGACCTTGGGTGGCGACGTTGCTGCTGGCCTTAACGCAGTTTCAAACCTGCCCGGCGTTACTGGATTGCTTGCTAATGAGGCAGCGGAGGCCATGGCTCCGCGCAATGTTTACCGAGATACCGATAATAGCAATCGCACAGCGATGGAAACTCAGCTTGATTATCAAGCGGCACAGCGAGCCGCAGACCTTGCCTCGGGTGCAATTCCTGCGTTTGATGCAAATGACCCGTCAACTTGGACAACGGCCTCTGGTCAAAATGCTCAACAAGCGTTTGGCAATACATATACAAACACATACAGTGGTGGTTTTGAGTCAAGACCTTCCCACGCAACGGACAATGACAGGGAGTTTGACCCCTTTTACGACACTCAAATAAAAGACCCGTTATCTGGTAAAATGCTTTCTCCATTCCAGCTCAATAATAGGTTACAACCCGGAAGCCTTGGGGCGCAATATGCCGACATAGGGATAACGTCTTTCGGTCAAATACTTGACCCGACGCAAAGAACACCACCGGGACCACCTCCGCAGGTCATAATAAATTGATAACTCAAACTAGAAAGGACGTGTAAAATGGGCGCACCAGCACCAGCACCAACAATGGCAGCGCAGCCTACTGCACAGCCTAATGCAACATATCAGCCAGCAGCAATGGCTCCGCAGCAAGGCTTCAACGTAAACCAAGCCGCCGCCGGAGCCTTGCAGGGCGCAATCGGCGGCACTCAGAGGGCCATGCAGGCTCCGCTGCAAGTCGGCGCGTATGCCAACCCATACACTAGCGCAGTCATTGATCGGACGCAGCAAGACATTGCACGTCAGCAACAGATGGCGTCAAACCAGCTCGGCGCTCAAGCAACGGCAGCCAATGCGTTTGGCGGGTCACGTCAGGCAGTTGCCGAGGGCGTGATGGCTGGCGAGTATGGCCGAATGGCAGGCGATTTTGCAGCGCAGCAACGTCAGCAAAACTACAGTCAAGCATTGCAGGCTGCTATGGCAGACCGTCAAGCCCGGCTTGGCGCAGCGTCCCAGATGGGTCAACTTGGTCAGCAGGCATTTGGCACAGGTCAAGCAATTCAGCAAAGCCAGCTTCAGCAGGGTCTATTGCAGCAAGGTATGCAGCAAGCTCTTATTGATGCAGCAAAGGGGCAGTACGCTGGCTACACCGCATCACCCATGCAATCTTTGTCAGCGCCTTTGGCGGCGTTGGGTGCAACGCCCACTCCCCAGACTACTACGCAAACGCAGAAGCCCGGCCTGTTTAACTATCTACAGCTTGGGGCGAGCGCAATCGGAGGATTAGGGTAAATGGTTATGAATCCGCAGCAGCCAAGTCAACCGCGTGGCGGTCTCCTCGGCTTATTTGATAAAGCAACGAAGACCAATGAAGATACTGGCCTTAGCCCGTTGCAAAACTTTGCTGCGGCCCTTGACCCGTTAATCTTGAAAGACTTGCGTGGCGGAGAGGGCATACGTCAGCAGGGCGTTCAGCGCGCGGCTGCAATGTCAAAAAATAAGACTGTTGATATGCTGCGCGCTCAAGGGCGTGATGACTTAGCTGATGCTGTGATGAATGGAACTATTGCTGCTAAAGAAGCGTTTAGCGTAATGCAGAGCGAAAAGGCTGCTGATCTGGCGTTTAAGCGTCAGCAAATGCTTGCTGGCGGCAGAACCAAAGACACTGCCTTGATGCGTCGTGCAGTAGCCGCTGGCTTGGAGCCGGGGACGGAGGATTACAAGAAATTTATGCTCACTGGCGGAAGCGCTTACGCACCGGGTGCGCCTGTTGAGTTTGGAACTCTTGATAAAGGCACTATGATGGTGCAGGGCCGAGATGAGCAGGGAAATATAACATATAAAGTTATGCCAATTCCGGGGTCTAAGGCTGATACTGAAGCTGCGCGCGCAGCATCCGCAAGAGAAGCTGGAACCTCAGCAAAAGTTACCTCTGGTACTACCGTACTTGGCGACATTAGCGAAATGAAGTCTCAGGTTCAGGAAAGCCCGTATTTAACCACTGGCCCGGTAGCTACAGTATTAAAGAAATTTGGCTACACAAAAGCCATTGACGTTGAGCAACTTGGCGAAACGATTAGGTCAAATATCGGGTTTGATAGATTGCAAAGGATGCGGGATGAAAGCCCTACTGGCGGTGCATTGGGGCAGGTCGCTGTTCAAGAGCTTAATGCCTTGCAGGCAAGTCTAGGCAGTTTAAGCACCGCGCAGTCTGCTGGTCAGCTAGTCAGGAATTTGGAGAGGCTTGAGGAGCAGTACAAAAAATCAATGCAAAGAATACTTAGCACTGAGGGCGGAAGCTCATATTTCACTCAGGGTCAAATTGATGCAATAACAGCTCCAACATCTAGCGGCGCTCAAACTATAGAAGCTGACGATGGAACTTACATTATAAAAGAGAAAAAGGGGTAAGTTGTGCCGACTTTTGAAATAACTGCCCCAAATGGTAAAACGTATGAAGTTACTGGAAAAAGCGCTGAGGGTGCATACGCAGCTCTAAAAAGAAGCCTTGCGGGCGGTGGTGCTGCCCCTAATTTGCCAGAACCTGCCCCAACCGAGCCATACGTTGATGAGCAAGGCGTAACCCGTTATCCAAACTTGCAGCAAGTTGGCAGTAGCGAGCCGGATGACATTGTTAAATCTGGACTCGCTGGGATAGCTCGCGGAATTACCAGCATACCAGAGGGCATTGAGGCGGCGGCTAGACTGCCGGGCTATGCTGCGGATCGGCTGGGTGACTTAGCTGATTACGCTCTTGGCGTTGATACATCCAAGGCCCGCTACGGGGAAGACGGGCCTAGGGGGTTATTTGATACCTTCAGTGAAAAAGTTGTGGCCGCAGCCACTGAAGGGCTGGGAGTTGATGAGGCTCTTGCCTACCGTGGCGAAAGCACCCCTGCGCAGTTTGCAGGCACAATAGGTGAGTTTGCCGGACCGGGAGGGATATTGGGCGGCGGTAAAAAGTTAATGCAAGCATCCGTGGCTGCTGGCGCGGGAAGCGAGGCTGCTGGGCAGGCGACTGAGGGTACGGACCTTGAGCCTTATGCAAGGATTGCTGGCGCGCTAGTTTCACCATACGCGGCAAATAAAACCCTTTCTGCGTTTCAGAAGAAAAACGTGACTTCTCCAACGCTTCCAACATTAAAAGCAGAGAAAAACTCCGCTTACAACCTTTTGAAGTCGGAAGGAACTGGATTAACTGGTACGCAGACAGCATACTTAGTGCAGGACATGAGAAGCGTCCTAAACATGGATGACATTATTTTATCAGCAAAGCCGTCTGTTGAGAAAGCGTTAGCTCTTGTTGACGAGGTTGAAAAATCTGGGGCAATGAATTTGTCAAAGTTTAACGAGCTTCAGAAGGCTTTGGGCAAAATATACAAGACAGCGCCGGACGCACCAGAGGTCTTGTCAATGTTAAAGAAAATGGATGACGTTCTTGCCGAGGGCAGCAAGGATGCCGCGTTAATGCAGGCTGCAAAGGCAGCAAATTCTAAATACGCCAAAGCCCGAATGCTGGATAAATACTTCAAGCAGGCAACTCAAAATGCGAAAAAGGGAAACTTAATACCTAAAACTGGTGAGGCGTTTCAGGCCGCTGCCACCAAAATACTCAACAATGATAAAGCCGCTGCATTTTGGTCGCCAGATGAGCTGGCCGCACTGAAAAAGGTTGCGGACGGCACGATAAGCAGCAAGGTATTAGCGACGATTGGCAAGTTGGCTCCTACATCTAACGGCTTAACCTCTGGGATGAGTATTGCTCTTTTGTCCATTCCCGGCAATTTCGCTTATGAGATTATGGGTATGACAGCCGCTTCTTTTGCAAAAATGGGGTACAACGCAAAAATAAAAGCCTCTCGCAAAGCTCTAGAAGACTTGGTGAGTTCTGGTGGCGTTGCGGAGCCTTCAAAAGTTGTAACCAAAGAATTAGTCCAAGACATAGTTGCTAGATTAAGCGGCTTGCAGGCTCAGGAGCAGCAATAATGGAACTTAAACCAAAATCACGCAGCGAAATTGAGGGCATTGTCCAAGACGCAATATCGGATGCGGTGGACTTTGTTGAGGGCGAGATCAGCGATGATCGGATCAAAGCTCAGCGCTACTACGACGGCGAGGTTGACCTTGGCTACGAGGACGGCCGCAGCAAGGTTGTAGCCACAAAAGTACGAGATACTGTACGTTCTGTGAAGCCAAGCCTGATGCGCATATTCCTCAGCACAGCCAAGCCCGTTGAGTTTGTTCCGCAGGGTCCAGAAGATGTAGCAATGGCTGAGCAAGCCACTGAGTTTATGCACCATGAGTTTACCCGGCTAAACGGCTATCGCGTAATCAACGACGCCTTCCAAGATGCGTTGGTGAAAAAGCAAGGTATCGTGAAGGCATACTGGATGACATATCCAGAAGCGGAGATTTACACGTTCACCGACCTATCTGACGATGAGTACACATATCTTATTCAAGATGACAGCGTGACTGTGCTTGAGCATACTGCCGAAATGTCGATTGAGATTGACCCGATGGGCATGGAAATGGAAATGCCTATTCACAGCGTTAAACTCAGCCGCCAGAGGGAAATGGGTGAGCTGTGCATTGAGAGCGTCCCGCCAGAAGAGTTCTTTATTAACCGTGACGCCCGCAGCCTTGCCGACGCTTACGTTGTAGCTCACCGCACTGACATGCGCGCAGGCGACTTGATTGCAATGGGCTTCGACCCAGACGTAGTGCTTGACTTGGATAGCTTTGAAAGCGGGTCAGACATGACTGAGGCCGAGGTTTATGAGCGCCGTGGCTATGACATGGATACGTCTGATGACGATGAGCAAGACCCATCCATGCGCAATGTTGCCGTGACAGAGGCATATATGCGCATTGACGTTGATGGCACTGGTATCCCGGTTTTGCACAAGATCATATGCGGCGGCACGTCATATGAAATGCTTGACTTTGAGCCATGCGATGAGTTGCCGTTTGCCAAGTTTGAAATAGACCCAGAGCCACACACATTTTATGGCCGCTCGCTGGCCGAGATTGTTATGGATGACCAAGACGCAGCCACGTCTGTGCTGCGCTCAATCCTTGACAACGTGGCAATGACAAACAACCCACGCCTCGGCATTGTTGAGGGCGCAGTCAACATTGACGACGTACTCAACAACGAAATCGGCGCAATTGTGCGTATGCGCGCTCCGGGTTCTGTGCAGGAATTATCCGTTCCATTTACCGCAGGCCAGACACTTGGCGCTCTGACATACCTAGACGGCCTCGTAGAGAGCAAGACAGGCGTTTCCAGAGCCTCAATGGGCCTAGACCCTGACGCAATGCAGTCAACCACAAAGGCTGCTGTGCAGGCCACTGTGCAGGCCGCAGCGGGTCAGGTTGAGGTTATGGTTCGCAACCTTGCCGACGGTATGCGTGACTTGTTTGGCATTATGCTGCGCTTGATGAGCAAGAATGTTGACGAAGAACAGATGATGCGGATGAATGGTGCGTTTGTGCCAGTTGACCCACGCGTCTGGGATCAGTCAATGGACGTGAGCATTAATGTGGGCCTCGGCACTGGCCGTGAGGAAGAGAAGGCGATGGCGTTGAACCAAGCGCTGCAAATGCAGACGATGGTTTATCAAAACTATGGCCCGATGAATGGCTTGGTCAGCTTGACCAACATTCGCAACACGCTGGCAGATCAGTTGGCCGTGTCTGGCATACGAAATGCCGACCGTTACTTTGCGCCAATCACACCAGAGATTGAAATGCAAATGTTGCAGATGCAGCAACAGGCGCAAGCGCAGCAAGGTCAGGCGTCTGATCCAAACGCTGCGTTCTTGCAGGCAGAACAAATGAAGGCGCAAACAAAGGCCCAAACTGACATGGCTAAGTTGCAGTTGGAAATGCAAAAGGCAGCGGCCAATGACGATCTCAAGCGGGATCAAATGGCGCAAGACTTGATGGTGGACGCGGCAAAGATTTATGGCGAATACGGCACAGCCGTTGACGTTGCCCGTGTGCAGGCCGAGCAAGAGAAAATGCGCATGATCGGCGGCATGGCTCAAGGGACACCACAACAATGACAACAGAAATACGCATAGAGGCCGATGAGGCACGTCGTTTGAAAAGCGATACTGCATTTCAACAGTTCATGCAGAGTGTGCGCGAAAACCAAATGCAGGTTTTTGCGAGCAGTGGGGCGGCTGACGTGGCTGCCCGTGAAGAGGCGCACGCGATAATCCGTGCGCTTAACCAGATCGAAGTGACCCTCGACGCTGCGCTTGC
>FUIF01026086.1_pt1 | contig 10176 bp, 17 predicted proteins | sample 1003461 | NCBI WGS metagenome assembly FUIF01 (sample SAMEA80401918, study PRJEB19352) | marine metagenome
TTAAAGCTTTACGTCGATCTGCTGACGCAAGACGTCCAAGGCCAGCGCCGCCTAATATTGCTAACAGAATTGCTAAGTTTATGGGTAAGCCTCCTGCTTTAGCTGCCTTGTCTATTTTTCTTGGCTCAACTCCCGTAAGTAAAGAATCTGAGCTTACATACAAAACTAGCGTCAATAAAAAATATAGATATTCTAATAAGACTCTTTCTGATTAGAGGTGATTATGGCTAAACCTGCGAATCCTAGTCTTTATGCAAGGGCAAAGGCTATTGTGAAAGCAAGAGTGAAGAAATGGCCTAGCGCATATGCAAGTGGTCAGCTTGTTCAGCAGTACAAAAAGATGGGCGGCAAGTACAGATGAGCCTGACTAAGTGGTTTGGTGAAAACTGGGTAGACATATCCACAAAGAAAGATGGAAAACATCCAAAGTGCGGTCGCACAATGGGTGATGGTAGAAAGTACCCTAAATGCGTACCGGCATCTAAAGCTGCAAAAATGACTGCATCTGAAAAAAGAAGTGCAACACGGCGCAAGAGAGCCACTAACCCATCTGGCGGTGGGAAGAAGCCCACATATGCGAGGACATAATGGCGAAGACAGCAGCATGGCAGCGCAAGGCAGGACAGAACCCAGAGGGCGGCCTCAACGAAGCTGGAAGGCGCTCGTTGCGAAGGCAGGGGAAGAATATCAAGCGCCCAGTTTCGGCAAAGGAAGCAAAGAAAAGCCCAAAGAAAGCAGCAAGGCGTAAGTCTTTCTGCGCTCGTATGAAGGGCATGAAGAAGAAGCTTACCTCTGCTAAGACCCGAAATGATCCGAATAGTCGTATCAACAAAGCACTAAGGAAATGGGATTGTTAAATGAGTGAGGAACTGCAAGAGGCCCAAGAGGTCGAAGAACAGCCACAGGTTCAGGCAGATATGCAGGAGCAACCTGAGGAATCATTTACCGACAGACCGGGATGGCTACCTGAGAAATTCAAAACGCCAGAAGATCTTGTAAATAGTTACACAGAGCTTGAGCGTGGATTTTATCAGCGTAAAGACGATCTGCGTGAACAAGTGATCGATGAGATCAATCAGGAAGCAATGAAAGATGCTCCTGCCAGTCCTGCTGACTATGAGGTTAACTTTCAAGCTCCAGACGGCTTGGAATATACAGTTGATGAAAACGATCCTCTCCTTGGGTGGTTTCAAAGTAAGGCTCATGAGTACGGCTTGTCTCAAGATGAGTTTGACGGTCTCATCAATGAGTATGCACAAGCAGATCTTCAGCGTGGCCCTGATTGGAGTGTTGAAGCAGAGACTCTTGGAGAGTACGCAGAAGATCGTCTGAATCGTGTTGATGGCTGGGCCAGAGGGAGCCTAAGCCAAGAGGCATATGATGTTTTTGCAAACATTCCGGCTTCTGCAAACATGGTTCATTTGTTTGAAGAGCTGATGGAGCTGAATGGCCAGCCCCAGTTCAATATGGTTTCTGAAACAGAGTTTCAGGAAGTTCTTTCTCTTGACGAGCTTAGATCAATGCAAAATGATCCTAAGTACTGGAGAGAGAAGGATCCTGCATATATCGCTAAGGTTCGTGCAGGGTTCGATCAATACTCTCGGCGCAACAGTTAATGTGAATTAACAAGCTGAGAATATTGTGACATGTTGTTTGTACTAGAAGGCCCTAAAGCAATGGACAATCTTCGGACCCTGCGCTGATGGATAACCAGACTAGAATCGAACTTGTATCAACTCGACCAACCCCGAGGAGGGTATAATGGCTACACCATCCATTAGCACTTCCTTTATCGAGGAGTTTGAGTCTGGCGTCCACATGGCGTACCAGCGCATGGGATCCAAACTCCGGAACACCATTCGTACTGCGAATGGGGTCAAGAATAAGACCACGTTCCAAAAGATCGGTAAGGGCTTTGCTACAACCAAAGCGCGGCATGGTAATGTCGCACCTATGAATCTTGCCCACACAAATGTCAGCGTGACCCTTGAGGACTATTTCGCTGGTGAGTGGGTGGATGATCTTGACCAGCTTCGTATCAACCATGATGAGATGCTCGTTGCGCAACAGTCAGGCGCATATGCACTTGGCCGTAAGACTGACGATCTCATTCTGGCTGCTATGGATGCCACTACTTCAACCCACAACGAAACCTCTAATGGCGTAACCCTTGCTTGGGCTTTCGGCCTTATGGAGCTTTTTGGCAATAACAATGTTCCTGACGACGGTCAGCGTTACGTTGCTGTTGGCTGGGAGCAGTGGTCACAGCTTCTTGATCTGGATGAGTTCTCTCGTACCAACTATGTTGGCGAAGGAGACCTTCCTTTCAACAATGCTATGACCGCCAAAGAGTGGCTTGGCTTCATGTGGTTCCCGTTCTCTGGCCTTGACGAGACTAACGGTTCTGGTGCTGCTGGCACTACGCACCGTAAGTGCTTTGCTTGGCATCAGGGTTCTGTGGGTCATGCAATCGGCGCTGATGTTTCGTCCAACATGCAGTATCATAACGACAAGGATGCGTACTTTGTTCTGAATAAGATGCAAATGAACGCAACCCTGATCGATGCTGAAGGTTGTTTCGAACTTGAGCTGAAGAAATAAGGAGGAGTTGAGATGGCTTTTACAGACGCAAACTTCACCTTGGTTAACTATTCAGGTAATGGCTTCCATATCTGGCACTATGTGTCCAGCGGCGACAACCTGAACACCATTGATACTGCTGGTTACTTCAATAACAAGTCCAGCGAGATCAATGTTGGCGACGTTATCTTTGTCAACGCCTCAAACGGCTTTGGCATTGCAACTGTTGTTTCTAACTCTGGCGGTGCCGTCGATACCGGCGATATCGTGAGTATGACAACGGATAGTCGTTAATGGCTAAGGCCCCAGCAAAAAAGAAGGCGGCAGCGAAAGCTGCCCCTTCCTCGTCTGCCAAGACTGTCAAGCGCCGTAATGGCACAGTCACATTTGGTAAAAACACAACTATTGGAAAAGGTGCAAGGTAGTGAAGCCTATTAAAAGGCCTCGTATCAAAAAGATGTCTAATAAGGTTTCTTTTGATGCCGATGCTGCTCAAATGACTGCAAATGTTCTCGCTCATGGCATAGCCATTCCTACAATAGGATATGGCCTTTATAGATTTGGCAAGGGCGTAAAAGAGTCATACAAGCAGTTTCGTTCAATGGGTAGATATATGAGAGGGAAAAAAGATGGCTGATTTCAAGAACTGCCCGACATGCCCTACCAAGGCAAAGTGTCGTGCAGCAGGCAAATGCTTAAATGCAAAGAAAACCACTAAAACAATGGGCAGGGGTTACGGTAAGTAATGCCAACGACGCCATCCACCGATATTGAGGTAGCCCAGAAGGCAATGGTTCTGATTGGATTGGAGCCATTGACTGCTTTTACTGATGCTACTGATGAGGCTCTAGTAGCCAACACAATCTTTGAAGATGTAGTTGCTGACTGTTTGAGCCAACATAACTGGAACTTTGCTACAGGTCAGAAGACACTTGCTAGACTTACAGATGTTCCTGTTGATCGGTGGGATGCTGCTTATGCATTGCCTACGAATCCAGACACACTACAGGTCATAACTGTGACCATCGAAGATGTACCGCAGCGCTATGACATCTATGAGCGCTACATTTACATCAACGCACAGGCAGAAGACACGGTTGTTCTGAACTATGTGTTTCGGCCAGAAACACAGTACTGGCCCCCAACATTTACCATGTGGGTTATCTTCCGCCTTGCATCTGTATTGGCTTTGTCTGTGACACGCAAAGCAGATGTTGCAAGCTCGTACACTACTCTTGCTGATGCTCAGTTTCGTAGGGCCAAGGCGAGAGATAGCCAACAGGTAACAACACAAGGTCTACGATTGAGCAGATTCCATCGTGCTAGACTTGGAAATGGGATCTATCAAGAGATAGAAGGCACATAATGAAATGGCTCTGCTTAGACAGTTCTATACAAACTTTACGTCAGGAGAGCTAACACCACTCTTTACGGCAAGGGTTGATTCCAATGCCTATAAGAATGGCGTAAAGGATCTTGAGAACTATCGTATTCTGTCACAGGGCGGTATTCGTCGGAGAGGGGGTCTGCGTTATCTACAGACCCTGACAAACACGACATATCAGGCTGAACCCTACGTCTATGACGAGGATGAAGCTTATATTCTACTCTTTTCTAACACGAAGCTGGAGGTAGTTGACGCCTCTAGCCCAACTACGATTGTGCAGACCATAACTGGCTGTCCTTGGACAACAGCGATGATTGGGCAGCTAAAGGTGTCTCAGTCGGGCGATACGATGATTGTCGTGCATCCTGACATGGCAATGCAGAAGCTGACACGCACATCTGCAAATACGTTTAGTCGTGCTGCTTATGCGTTTGACTCTTCAAGCGGCAAAACATTTCAGCCTTACTTTAGGTTTTCTGCACCTTCAATCACCATTACCCCCGCAAGCACAGGAACCGGCTCTCAAACATTTACCGCAAGCTCTTCTGTATTTAGCGCTAGTGATGTTGGAGACAAGTTAGAGTTTACGGACTCTGCCGGTACTGTTGTTCATATCAATATTACTGGCCATACATCAGGAACAGAGATAACTGGAACTTTCAGCGCAGCGGTTGCAAATACAAATGCCAGAGATACATGGAAGGAACAGGTATTCTGCAGCCAGAGAGGTTTTGCGAGAAGCGTTGCCTTTCACGACCAGCGCCTAATCTTTGGTGGGTCAAAGGATCTGCCAAATCATCTGTTTATGTCGAAGGTAGGAGAGTTCTTTAACTTTGATGTAGGTACAGGGCTTGATGATGAGTCTATCCAAGTACAGATTGCAGAAAATCAGGTATCCGAGATCAAGTCTATTGAGTCTTTCCGGCATCTGTCGATCTTTACATCAGAAGCAGAACTGTATGTTCCTACAACTGAAAACAGGCCTCTGACGCCAAGCACGATAGCTATCAAACGCCAGACATCATATGGCAGTGGCTCTGTGTCTCCTGTTGAGTTTGATGGCGCACTCGTATTTCTGACCAAATCCAAAGGCGCTGTCAGGGAATTCGTGTTCTCTGATCTCAGCCAAGCTTACAACTCTGATGCTCTTACATTGCTGTCTCAACACCTGATTGGCTCACCCACAGATATGGTGTCGCAGCGTGAAGCCTCTGACCAAGTTGAAGCATATCTCTATACAGTGAACTCTGCTGGCAAGATGCCGGTGATGGTCAGTATTCGCAAAGAGCAGCTACAAGGCTGGACCGAATATACAACAAGCGGCAGCTTTAAAAATGTCGTCAATGTAAACAGGCAAATCTATGTTGTTGTTGAGCGCACTATCAACAGCCAGACAAAGACATTCTTGGAGCTTCTGGACAATAACTATCATACAGATGCTGCATCAAAACAAACAAATGGATCTGCTATTACAACTTGGACTGTGGCCCATTTGCCTAACACAGAGGTTGTCGTTAAGTCTGGCAACTACTCTATGGGTACATATACGACCAACGGATCTGGCCAGTTAACTTTAACTAGCGCTGTTGATGAGGTTGAGATTGGCATCAACTTCACACCAACAATGACTACCTTGCCGCCTGAGTTTACGCTGCAAGATGGAATATCTGTTGGTCAGAAGCGCAGGATTGTCCGTGCCGTCCTTGATCTTAATGAAACTCTTGATGTAAAGACAAAAGGCACAAGCATACTTATTAGGCGTGTGACTGATGACTTTTCTGCAGAGCCTTCGCCAATCAGCCAGAGGAAAGAGATATATCTTCTTGGCTGGTCGTCTGAAGGCACAGTCACGATTACACAAGATCAGCCATTACCCCTAACGCTGAATGGCTTGCTGTTGGAGGTGGAAATATAATGGGCGTTGGACTTCAAATTGCTGGCTTAATGATAAGTCTGCAAGCTGCTCAGATGCAGAAGCAGGCCTATGAAGCGGAAGCTCAAGCGGCAGAAGAACAAGCCGAAATGGCTAAAATTGAAGCTTCTCAGCGTGAGGTGGAGCGCAATAGAAAGTTACGCCTTCAGCTTGCTTCTCTTGGAACTAGCATGTCATCACAAGGCGTTGCTCTTGGCACAAGCCCAAGTGTATTGGCACTAGCCGATGATGAAAAGAAAATAGCTAAAGAAGATATTTCTGCAATCAGACTGATGGGCATGTCTAACAGACGTAAATACGAGCTTGGAGCTGCTGGCAGTCGTGCTGCTGGTAGGGCAACTCAGCTTGCAGGCTTTGCTAAAACCGCTGCTGGCGCTTATAGCATTGGAAAAGGTGTGGGTACTGCGTAATGGCATTTAAAAAACACCAGGACGGTCAAATCTTGTTCAGCCTAATGGCATGCCTAACTTTAGCGGCTTTAAGCAAGCTGCTGCTGCTTACAATCAGATAGGTGAATTGGCTTATGGTATTGGGCTTGATGATCGTAAGCGTGAGTTCAATCAGCTAATCCGTCAAGCCGAGATCGACGGCAAGACTGCTGGTGTTGTCTATGATGAACAAGGGAATCTTGTTCCTCTTACAAACTTTGATTACGCAAAAGCTGGTGAAACTCTAGCTGAATCAGATCAAAAGCAAATCCTTGCTACATACCGCAAGGCTGCTGTTCAAACATATGTAAATGCTGCTGCTAACGATATTAACGATGCTGCATCAAAGGCTCTTATTGACAATCCAAACGATCCTGCAGCAATCAGATCTAGCGCAAAGGGTTATTTGCAGGGATTGGGCGATCTTGATGAGGAGATCTACACTGCTCTTGCTCCGAAGGTAGCCTCTGCTTTTACAAAGGTTGAGAATCAAGCACTTGCTCAACAAAGGGCTGATGAGATCGAGTACGCCGTTTCTCAAGGCACAAGCGCCTTCAACCAAAACGCTATAGAGCTAGGTGTCCTGTATGCAAAAAGCCAAGGCGTTAGCAATATTGCTCAAGGCCAAGCTTTGGACGATAGGGCAAATGAAATACTTGCAGAACAAGATGATATTATTGAGACCCTTAAAGCTAATGAGGTGTCTCAAACAATCATCGATCAGATGCTTGATACACAAGCCACAGTCATTGCTTCCAAGACTGCACAGGCCGGTGTAGAGAGGGCCTATTACTCAGGCGGGGCTGCTGAAGCATATCGCACTATCAAGCAGGTTGTTGCTGAAGCAGAGCTAAATCCAGATGTGAACTCAACAACACTCAGAACTGTTATGCATGAAAGCGTTCGTATGCTTTCAGCTATAAAGGCTGCTGAAACTCAGGCTCAGAAAGAAGTCCTGTCTGGAATATATGGTGATCTTTATAGGCGCGTTGTTGTTGAAGGTCTCGACATTGTTTCAGAAATGGCGAACCCTGAATCTCCGATACATGATCTGGAGCCAACTCAACAAGCTACTCTTTTTCAAGTTGGGACAGCAAGCATACAAAGCCTTAATGAACAGCAGGCAAAAGGATACAAGGCTCAGTACGAGAATTACCTTTCTGTTTTTGAAAATCCAAGTTCAACTACTGTAGAGCAGGCAATGGATGCCATGCGTGAGATAAAGCTCTTGCATGGAATGAATTTGCTTGGCCCAACTGGTGATAAGCTTCTCCGAGAAGCGAAAACCAAATTTAGTGAAGCTTTGGTTGCTTATCAGGGTGATGACATTGAAAGGCAGGGTTCTGTAATCTCAATGAGACTGAACCCAAACCTTACTGATTTTTCCATGTCTCCAAGTTCATATCTAAATGAAATGTATATAGGTGAATTGGAATCTAAAAAATATTATTGGTAAAGGTGGGTATTGGTCTGACAGAGAGGCTTTTATCACTGATGTAAATACCTATGCTGGCGCATACCAAAAGCGCTTGGACCTAACTAGACTAGCTGGCCTTGCAGAAGCAAAGGCTGCTAATTCTATTATGCCAACCCAGCAAGAAATAAATGCCCTAGCAGAAGTGAGGGGCTTCAATATGAATGACATCTCTGCTGGCCTGCTGTCAGAAGATGAAGATGTCTTTATGCAAAACGTCAATAATGTTGCTGGTTTTGCAGTTCAGACACAGGGTCTTTTGCATCCTGCTTCAGCATTTCTTTTTGGAAAATGCGTCAAAGAATGTTGAGAATGCAGATCGATCTATAAGGCTTATGGGTCAAGTTGTTTCTGCTATTCGTGAAGCCAGAGGCATTGATAATGAGCAAGCAGAAAGTATCTTCCTTAGCAACCTTAGTGAGGAAACAGTAGCCTTTCTTAGAATATCGGACAGAGTAGGCCCTGAACTTGCTGTTCAAGCATTTGCTGCTGATACAAATCTTAACAGAAGCGCCACATCACTAGTTGCCAATCCTAAATACTCAGATATGTCAGAGGACGAGGCATTAGAAGTCGTTTTTTATGGACTCGTACAATGAAGCGCTGGTTGGCAGGAAGCTGTTAAATATTATGCAGCCCTATATAACCGATGAAGACAATCAGATGCTTTATCAAATGGCATCTGATGCCGGTGTTCAAATGTTGAGGGCATGATACTGAGCGACCCTTACGTCAAGCAAGCCATGAAAAGTATCTTTTTGGGTAAGGTGTTGAAGTATCAGCAATACGACCCCGTAAAGGCAATGCGTGATACTATTCGAGACATAGGTAAAAGAGTAGGAGCGCAGCAAAACGCCTATACAGGTGGCCTTGAGTTTGTAACAAACCCCATTCTCCCAAGAGCGCAAGCTACTACAGGTAATGCTGGGATTACCTTGGGAATGAATGATATCAATCAAGATATCAAGGATATCTTTTCAAGCACTCCGGGGCTGATTGCTCCTAATATTCTTGAGCAGCTCATGAGAGTTGATGAAGCTCCGAGAGTGAGTGATCTGGGTTTTCCTGATAAGTACATGGACACTGCCTTACATTATGTGCCTAACGAAGTCTATGGCGGTACTCAGACTTACAAGGTGATATTGAGAACATCATATGGTCAGGCTATTCCTCTTTTGGATAATTACAGCTTTGACTTCAAGAGAACGCAAGGATACGAATCTTTCCTTAGTGCTGTAGACACGCTGAAGTCTGATCGATTGAAAAACTTCTGGTCTGCATATGGAGCGATGGATCAGTCTCTTTTGCAATCTGGCTTCGACTCTCTTGAAAGAACCAGAAGTGACAGAAGCTTTAGTTCGCTTCTCAACATCTTTAATAGCACCTTCCGTGCAAACATCGGTGATGAGCCTTTGACCAAAGAAGAGAAGAGCGAGTTTTTCTATATGATTGAACGCATAACAAGTCTTGGATGGCGCTAATGAGCAATATTGATTGGAACTTTATTAGCGAAAGAGAAGGAAAAGGCCGGACAAGAGGTTATGTTCCTGATGCAGATGGATCTGATTCTGGTGTTACGATTGCAACAGGGTTCGATCTTGGCGCAAGGAACATCAATGACCTAAAAGGCTTGCCAAAAACTCTGATCGAAAAGCTTGCTCCTTATCTTGGCATTAAGGGAGCGCAGGCTGAAGAGATTGCAAGCAACCTTAATATTACAGATCCCGAAGCCAAAACCATTGATGAGTTTTCCAAAAAAGAAGCAACTGATCGACTGAAGGCTAAATGGCAAGCTGCAACTGGGAATTCGTTTGATGACCTTCCTAAGAACAAAGCTACAGTCATTGCGTCTGTTGCGTTTCAGTATGGGGATTTGGAAAGCAAAACCCCCAACTTCTGGCGGCAAGTTACATCTGACGATTGGGATGCCGCAGAAAAGAATCTAAGAAACTTTGGCGACAACTACTCAAGTCGACGAAACTTGGAAGCAGACTATTACATTGAAGGCCTTAGCGAGGAAGAGCTCGCAGCAAAAAAAAATTTGAACGAGAATTAAGAACAGACGTTCAGTACGGCGTACAAGAAGCTAGGATCTTTGAAGGCAGAGATCGTGGTGACTTTGAAGATTTAGGCACTGAGCCTACTGCTACTTTTGCAGATAAGCTTATCCAAGATCGCCAGCCTTCGCAGCCTGCACAAATGGACGATAGTCCCGTAGAGGGCATCCTTACAGAAAGACAAGATACGTCAATCGAGATGGATGACGCTCCTGTAGAAGGATTGATTACAGAGCGTCGGCCACCAGCAAGCTCTGCTGCTGAAGATATATCTCTTCCTATTATTGAGGAGTAACTATAACGGTCCTAAGGTAGCG
>FUIF01000810.1_pt1 | contig 10173 bp, 4 predicted proteins | sample 1003461 | NCBI WGS metagenome assembly FUIF01 (sample SAMEA80401918, study PRJEB19352) | marine metagenome
GCTCCTAACTTTCAGAACGCAGTACCAGCTACGGGCACAGTCTCAAAGCAGCTGGCCTACGTTTGACGCCACTGATAGCCAGAGTACCTACTTAGACGATGAGTACTTCCAGATGGAGACCAAGGGTGTCGTGCCTACATTCAAGGCTGGAGCATCTCACAAGCTTGGCATTGTCTATTATGACAAGTACGGAAGGCATGGATTCGTAAATGACCTTGGTCAGTTCTACGTGGAGTCCTTTCAAGAAAGATCAGGCCTTGATGGATATGGAGCCGCTGAGCTTAGTATTGCATGGAAGTACGACATGCCTGACTGGGCGGACAGGTGGAGTCTAGTGTATGGAGGCAACACGAGTTTTGACAATGCTGTTCAGTACACAGTGGGCTCTGCATTTACAGCTGTTGATCGAGACCACAGCAATAAACCAGACTACACAAACAAAAGAGTCTACGTGTCTCTTGCCACGCTAGACAAGTTCAAAGACAAGAAGTCACCGACCTTCGACTACAGCTTCACTGAAGGCGACAAGCTTAGAATTGTTTCGCACAAAAACGCAACCAACAGCGACACGGTTTACCCCACCCCCACGGGCAGTACCGACAGAATGATCGAGTTCAATGTAGTGGACGTGGTGACTCTTGGCAATGACGATAACCCACTAACCAACAGCTCTCCAGCAGAGAGTCAATACAAGGGCACCTTCTTGGTTCTTGATGCACCTGACGTAAACGGAAATGCCGTAGACAGCGACGGCAATACTGTAAAGTTTCAGGGTTTTGATTGGTTTACTGTATCTCAGTACAGGTACACTGGTGAGGCTATTAGCTACCCCAATGGCGACAATGCTCTTGGAGACAACAAGTGGCATCAGGATTGCCTTGTCGAGCTCGTGACTCCTAAAACCACGGACACTGGAGTGTTCTACGAAATCGGTGTTACGGGTACAAAGACAGGCAGGGTCGGAGACTACGACCACGGCATCAACATTAAGATCAGCGGAGTCGAATACTGGATGAGATCCAGAAGCTGCGCTACTGCGGAGTATGACAGCGCGTGGCCTGTGGCTGGATCAAACCTGGAGAAAGACATGGTCTTCAGGAACAGAAACGTAGAAACGAAAGACGCTTCTGATTTCTTTGCATCTGCATCATGGAGCAAAGGGAAGCCTCACGTCAAGTTTGAGAGAGCAGCAGAGGTGAGAAGATACAATGGCGTCACATACAGCGACGCCTACGAAGAAGACGTGGCTAAGCTTTCGCTGTCTTCGTTCAACGCCTCCCTCGCTAACTTCTTTAGCTTTGACTCTAAGTACGGGGCTGCTAGGTACATCGAGAACTACAACGAAGACTTGCTCTGCCTTCAGGAGAACAAGCTGTCTCTATCGCCCATCGAGAAGGACACGCTGAAAACAGCTTCAGACCTAAGTCTAGTCTCGCTATCCACAAACGTCATCGGAGCGTCTAGGTACTACTCAGGAGACTACGGTGTGGAGAAGCATCCAGAGTCAGTCTTGATCAATGATGGAGATGTGTTTTTCGCTGACCTGTCTCGACGCAAGGTGCTCAAGTTCAATCCGCAATCAGGCGGCATTGTGCCTATCTCTGACACAGGGGTGGCCTCCCTGTTCGAGGATGAGTTTGCTGCACTGAGCGACGCGACTGGAGCCAAGAAGATCGTTAGTGGGTACGATCCTAAGACTGATGTATATTACATCACCATGTATGCTAAGGATGATTCTGGCTACGCAGGCAAGACCATTGGTTACGACTCTTCTGTCAGGAAGTGGATCAGCACGTACACGTTTGTGCCAGAGATGTACGCGAAGCAAAACAGGCTGATGTACTCATGCAGGTACTCCTCTTCCAACAGAAACCTTTTCTACAGACACGAAGACAACGGAGCTGTTACCAACAGGAACCAGTTCTACGGGGACTCTACCGCAACGTCGATCGTGGAGGTTGTGTCCAATGACAACCCTAGTGTGGTTAACGCAGTACAACTCTGTCTCTATCGAGGGAAACAAGGCTTGGGACACGCGGTTTGTGTCTGAGTCTGGACAAGACACAGGTACTATGCGGTCCACCGACTTCGTAGAAAAAGAAGATGCCTTCTACTACGGACTTCACAGGGACACGAGTTCCAACAGTACGAGCCAATACATTGGTGTGGGTACTGTTTCTAGCGTGAACGGAGAAGACATTACGCTGTCCAACTCTTTGAGGGGCATATCCATTCCTCTTGGATCGAAGGTATCTAGAATCCCTAGTGGGTCATCAACATTTACAGATCTAACACAGACTGTATCCGCAACAAACCACGGGGAAAAGAAAATTACGATTAGCGCTTCTGGTCATGGCATTGTGGTTGGTGACAGGATATTCCTTAACTTGTCTCAAGCAGTCAATGGCGATCACATTAGAGGTCACTACTCAAAGGTGAAGCTTACACGCACAGACAACACTGCTGTAGAGCTTTACGCCATCAACGCACAATACGTCAATTCTAGCTTAACCACGGGTGAGGCCTATAAAGCTTATATTTGTAAAATGAACTACGTCAACCTTGCAAAGATGCTCATCGGAGGGGGCGCATCTGCATTCAATTACTTCAACCAGAGAAACCAGCTGAGAGATCAACTTGGTGAAGCTCAGGGTCAGCTTGGTGCAGAGCGTGCTCGCTCGGCACAGGCCATGAAGACTTTGAAGGACACGCAGTATGACGTGTCTGCAGCGAACAGAAGAGCTTTGGACCTGGGAATGCAAGACCCAGCGGCGACAGCGGAGCGACAGCGACAGCTTCGGAGAGAGGCGTCTACTGTCGGAGCCCTTCAGTCTGGCGGAGCAAGAGCTTTGATCGGGGGTTTGGGTGCGGCTCAACAGCAAGCAGCTGACAACACAGCTCGCATTGAGGCGGATTCTTTGGCTAGAAAGCAGCAAACCCTGCAAAGGTTTGGTGCTCTTGAGCAGGCAGCACGGGATAAAACCACAGCTAAAGACCTCGGCATTGCAGAGTTTGAGCTTGGCAGATCTCTGACCAGAGGTGACACCGCAGAGACGAAAGCTGCAGACCTCAGGGCTCAGCAACGACAGTTTAAAAGAGACGGCATTACTGGTGCGTTGACCACAGCGGGTAGCTTGCTTGGTTCTGGATTGCTTCAGGGCGGAGGAACAGAAGGCCAAGAGGGTGTGCAGAGCTTCTTCAATCAAATCAGCAACCTGTTCAATCAGGGTGGAGGTAGCGGAAGCAACTTGGACATGATCAATCAGCTGGCGGACACTGCTGCCAACGACCCTCTCGTTCAAGGAAACAGCAAGCAGGGCGGTATGATTAGCCCTGGCGAGTTCAGCCACAAGAGAAATCCTATTGATATGGTTCAGAAAGGGGCCAAGGTTGGTGAACTTACAGGCGGTGAAGTCATCTTGAATCCAAAGCAAGAGAAGAAAGTGGCTATGGAATCACCTTACTTCAGACAGTTGCTCAAGAAGTTTAAGGCTGACGCAGCAAAAAGAAACAACAAGTAATGGCTCTGAACTTTACACAGGGGCTATACAGCGGGCAGTCCAGGCAGTTCGCTGATCAGAAGTATAGCGCCGCCGATGCGTTCAAGCCGCTTGAGGGGGCCATCAAGGACGTTCAGCAGAGAAAGAAGGCTCGCCTTGACACTCACAAGGCCATGCGGAAGCAGATCAATGAGGTCTCTTCCGTCAAAATGTGGGACGGAAGGTATGAGGAGATCTCTGCCAAGGCAGAGCTGTTGTCTGATCCCGCTCAGCTCGACGAAATGATGAAGACCGAGAAGGGTATGCTTCAGTTCGAGCAAATGGCCAAGCAGATCAACGACGAAATTACCCTTGCTGAAGATGAGTGGGCCAAGACTCACGGAAGTCCTGACGATCCAATCACTGCAGCAACCTACGAGGCCAAGCTCCAGAGAGATATGGTTCCAGATGAGAACGCATACGAAGACTCAGGTTTTGAAGAACAGCTTACACCAGAGCAAGCTCGTGAAATCTACGACAGAAAGCAATCGGCCAGCTACTCGAACATGCGTATCGAGGATGGTCAGTTCGTGTTTGAGGATTCCAACAACGGTCAAACCATCAGGGGTGTAAGACCGATCGAAGAAAATCCATTCGACCCCAAGCTCACAGAGTCTGACGTAAGCGGATTCTCGTTCTTCAGAAAGAGAGACGATGGGGCGTTCGATGATGCTGTCGAGGTCGAGCAGTTTGTCAGGACCCAGGCCAAGGAGAACACAAAGTTCGGCATGCAGGCGTTGCGCCACTACGCAGAGAAGAACGGTTTGGATCCTGAGGTTGTGATGCAGAGTCCAGACCAGTACTATCAGAAGGCTGAGGACCTGTGGGTGGAGGAGGCTAAGGATGCTTGGAACAAAGGAGGCACTACTGCTCAGACAGCAGCTCAGCTAAAGCGCCAAGACGACATGGCTGATGCTCGTAGACAGCGGTCTCTGTTCATGGATTCTATCAAGGTTATCGACACTCCTATTGAAGTTGAGGGTGCCGAAGTAAGTGAGACCACCATGACCGTAACACCTACGGAGGAGGATATAATTAGCAGAGAGGTGTTTGTACCTCTCAATGAAATCAAGGGTAGCATGGCCGTAAACCTTGGAACCGAAGCGGGTCAACTTATACCTCAGGGTTTACGTCGGCTTCCTAATGGCACCTATCAGATTACAGGTGCTTTTAGCTCCACAGATAAGAACTCCAACGTAGCTAGGGAGATTACCACCGAGACCATCATTCTCAACCCGAACAACCTTAATGATATGGCCACTCTGACTCAGCTGTTTGGTCTTGCGAACAGTCAGCTGGCGGGAGGCAATCTTTCCGTACCTTTGGAGCAGATCCTTGAGGACCCAGAGGGCGCTGGACTTTCTATCACTCAGGGCTCATCGGAAGATCAAAAAGCTGGAGATTTCAATAATCTTAACGAATGAACGACAAGTATCTAAGGAGGGCATACTCTCACCTGCAAATCAACGACGATTACGCCAGCTGGCTTGAGGAGACCGCAGGCAATGATGATGCGATGATGAAGCTGTACAGGGACTTGAACGTCACTGAACACGAATACGATGTCTGGAAAGACGCCATCTTCGGAGGCGCTACCGTAAAAAAAAAAGATCCTTCACCATCTTTGGATGGAGAATCAGAATCGAGCGAGAGGAGTCTTCTTGATAAGTTCAGAGCCTCTGGATTCGCTACTCAGCAGAGAGATGTTTACGAGGCTAGGGCCGCTCGTGCCAAGAACAAAGAGCTTCAGCAGGACTACCTGAGCTACGACTTTGGAGATGTAGATGCTGATGGGCTCGCAGAGAGCGCACAGCTTCTGCTCAACAAGAACAAAGGAGAGATCTACAAAAGGGCTATCGAGTCCGAAGAGTATCTCGAAGAGATGAAGCGCGTCAATGCTCTGAAGCTTGGCGACAAGATTGGTCTTAGACCCACGTCTACCACCATGGCGATGGGGGAGATGGGTACTACTCAAGAGGTCGTAACAGAAGAGTACATCGAGAAGCAAAAGACTAAGGCTGCTGACAAAGCCTTTGCCTCTAAGTACGACGAGTTTGCAAAAAGTGAGGTCCGAGAAATGGTCCTCAATGCGCTTCCTGAAGATAAGAGGAATGACAGTGAGCTTGTGTCTATGCTCACGGACAAGATCTTTTTTGAAAAGGAGTTAGCGGTTGACCTTGACGGAGACGGAAGGTACAACAACAACACCATGATCGAGAACGCCTTCCGAAACCTACACATGGGTACGGAGCAGGTCGTTCAACCGTTTCAGTACTTGGCTCGTCTTCCGTTCACGACTGCAGAAGAGCGCAAAGAGTATAGGTCTGATGTGGCTGCATACAACGAAAGGCTGGCGTCTAATATGATGATGACGGAGAAAGGTATCTCCGCTTCTGTCAAGAACGGGGATTACTACAATGCCTTTAGGCAGTCTGTTGATGGTCTTGCAGCTACAGCTCCGATCATTGGTGTTACTACTCTTAGCGCAGGCGTAGGAGCCCCTATGCTTGGCGCTGGTATTGTTGGACTTAGCGGGGGCGTTGGAGCCTACATGGAGGTAGCTGATGACGAAAAGTTTGAAAACGATCGCTGGAAATATGGGTACGCCCTGGCCAACGGTGTTGGGGACTTCTCTTTTGCTGCAGTCGGTGGCGCCATCTTTGGATCCGCCTCGAAAGCTGCTCAAGCAAATTACTTAGCAGCAAAAGCTGCAAGGGGAACAAGCAAGAAGATTACTCTCGACATGGTTAAAGGCTATGCCCAAAGGAAGGGCATTGCAATGACATCTGAAGCGGCAGAAGAGGCAGCTACAGAGATCACTACCTATGTTGTAGAGAAGATGGGTAAGGGCGAAGACGTTGACCTTGCCGAACTCTTCGAAAGAGGAATCGATGCCGCCATTCTCGGTGGACTTGCAGGTGGAATTTTCGACAGCCTGGGTAGTATTGACGGAAGAGTTAGAGCCGCATCTAATGCAGAGGCTGACTCAAGGCAAGCAGCACTTGTAGAGGCATTGAAGGAGAAGGCTGAGATTGAAGCTAGAATTAGAGAAGCTAAAGATCCAACAACTAAGGAGGGTCTTCAGCGCGAACTGCAAAGAATCAACGCTGACATTGACAATCAGGCTAAGATGGCTCGTCCGTTTTACGAGATGCTTGCTGTCAGATATCCTGAGGCTTTTGACCAGATCCAGAAGCTTGACGTTCAGATCGCTCAGATCAGAACTCAGATTAAGTCGGGCAACCTTAGCGAAGACTCAGTCAAAAACCTCGAAGGGCTGCTTGAAAAGAGAGTTAAAGAAAGAGTAGACCTGGAGGCTAGCTTCAGAGAGGAGAGCTTGGCTCTTACTGCGGAAGAAACTTCTAGGCTTACTGACAAAAGAACTACAGATAAGATCCGACTCCTTGATGAAGAGATTGTGCAGGCTCAAGAAGCCCTCGCAGCTGTGGAGGAGTTTGGTTCTGACCGTCGATCTGGAGGAGACCCTGAGGCTATCAGGATCGCCAGAGATAGAGTCGAAGAGCTGAAGCGTAAGAGACAGGACATCAACAGAATGATGGGCCAGGTCCAACAGGCCAGAAACAAGGCCAACGAAGCTATCGGCAAGGCAATGAATGAGGACGTAGACCTCGAAGCTCTTGACCTTCAGCTTGAGCAGCTGCAGGCTGCAGAAGAGGCATTGGCTGAGGCTCTTGGTGTCGAGGCTGTGGATGTGCAGTCAGGAACCGTCGGTGAGCTTCTGGATATGAACAGAGAGATCCAGGACAGAGCTACTGACGAGTGGACAGAGAGAGCCATGGAGAGCTTGGACAACTCTGACCTTACTGCCGACGAGGTGCAGGGCATCTTCGAGAGCGACAACTTCGCTATGCTCACAGCAGAGAACCCTAACGCTCGTGCTGTAGGGGAGAAGGCTAACGGCTGCACTCAACAAGAAGGCTGTTGCTTGGCTCAAGTCTAAGGGCCTGAAGTTTCACAAGATCGTTGGCCGATACGGCAACGGAGAGAACAGCTTCCTTGTTGAAGGCATGACCAGAGAGCAGGCCGCTGAGTTTGCTCGTGAGTTTAAGCAGGAGTCTGTCGCCCACAAGGACGGACTCGTCTTGGGTGATGGTTCTATCCAGCTGTTTGCAGAAGGTGTCAGCGATGCGACTGACTCAGATAACTACTTCTCTGCAATCAGAGACAAGGACGGAAACCTGCGTAAGTTCGGCATGGACCTCACTGACACCTATCAGGATGCTGAGGGTGTCGAGATTACCAAGGAGGAGTATCAGTCTCGTATTGAAAGCCTCGCGGCTTCTGTTGATGAAATCATTGAGGCAGCCCTTGACGAAGGAGCGGCTAGCGACGGCGAGAATGGAGAGATGGGTGCGGATGTCGATCCCGCTCAGCAGGACGTTAAGATGGCCAAGCGCGAGTATGAGTCAGACAACTCAGGAAACTTTGGCGTTCGTGCAGGAGATGCTGGTCTGTCTCGTCAGGAAGCCAGCGCGGTAAATCAGTTGCTTAAGACTTTGAGCTCTGCCCTTGGACAGAAGGTAAAGCTTGTGCTTTACGACGATGCTTCATCCAGCGAGAGACCCATCTCTGAAGGAGGTATGGGTCAGGGTGAGGGTGGTCAGTACGCAAACGGCGTTGTGTACCTCAGCCCAGAGGTCATCAAGAACAACCTTGCCAGAGAGGCTGGAGCTGAAGTCGATGGTGTTGCCATCAAGGGCAAGACCTTTGTTGAGACCCTGATCGAAGAGGTTGGTCACGGAATGATTGAGCCTGCATTCTTGCAGCTACCTATTGCCAAGCAAAGAGAGATCATAAACAAGCTAAAGTCGGAGGTGTTCGGTAACGATGCCGCGCTGCTGGCCAGAGTTAAAGCAAAAAGAGAATCATACGAGGAGGGCAAGTCTATGAGCGAATCCGAGCTTCTCGGTGAGGAGCTTATGGAGATGTTTTCTTACTTGTCTGGAGATCAGGAGGTTGATATTTCTATGATCAACAAGGCTCGCTTGATCTACAATCAGATCATGGCTAGCGTGTTCGGCAAGAAAGCAGCCCAGTTCCAGATCAACGACACCGACAGCTTCATCAAGGCAGCTGGAGCTATGCGAGCGGCTAGGGCTAGAGCGATCGAAGTTGGCAAGACTAGCGATGCGTCTCAAACAAGAAAGTCTTCAAGAGGGTTATCCCCTGCATCGCTTCGTGCTAAAGACGGCAAGCTTACCGTTAAGTTCAATCGAGTAATCTATAAGAGATACGGATTTGGAGAGAAGCCAAAAGACATTGGCAACTATCCAGACACAAAGACCTTTAGGGATCAGTGGCACTTCATCAACTGGTGGAAGAAGACTACATCTACGGGTGAAACCAGAGACGTTTTTGGATTCACCACAGAGGATGGTCAGCCTATTGATGTAGATCGCATTAAGAACTACGGAAGACGCAGCTCGGGTGCCTTGAATGTCGGACCAATGGGTACAATCGACAACATGAAGTCTAGGCTCGATGCGGCTGAGGCTGCGGGTGTTGTCAACCCAGTTATTGCTAGCCGAATGCGCAGCAAGTTTAGAGCCTTGGAGCGAAAGATGGCACGTCAAGAGCCAGGATCCAAGATGTTCGAGTCCGTAGCCAAGGTTGTGAACGATATCGATCGCAAGTCTAAGGACATGATCGATCAGATCGCCAAGCGTGATGGCAAGGAGTTCTCTTACGAGCCCGACGAACCTCATCGCAAATCATCAAGGACGATCAAGGTTAGCGTCAGAGAGGCCTCAGAAAAAGGATCTAAGCTTAACGTAATCGACGTACTCAACGAGATTTACGGAGGCCACTTCAAGGGTCAGGCAGCAACCAACTCTCTTCTCTCTAGATTCATGAGAGAGGAAGCAGGCGTAGATGTGAACAGATTCACCAACGCCAATGGGGAGGTTGACTACGACTCTCTCTTGGAAATTGCAGCTCCTGTCTTTAACGAGATGATGGGCGCCAACTACAAGAATAAAGAAGAGCGCACAAGAATCTTCGGAGAGAAAGATCCTATTGAGTTCTTCGAGAACAACAACCGAGCTACAGAGGAAGACTTGGATACTGATGGAAGGCCGAGGGCATCTTCATCGAGAGTAGAGAAGAGAACACGATTGCATACAACCTGATCAAGGCCATCACATCTCAGATGAACTTGGCCAAGACTAACATGGCTGCTGCATCTAACATCTTCTTTGCTTCTGCCCAGTACAGAGATAGAGGGGGAGACCAGTACGTCGATCCAAGAATCATCTACGATTTGCGGAACGGAACCAGCACTAGCGGTGTTGATTTGTCTGGAGTAAACGCTGTTGCAGCAGCGAGTGTGGCCAACAACCTTGAGAAGCTAAACCAGCAAGCCAGCGACTACAGAAGAGGTGACGGCAGCATCAACTTCAAGAAGATGTTTGGCGCACTGCAGGAGTTCCAAGGTCCTAAGGATTCTGTAATCGGCAGAACATACGTGGCTCAGACTTTGTTTGGCGCCAAGATCGGGACGTTTGCGCTGAACCTGAACGGAAACGAAGAGGCGATCACCTTGGACTCTCACAACCTGAAGACTCTCACTGCGTTTAATGGCATGTATGCTGACCCATTGGATCAGCTGGCTAGC
>FUIF01011356.1_pt1 | contig 10170 bp, 23 predicted proteins | sample 1003461 | NCBI WGS metagenome assembly FUIF01 (sample SAMEA80401918, study PRJEB19352) | marine metagenome
GAAATACTGCGGCCTACGCTTGGCTGTTTCAAACACACCTGCCGTGATGAAGATGCCAGCAATCAGCATGGCATGGGCAATGGCACTGATGCCAAAGGCAACGACACTGCCCACCCACATGCTGAAGATGATACACACATCCATGCCAGCACCTGCATCACCATGTGCCGTGTGTTCATGTCGGGGATGTTGGACAGCGGGTTGTACCGCCAATCCATCACCATTTTCCAGATGTTGCTCATTACTCATTCTCCTTTGTCACACCTGTGACAGTTAAGCACTCTTCAACCTTGACCGGCCACCACCCTCTGCAAAGGTGGCGTTCTGCCGGTACTGCTTGTCACGACGCTGGGCCGCACGTGCAATCTTCCACGGCTTATCACGCCGCTTGGCTGGTTGCTTACGAGCCAGACGTTTCACCTGATTCATGTTTCCGTGCATTCGTCTTCTCCTTCTCTCTGTTATACGAACCTTGCCCTTCTTGGGTGGTACCACCTGCGCACGGCGACGGTTCTGTGCCATTGCACGTGCTACAGGATTAGCTGGTCTGATCTTCATGGCGTTGCCACATGCTAGGTCTAGCATCAATAATGCCCATCGTTGTTACCTTTGCTTCTACCACAGATTCCTGTGTCTTGGCAAATACAAATGTATCATTCTTGTATGGGTTGTATGTCACCTGCTTTGCCTTGGGCCATATGGCACGGCCGTTGCGGTGACTGAAATAGCCCACAACAAATGCGTGTACATTCTTCCTGCCCTCTTGCCTCACCTTTCTCTGCCCTGCCTTGCGGATGACAAACTTGGGGTCAGCCAGTGTCAGAGCCAGCTTGTGTGCAATGACACGTCCTGTCTTGCAGGACATTACAGAGTAACACTTCTTGTGCAGGTTCCAGTAAACACGCACCTTCTCATTTTCTTTGATCATAACCTTCTCCTTTGTCACAGGTGTGACACTTATCCGACTACAAAACCACTGTCGTCATGCACTGCACTACCCTTGGCATACAACGCAGACACCACACCCTGCGGCTCAAGAAAGCGCAGGTCACTGTCGTCACCATCGACCACATCCATGCCCATGAAATGCTTGGGTATCTGTGTGCGATAGCGGAACACTACAGCCAAACGCATACCCATGTCAATAGCAGTCTGCGCAAAACGCTGATACTCTGGCACACCACTGTAGCTGAACGTCAGGTCATAGATAGACGTGTCAGGAATAAGGCGGTTGGGTATCTTGGTGTAGTCATAGAACTGCACCTCATACGTACGATTGAAGAACACCATGTCATCCCATATCTTGAGTTCCCACCGAATGTCGGTAGTGCCATTGAGCCTGACAGCACACTTGTAGTCGTGCTTGCGACAATACTTGGCGTGTGTCTCAATCTCTCGCATGAGCATGGCCTTGAAGTCATCCCAATACTGCAACAGGAATAGTGTCTTGCGTAGGCGCGACATCTGGACAGATGACATGGCACCACGTCCTGCCGTGTTGAGACAGGCGTCACCACACCCAGCGGCTTTGTACATGGCGCACATATTGACGCCGCTAGTCTCTGCCGGTGATCCATACAGGACTGCTGTGCGGGTGCCGTACTTCTCACCCTTGACAGTCTTGGGGTTGTCAATGTTCAACAGCTTTTTGGGAAACTCGCTGAACCACTTGGTATACTTGGGGTCGGCGAGTATTTGCGCATGAACGAAAGCAGGAACTTTGGACAGGTCATAGATAATCATAGTGGCCTCACAGGTTAGAGTTGGTGAGCAGTTTAGCGACATACTCAGGTCGGAGCGCGGCATTTCGCAATTGCTGGCGGTGCCGGTACGCCAAAGTGTCACAGGTGTGACAGTTTACCGTGCCTCATGGATAACAAAATCGTTACCGTTCTTGGACACGATACGATACAGGTTATGGAACGGCGCAAACGATGTGCTTGTGTTGCGCTTGCCATAATACCTGATGTGCTTGCCATCATTCACCTGCAAGAACAGGCCATTGGCAGACGGGCCAACGTAGTATTTGCCCCGCTTGTTGAAGTCTCGCTCATTGAGGCGGTCAATAGCTGGCTTGCGGCCAGCGATAGCGTTGATGATGTTAGTCGCTTTTACTTTGATAAACATGGCATTTTCTCCTTTGTTACAGTTGCCATTCATTGTGCTGATACCATACCACACACAATTCCTTATGTCAAACGGCTCTCCGCTTGACGTTGATCTGCCAGACGCGCCGCTTCAAGAAACGCATCCATCCACTGCCCATTGTTCTTCGCCCATATCTTCTTGAACGAATGCCAGTCAATAGGCTCACAGCACCCCACACAATCCAGCTTGTGTTCTTCGTACACGGACATGCGGAATCTTGCATCGTTGTCAGTCATTGTCATCTCCTACAAACAGTGGACGCATCTCTTGGTAAATGACATTAAAGGCATTCACCTCGTACTGCCAGCACTCATAGAAGCTGGAGTCATCCTCAAATGGCGTCTGCCCAGAACAGTGCATCTCCCACTTTTTTGCAATGTTCTCCATCTTCTCCAGAATGTTGCCACCCATGACACTTCTCGCCGTGTCAAAGTCCATGTCCATTTGATATGCAGCAGGTATACGAAACATATTCACTCTCCTTTTGTCACACCTGTGACACTTTGTGGTTTGCGATGGCGTCACGCGCCTCATCTAAAGACTTCACATACTTGAACCATGTGGTGCCGGTCTTGCGTACCTTCCAGCGTATGCCAGCTACAGTACGTGCTACACCAATGATCGGGGTTACAGCGTAGCCACCCTCTGCGATGTACCCAGCGTTGCCTACTTTCTTGAGCATGTCGTCACCTCGTCTCTGACTGTGACTACACAATGCCACAGTCTAATTCTTATGTCAACTGTCTTTTTTTGTCACACCTGTGACACTTTCATCTTCCCTGTAGATATCCAGACCAGCATCAAGCCGCATCTGCTCACCGGCAAACACCATGTACCAATGTTCGGCGGCACGTTCCATGTAGCCATTCTCCTCGCAGTATATAGCACGACGCTCACGACTGTCAAGCTGCGCCACTGTTGGCATAGAAGCAAACGGATAATAATTCTTTTTCATTTCTTTGCTCCCATTGTACACAGAATGAACAAAGCAAACCCCATGAAGATCAGACCGATTGCCTCAGACATCGACAGCACACCGTAGATAAACTTCGGGTCAGTCGTCTCCGTAAAGAACAGATGGCAAGCCAGTGTCCAGTACGACAGCACCACGGCTGATTTGAATGTGAATGCAAGCATTATTTCCACTCCTCAATGTTTGTCACAGGTGTGACACTTTTTTTGCGGCGCATCTCTGCCAGACGTTGCTCGGCACGATACAGCCAAGACCTGCGCCATTCATCCTGCTTTGCCTCGGCATACGCCTTGAAGTTTTGACCGGACATCATCACACCTTCCCGCAGGATAGGGTATACCTTGGCGTCCCTCACACGCGATGGATCATGCGCCACACGCTCACACGTGCCAGCAGATCGTAGCCGTGCGCTTGCGATAGGCACGATGCGGTCATTCTCAAATGCTTTCATGTTTTTACTCCTCTTAGCAGGTTGCCTCACGCTCGGCAATGTTCGCTTCAAAGCGTTGTTGCCTATGGCGCAGGATAAGGCGGATGGTTGCCAGCTTGAACGGCGTCAGGCTGGAGTGCATGTCAGACGACACGCTGATGTCTACCAGTGCCGATGTCGGCAGCTTTGAACAGCGATTGTAATACTTACGAGCCATGATGAAACTCCGTTTGAGAGTGTCCAATGATTGGACGGTTTAAGATAGTTCTAAGTGTAAACACACTTTCACTAAAGTTCAAGTGTGCTTTACACGTAAGAACATCTAAAGGTTTTCCAGCAGCTTGTCGAGTTCTGCCAGATTGCCAGCAGCTTGCTGCTTACGCAGTGCCTGCTGATACGCAGCATCCATGTTATCGGCTTGGCCGACAGCAAAGCAAACAGGCCGGACAACATTGTTGTCAGGTTGCATGTCGATGCTGCCCCATGATGAGCGGACAGGCTTGTGCCTGCCCATTGGCTGTATGTGACGACGTGCCATGTGATGATCTCCGATTGAAAGTGTCCAATGATGGGACAGTTTAGTGAAGCAGCTTACGCTGCCTCACTGAGGATGGTGATCTGCTTCTTCAAAGCAGCGATGAAATCAGCATCAGAGATGCGATTGACCGAACAGAGAACCATTGCCTCAAAGGCAATTTCGTCTGCAGTCATGGGCTTCTTAGAAGCCTCTGCGGCCTCTGCTTCAGCAGCTTCAGCTTCAGCCTTCTCAGCAGCTTTAGCAGCCTTACGCTCGGCGGCTTTAGCCTCACGGGCTGGCTTGTCAACAGCATTGAAAAGGCTGTCGGCAGATGACCATTTGCCAGAGGCAGCAAGTTCACCGACAGTCTTCCCTTCCATGTGGGAGACTTCCATGTTCCAATCACGGGCCAGTCTCTCAGCGGAAGAACGACGACGACGGTCGATCTTGGCGACATTGAGATGGTTCAACGTCTTCGACGGAATCTGCTTTTGGCCATCTTCCAAAGCGGCACGAGCCTTGCAAAGCAAGTCTCCGAGCGGCTTGTCGAGGGTGATGAGTGCTTTAGCACTGTCCCTTTCCAGCTTGTTCCAGCGAAGCTGAAGGACGGTTCCAATGTCGCTGTCCTTGGACAGAGTCGAGATGTCAGTGGTAACTGTCAGCTTCGGGGCTTCGGTGGCTTCGGCATTCTTGGCAACAATTTTCTTCGGCATTTGAACTTCTCCAGTTCTTAAGGTTTATATAAGTGAGAGTATATCTCTCTCACCCTAAAGGGAGAGATATATCTCACTATAAACCGTAGAAGAACTGAGAGGTTTTCGTGTACACATCATGTGATCCTCTGTCCCCGCCGTTCTACGCATGACTGCAGGAATAACAAGTTATTCCGAAGTTCGTGTGCAGAACTCGTGACACACACGAGGCCAAAGTGTCCAATGATGGGACAGATTTAGGGGATATGCACCGCCTCGACCACACGTACCGTTTCCACAGAAACGATGGATCATCGAAGCTGCAGCATGGCAACTGATGACATAACAGTTGTTTACAACTGGCTAAGGCATTGATATCCATACATCTTCGATGTAAATCTTGGTGTCGAGCCTAGCCTGCGCAACCTTTCTGCGCCGTAACGGCAGGCATAATGCGCATATTACCGCACATCAAGGGGGTAGGGGCAGGTGCCACCCCCCGGTAGGTAGTACGTGTATACACAGAAACACACAGATCAGGAAAATTGACTGTTAACCATATATACAACTGAGGACACACATGTGATCTGGTACTATGATTTCAGAAAAAGATGGTGCCAGATTAGATGGGGGCTTGACAGGTGCGGCAGATTCTGGTATAATTATGTATAACTAAACACTAAAGGTGTACAGCTAAATGTTCTTTACTCTAATAAAGATAAGTCAGTTAAGTGTACACCTTTACTGTAATGAAGTTTTCTTGTTAAACTCACTTTAACTGTATACTCTAAATGACCAAATACTTAATGCGCATATACATAGGTCTTATTTGTGCCTATATCACGTACATACTTGGTATGGCCCTTGTGCATACCATCTGTGATTGTTTGCGCTAGATGAAAGTTTTTTCTTGACAATGGCAAAGAAATCTGTAAAACTATACACAGACAATGTTCTTGAAGCATTCTACGAAGCTATTCGTACTAACTCACTAGACAAGTTGCATATCCCCCATAGTGATGTTTTCTACGTGCGGCAGGCCGTAGAAGCACACTATGGACGACCCTTTACCTTGAAACACGTGGAAGAAGCCATGAGGGCTGAAGGGTGGTCGGAGGGCGACTAATGTTTACAGCAATGGTATTGGCATGTGCTATTGGCAGCGTAGATGCCAGCACGTGTATTGAGGCCACCGACGAGCGTGGTCCGTATAAGACGGAAGCTGAATGCAAGATGCGTGTGCATCAGATGGTAACGGCATTGCAGATGACTCTGCCTGTGCCTATGCAGTATAGCTACAAGTGTGAGAAACCAAAAGGCACTTCTCTATGACCGTAGAAAAATCAGGTGAAAAGTTTTCCGGGTACAACAAACCGAAGCGTACCCCGAACCACCCCAAGAAGTCTCATGCCGTACTCGCCAAGGAAGGCGATAAGGTACGGCTGATCCGCTTTGGCCAGCAGGGTGTAAAAGGTGCTGGCAAGAATCCGAAGTCTGCAAAGGATAAGGCTCGGAAGAAGTCCTACTACGCACGTCACAATGCGCAGGGCAAACCAACCAGTAAGCTATCAGCAAAATACTGGTCACATAAAGTTAAATGGTAATTAGGAGATAACAGTGGTTCCATTTCTAGTAATTCTAGGTGGGCAAGTTATTAGGGTAGCTGCAACGGCTGCAGCACGAAGACTGGCTCAACTAGGCGCACAGCGCATCTCAGCAGAAGCAGCGAAGAAGGCAGGGGGACGTGTTCTGACAGCACGTACTGCTGGTGACGCTTCAAAGCTATTTGCAAAATATGGCAAGGACATTGCCAAGTATCGTCCAGCTACACAGGTAAAGCCGTCTACCAAGGTGGTTAAGCCAAAGCCAAAACCAGACGCAAAACCCAAAACATCAGATAAGCCCAAGTCAAATGTCAGGGCAGATCGTAAGCCGGTACGTGGTAGCCGTATTGATGTTAAGCCAAATGCAAAAAAATTAAAGCCAGATACGAAGGTAGCTGGAACTGGACGAGGCGGTAGTCGCACTACGGGTGCGCCATCGAAACGTCCTAGTGCTGCTGGTGCTGCTGGTAAACGTATGCCAAAGCTGACACGTAAGCAAAAAATTGCCGCAGGCATTGGTATTGGTGGTGCAGCAACCGCAGTTCTAGATGAACTTGTAAAACCTAAAGGTGCTTCAGCCGCTAGAGGGAGTGGGCCAAGCGGACGTGGTTCCAATCGTCCAGCATCTCGCCGAAACACTACTGCTATGTCGGACGCACAGAAAAGGCGGCAAGTTTCTAAAAGTACAGCACCGGGCATGTCTGCAGCGCAAAAGCGTCGTCAGATATCTAAGTCTACTTCACCTACAGTTTCTGCTGCACAGAAAAAAAGACAGACTACTTTGGAAAGAGGAGTTGGCCGCTCAACGCTGTCTGATGCACAAAAGAAACGTCAGACACGGTTGGTGCGCAGTTCTAGCCCGACAGTATCTGATGCACAGAAGAAACGCCAGACTCGCACAGTAAAATCAACAAGCACTATGTCTGATGCCCAGAAGCGTCGGGCAACTAGGATTACGGCTGGCCCAAATGTTGGCTTCGGACCAAAGGGGAATATTTTCCCGAAAGATGCTGCTGATCGTCGGCGGCTTATGGCAAAGTACGGTGGCACGGGCAGTGCTGCCGCTAGAGCCGCTGCTCAAGGTAAGCAGGGCAATATGAAAAAGGGATCGAAATAATGGCAGTACTTGGAAAAGTCCTTGGTAAGCTGACAAGGAAGGCTAAAAAACCAAGCAAAAAATCTTTGGCACCGAAAAGGCCAAAACCTAAAGCAGACAAACCTGCCGCAAAGAAAGCAGCAAAGCCAAAGGCTCAAACTAAACTGCAAGCTGGTATGGCAAGTCGCAAACCTGTTCCTCAGAGCATGGTTAAAGAAATTGAACGTGATATTGGTAAACTGGAGGACGCACTCGTAAGTGCAAAGAACCTAGCTTCTATGAAGCCTAACAAAACCAATAAAGCAAAGGTCACAAAAGTTCAGCGTGAACTTACGAAAGCAAAAGCTGATCTTCGTAAGGTACGCCGCATGAATGCTGCAAAGAACCTTAAGACAGGTGATCGTGTTAGGTTTTCTAAGAATTACAGTGTTCAAGAAGGCATGGGCCTTGATCCGATTACGGGTCGTGGAGTAAGGGCTGCATCCGATGTAGATAAAGGTCGAGCAGGTAAAGTAACCCGTTCAGCAGAGCCGGGTTTCCTACAGCAACAGCGTACTGCTGGCTCTCGTGCAAAGGCTGCGAGGAAAGCAGAACTCGATGTTAAAAAACGAGAAGGCACCGCTACGAAAATAGAAAAAGAAGAATTAAAAGACCTTCGTGAAAAAGATAAGGCAGATACTCGTGGTGCAATAGCTAAAGGTGCAGCTACCCGTACAAAAAAGGGAAGTAAGCGTGACCAAGCCGCAGCACTTCCAGAAACAAAAAGTCTGGGCAAGGCAAAGAAAAAAGATACTCGTGAGCCAAAGGTTAATACTGATGGCACCATTGTTAACGAAGAAGCATATGATGATCTTCCGGCTAATCGTAGACGTGCGTTGATTCGTGACGCAGTGTCTCGTGGACTTAGCCCACGTAGCCGTGAATATCTTGCGCTTATGGATGAAACTGCACCTACCGTGCAGGTGAAACTGGTGTTCGCCGCCGCCGTCAGGGTAAGACATATGGTATGCGTGGTGCAAATAGAGACGACGATAGCCGCATCAAAGATATTGATGAGGGTGTAAGCCGTGGCCGTGGTGGTCTTGACTTTAGCAAAGGAGGCGTTGCTAAGAAAAAGATGATGCGTGGTGGTATGGCCAAGAAGTCTCGCACCGGCAGCACAGACTATCGCAACGGCGGTATGGTAATGTCTACTATTGATAACTTGACCCCTGCTCAAAAGAACATGGTCAAGAAGATGGCAGCAGCCAACAAAAAATAATGCACAGAGTAGAGCGGGATATCCGCAACTGGTCTCACAACTTCCTTGAAGTACCAAATGTGAAGTTGAACGGACTCCCGCCCTGCCCTTACGCAAAACAGGCGTGGCTGGATAATAAGGTCACGTTCAGTATCAACACCGGCATTGAAGGTTTGATACGTGCAGTAAAGGTGTTCGACAACCATGACTATGACATCGTAGTGTGGGCAGAAGAAAACGTAATCGACATGCCATATCTAGATGGGTTTGTCGATGGAATGAACGAACTGTTATCTGTGGCAGGCATCGACCTGCACCTGATGCAGTTCCACCCGGAGTACGGTGCAGACGAAGCTGGGCTGGACTTTCTACTTGAAGAGGGGGTCAGTGACCCTGACTTGGAATACTGCATGGTGTTTGTGCAGAAGCTGTCGTTACTGGATGACGCAGCACTTAGTCTGGAGAAGTCTGACTATTACAAGAACTTCCCAGAAGATACCTACGAAGCCCTAGTGCTTGACAGACGGAGACTGAGAAATGGTAGCTAAGAAGCGTATGCGTGGCGGCGGCATGATGAAAACAGCAGCCAAAAAGAAAATGATGCGTGGCGGCGGTATGGCCAAGACTGCTAAGAAGAAGATGATGCGTGGCGGCATGGCCGCTAAAAAACGAGGCCGGTAATGGTAGTTGATTTCAGCAAAGAGAAAAAAGCTGTAATCAAATATATAGCTTGGGGTTTGCTCTATATGGGCAGGCCCTTTACCGCTGTTGGCAACTGGTTCTGGAAAAGGCACCGTGACGTACTGGATTGGGGCAACAAGTAATGCCCGTACTCAACACTGGTTCAAAGTTTGTTACACATGCAACGGCACTGACTGGCACTACTGATACAGACTGCTATGTTGTGCCAAAAAACTTTTCGTCACATGTAGAGCATCTGCTGATTACGAACAGTGACTCCAGTAATCGTAACTATACTATTAAGTATTATGAGAAAGCTGCCAATACGACGTACACTTTATTTACATCACATGCAGTTACAGGCAAAGGCTCAGAGTCTGTGTTCACTGTGGACAAACCTTTGTACATTCATGCGGAAGACAAGATTATCGTAGCCGCTGGAACTGCAAACACTCTTACTGTTGTCGTGGCAGCAGAAGAGTTCTTTGATCCAGCACACACGTAGGAGTAGACATGCCACCTCGTAAAAAGTCAACACCAAAAAAGAAAAGCACTGTCAATAAGGCAGGTAACTATACTAAGCCAGAAATGCGTAAGCGTATTTTCAATCGCATCAAAGCTGGCAGCAAAGGGGGCAACCCCGGACAATGGTCGGCGAGAAAAGCGCAGATGCTGGCCGTTGCTTACAAAAAAGCAGGGGGCGGTTACAAGTAACCATGATTCACGTTTTTCTCCTGTTCGTCTATATCGGAATAGGAGAGGACGAGAGGCTGGTCAGCAAAGACATGT
>FUIF01013271.1_pt1 | contig 10162 bp, 25 predicted proteins | sample 1003461 | NCBI WGS metagenome assembly FUIF01 (sample SAMEA80401918, study PRJEB19352) | marine metagenome
ACCTTTATGTTTTTATCTACAAGTTTGGGTAGGCAGTAGGAAGTTATCTTTTCCCCCTGTTTATGTAGTGCCTGTGCGAACCAAACACAATCTTTAAGGTCTGCGAAATACATATCGCTGCTGACCATCTGTTTGTTTTCTCCCATACCCAAAAACACAAACAGGAGAAAGACATGTTTCATTACTTGTAACCGCCACCAGCCTTCTTATAAGCCGCCGCTGTCATCTGGGCTTTACGCGCCGACCACTGACCCGGTGCGCCACCCTTACCGCCAGCCTTAATGCGGTTAAATATACGCTTTCTCATTCCCGGCTTAGTATAGTTGCCAGCTTCGTTAACTCTTGATTTGCTCTTAGGCGCACCGCCTTTCGCAAGGCCAACCGTTCTAATCTGTTTCGCTTTCGCTCTAGCCGGTGCGGTTTTCTTTTTAGCGGGGGCTTTTTTAGAGACACGTGCCATCTCCCTATCTCCTATCTACTTTCCCAATATGGTTTACCATAATCATGCACTATTTCTTGCCCTTGTTTAATATCTGTCAAAGCAAAAAATCTAACGAAGCGTTCATCTTCGTCATTTATTTCCCACTCTGCATTTGGAGTATCGCCATGATTATACACCATGCCTAAACCTAGCACGACCATAAAATCTGTATCACCCTCATAGGCAGACTGAAACATGTAGTTGTGAAGAATACATTCATCAGCTATATCATCTTGAGAGACAAACAAATAAGGACACAACTCTATCGTGTCGCCTTGAGCGTAATCCTTATCTGCAAAACATCCGTGACCGTGTATATCTGAATCCTGTACGTAAGGCATTACTTCTTCTTCTTTGCCATGCCCCCACGCATCATCTTCTTCTTAGCCATCTTTGCCATGCCGCCGCCCATCATTTTCTTTTTAGCCATACCGCCGCCGCGCATTTTCTTCTTCTTAGCCATTTTAGCTTTACCGTGCATTGCCATCTCTTAATCTCCTTCTGTCAAGCACTAACGCATCATATACGTCTTCTGGAAAGTGTTCATAGTAATTAGACTTTTCCAGATACAAAGCTGCATCGTCCAGTTTAGAAAGTTTCTGCACAAAGACCATACAGTAAGATAAGCTGTCATCAGTTACATCATCATCGACAAGGAACTCAAGACCAGCTTCTGTTGCGTCATAGTCAGGATGAAATACCATTAAGTGTAAATCAATACCTGCTATTGACATCAACTCATTCATGCCATCACACAGACCATCAAGGTATTCCATGTCTGGCAAATCTTCTTCAGCCCACACTACAATGTCGTAGTCGTGACCATCAAACTTACGGATAGCTTGTAGCAGTCCGTCTATACCTGTATTAATACTGAACACTACCTTGTCATCAGCCCATGCCTTTCTAGCATAAGGGCAAGGTGGTAGACCATTTAGTTTAGCGTTAGGTACTTCTAAAAAGTCTTTTGACCACGTGCGTATATCACGCTCTACCGGATGCACGTTTCTTGGTCTTTCGTTTTTGAGATTCAATAAACTTTCTATACACTGAAGCAGGGGCCGCTTTACCCGCCGCCCTAGCACGTTGCTCCATAGCAATCGCCGCTTGTGTCTTATGAGCATGTGACCTACCAGATGCCTTAATCTTACGTACAGATTCCTCTGCATCTTTTACTGTAGCAAACTTTAAACCCTTGATTGTACCTTTTGGATTTTCATCTGTGTACAAGTCACTATGCTTTTTAGACTTTGCGGGTTGTCCTTTTTTCTTGGGACTCTTTGCATTTTTAATTACCTTAGATAGAACAGCCGACTGTTTAGCATGAGCCTTAGATGCTTTCTTTAATTTACCTGCAACAGACTTTATTCTTTTTAAATTTTGATTTTTCATTTAGGACTTCTTCAAAATCTTAGCTACTACATCGGGGCGTTCTTTCTTTAGCGCACGAAGGCCGGGGTTCAACTTATCTGTAACAGAACCACCAGCAGCATACATGTGCTGCTTACCATTTGCCATGCCACCTGCTGCCATTCCCATTGGACCTTTTTTACCTTTAGGCATATCTACCATACCAACACCTACAGTTACAACAGGCACTTTTTTCTTTTTAACATCGCCGCCTTTATTCATGGTAAGACTATCAGTAACTTTTTTAACTACAGAATCAGGTAGCTTACTTTTATTTCAGTAATGGCATTCATTAATAGAGTTGCCTTCTCGCTTGATTTATCTTCTATTGCTTTATACTGACGCATTTTTTTTCTTTAGGTCTTTTTTGCCTATTACCTGTAGTCTTACCGCCCATAGTAGCTAAATCTACACGAGATTTACTTGCAGTACCTGTTCCTTCAGGTTTCCCTTCTCCTGTGCGCAGTTTTTCTTTACCAGCTTTACGGGCGGCTGCAGCGGCAGCGGCAGAAGCATCGGCAAGTGCATCCATTAATTTTTTTCTAGCCATCGGTTTCTCCTATTACCATTTGACTTTATGCGACCAATATTTTGCTGACAGCTTTGTGGTCGGTTTACCTTGCGCATCATGCCGTGCATAGTACGACTTCTTACGTGCCTTGTCCTTTGCTGTCTTAGGACTCTTGCCAGCACCTTTTACGCCCTGCTGTCCAAAGCGTATAAACTTATACTTGCCACCCTCTGATGCCATCACTGCGTGTGACTTTGTAGGATGCTTCGGTGTTCTCTTGGCTTTATTCACGCCGGAGAGTCCCTCTTCCCTCATCTTATTTTTCACACGCTCCGGTATGCTCACAGTGATACACCCTTTGCCTGTGGCTCCCGGCATTTATATCTGTAAGTGTGAGGCACAGGGAATGTTATTTGCATTGCTGTTACCATCTGATGCACACGCATCACACACTCTTCTTCAGTCTGATACGGACCACGGGCATCCTCTGCCGTAATGCACATATCTGGTTGTGACATCAGACACGCTAATATGATTGCTTCAAACATTTACTTATCCTCCGACCAGCCTTCGGCCCTCATAGCGTCTTCTACATGTTTCAATGTGAATGAACGCCCATAGTGTGCCTCAACGGCTTGTCGCACGTAGAAGACATCACTGTGGGGGATATGAAGACGGTCTAATGTATTTGTACGGATAGCATTGTAGAATGCATCAAGTACATTGTCTGTATATAGTTTTACGGATTTCTTTGCCATTGTCAAGAAAAAACTTTCATATGCACAGATAATAAATGATATCCATGTCACTTGTAAGTGATACAGTTAAGTGAGTTTAACAAGAAAACTTCACTTACAGTAAAGCTGTACAGCTAAGTGATTTATGTAGTTAGAGTAATAAGACAGTTAACTGTACACCTTTAGTGTTTAGTTATACGTAATTATACCAGATTTTACATACCTTGTCAAGCCCCCGATGAAAATAAATATTAACTGCACAAAAAATAGGCAATTGCACAATACTTGAGCATATACATATTGTCAGTTGCTACTGTGGTTAACACTAGATTTACCTAATCTGTGTATTTATGTGTATATAGTATCTACGTACCCCCGCTGGCCCCTGCCCGTACCTACGCATATGTGCGCAAGTGCCTGTGTGTGTGGCCCTGTGGCTGCGCAATGTGTGCATCATGTGTGCATCACAGCGCAATGTGTGTCGCATGTGAGCCAAACTTGCTGCAAAACTGGCTGTTTTCTGCGGATTGCCAACTGTTATGGTATCAGTTGCCATTGCATCCGGCACATGTGAGGCAGGGACATGGGGAAGTGATGCAAAAACTGCAGTGACGATGCACATATTCTGCTACCAAATACCATACCCCATATCGGGGTGGTGGCTGTCCTACCTAGGTCACTTCTGCTGCCTCGCGTATGCGCACGAGTTCTGCGCACCTACTTCAGAATAACTTGTTATTCTTGCAGTGGCGTGTGGAACGGCACGGGCAGAGGATGGTGTGATGCACACGCGAAACCTCTCTCATTTTTCTACGTTCTACAGAAAGATATACACTCACTGGTAAGTGAGAGTGTATCTCTTTCTTATGTAGACTTAAAAAATGGAGTAAGTAAATGTCAAACTCAATCACTCTGAAATCCGATTTCGGTTCTCTCAATACCCTTGAAGACAAGGGTCACTGGCTTGGCAAAAAGTATCGTTCCATTGTGAACTCTGACCGCAAGGCAATCACGGAGTTTGACCTGCCGTTGGGCAATGTGATGGTGGCCCTTCGTGAGGAAGGTGGCAAGCAAATCACCAAAGGCCGGTTGCAAGATTGCGGCATTGCCAATGTCGCCAAGCAACGTCGTAGCGAGGCTGAGTTCTTGGCCCGTAACTGGAGTAATCCAGTCATGCAAGAACTGGTGGAGTCCAAGCGGTTCTCCTCTGTCCAGACACTGCTTCGTGAGTTCAAGAAACTCACCAATGACAAGCAGCCAGTCGTGAAGACTGCAGAGCAGTTGGTCGAGGAGTTGTTCAAGGGTATGGACAAGTTCGACATCAGCCAAGCTGATTTGCAAGCTGCCCTTGTCGCCAAGCTGGCGGCACCTGCTACAGAGGCAGTTGACACACAATCAGAGGCAGCGTAAGCTGTCTCTCACTGAACCGTCCTACCTAGGACACTTTCAACACGGAGTTTTGCTATGTATATCATCGGTTGTTTCTACATGATTGTGAGTTCTGCAGTGTGTAGTGTGTTTGCTTTCCTGAACCTGTTGGAGTATGGCACACCATTTATGGGCATTATCCTGTTCACTTGTGGTGTTTGTTTCACTGGCGGTTGGGCCGCTATTGCAAAGGAGTTTGCAGATGAGTAAGCGTGGTGCAGTGCATGACATGGGGCAGCACAAGCCTCTAGGCTCAAGCTGGCGTAGTATGGACACACAAGCCTACTCTCGCTCTTATGAGCCTGAGACACGGCCTGAGTTCCAGTGCTATGTCACTGGCCAAGCCAAGGCAATGGCTGATGAGTATCAGCGCAAAGTTGATGCCGCTGGCTGGCAGAAAGTTCTGGACATGCTGGGCAATGCTTAGTATGTCTTACGTGAAAAAACACTTGAACTCTTGTGAAAGTGTTTTATTCACTTAGACAAACTTAAACAGTCCTACCTAGGACACTTCAAACGGAGTTTCAAAATGCGTAGAGCAACATACAGCGACATGCTTCAGGCTTACAGTGATGCGTTCAAGGCGTATCATGGTGTACGGCCTACGTATGCTCGTTTCACCTACGAGGAGTTGGGTGAAGAAATCCTCAAGCTAGAGCGTTGGGTTGATGAGGGGCATCAGCGTGAGGTGCAGGCTCACAATGCCAGCATACTCGCCGTGCTAGAGGCTGGCGCACCCGACACTGCCACCGCCGAAAGGTGGCTCAAAGAAGCAATGTTTCCCGGAGAGGAGTATTTGATATGACTTATCAAGTTCACTTGACGCCTAAATCCAAGAACGAAAAGACAGGACCGATTCCTGTGTCCACTACAGAGGCACAGACATGCCCTGCTGCTTGCCCGTTCAACAATGCCAATGAGGGTGGCTGCTACGCAGAAAATGGCCCTCTCAAAATGCACTGGATGAAGGTATCCGACAAAGCACGTGGTGACACATGGTCTGTGTTTACAGGCAAGATTGCCAGCCTCAAAGCTGACACACTGTGGCGGCACAATCAGGCCGGTGACTTGCCCGGACGCAATGACCAGCTTGACGCTACAGCTTGCATGGAATTGACACAGGCCAATGACGGCAAGCGTGGCTTCACATACACTCACTATGATGTGCTAGGCAGCAAGCGTAACCGCATGATTGTGACACAGATGAACCGTTCCGGTTTCACTGTCAATCTGTCAGCCAACAATGTGGCACATGCTGACCAACTTGCTGACTTGGATGCTGGCCCTGTGGCTACTGTGTTGCCCATTGACCAGACTGCCAACACCACCACACCGGCTGGCCGCAAGGTAGTTGTATGCCCTGCTACCATCCGTGATGATGTGTCCTGTGCTACCTGTCAGCTTTGCCAGCGTCAGCGTGACTTCATCATCGGCTTTCCGGCACATGGTACTAGCAAGAAGAAAGCCAGTGCCATTGCCGCAAACAGTCCTACCTAGGACACTTGGAGAATTGACAATGCGTATTAAACCTACGAACCCTGTAGCCAAGGCACTCCTACAAAGCAATCGTAGGCGTTCACAAGTAGTGCCTGACAAGAAGAAATACAACCGCAAGAAGGACAAAGCTAATGCAAATCAAAATCGAAAAGATGAAAGCAATGACACCTAAATCACGTAAGGCAAAGCGTTATACTGACGAATGGAAGCGTAAGCGTCAGGCATTACGTCGTGCAAAGCAACTCTTGCAGGAGATAGAGAACAATGCTTAGAGCAAGATTATATTGGAACCTTCACAAGAAATGCTGGTCTGTACAGGACTGCAAGACAGGGCGTGTCATAAGACATGTGACTGCCCTGACATTGGCAGATGCAAAGTTTGTAGTACGTCCTGCCGGTCAGGCAAAGGTACGTCGTGAAGGCAAGAAGAATGTCCACGCATTTGCAGTAGGTGAGGTGAGCCTTCGCAATGGACTAGCGACTTTCAAAGGTCGTGATGTGACGTATAACCCCTACGTCAATGACACGTTTGTATTCAAGGACACTGGTGAATCAGTGACAGATGCACACGTTATCACCGTCTGGACTAACAATGACGGCAAGCCTGTCGTCAAAGCAGCTTAACCAACACAAAGGAGATATTACCATGACAACACTTACCATTGAGAACACCATCGCCAAAGGCACATACTTCAAGCGTTCAACAGGCAAGACAGGACAGGTGATTGCTTCACCCGAATTGGAAGCCAAGCTGATTAAGGTGGAGACACTGTATCGCCGGTACTATGGCAAGCCTATGGGTCGGGTCAAGTTCTATGACCTTGTGCTTGGTGGCTCACGTGACGTGAAGTCAGAGGCTGGTGGATACATACAGTACACTGGTGAATGTGTCGCTGGTATCTGGCTTGACCAGATGCACAAGACGCTGGGTGCTGCTGTCCGTCGCAAAGACCGCGAGACTGTTCTAGCTATTGACCTTGGGCAGTATCATGTATCAAACATGCAGGAACTTGCCCGTGAAAGTCGCGGTAAAGCAAAGCTGCCAGTGCATCCTCGTTCTGGTAAGCGTATCCTTACACCACGTATACAGAAGGAGGTGGCATAATGTATTGGGAAGTCGGTATTAAGATTGGCGCAGAGAGTGGGCAGGTAACTGTCCACCCCGCTGCCCTGCAGGAGAGTGTTTGGGATAACGCAGTAGAGCATGTAATGGACATGGCTGCTGCGCTGTATCCAAAGCAACGCATTGAGTTGGAATGGGTCAAGGAGTTTGACAATGACTAATGAACAGGCAGAACTTCTCACTAAAGAAGAACGCATGCAGCTTCAAGGTATACGTGAGGACTTTTTGGAAATCTTCTACACCAAGCCTGAGTTGCGAGAGGATGACCCAAATTTTTGGCACACTGTCGTTGACCAGTTTGAGTTGGTTAAGGCTAAACTTGACGAAGATGAATGGGCTAGGATAAGAAGCACGTGCCATACAGTAATTGACGAGGAGGACTACGACAATGACTAACATCTGGAAACTGGTGATGGACTGGCGGTACAATCCGCTGTCACATATACCTGACACGAACACACGGCACATGGTGATGCAAGTTCTGGCATGGATGTGGTGTATTATCTTTGCCATGTCTGTAGGTTCCATAACTGTCTTTGGTATCAGTGCCATAGCACATGCCCTGCTGATTGCTGGCATCTTCATCACGGCAGGTGTGTTTGAAACAGCCAAGCGTAAGCCTAGTTACTTTGGTGGGCTTGGCAGAGGCAATGGGGGTGAGCATGAGTAAGATATGGCACAGGGTGAAGTACTACTACCTTACGCATGATGGCATTGAGATGGCCCTGTTTGCAGCGGTGCTAGGTTCCTTTGCTTGGATAGGCTATCACACTATCGTTGGAATTATAGGAAGGTTTGCAGCATGAAAACCGTAACAGTTGAATTGAAAAACGTAGACCATGACATCCTTGCACAAAGGGTAGAGGATTACTTTCGTGGCTGGCATCCCTTTGCATATGGCACTAGACTTGTGCGGCCAGCATATTATGATGAAGACCAGCAGTGTTGGGTGGCTGTGATTACCCGACAGACATCTTGTGATTAAGGAGAATGACAATGAATGTAACACATGACAACCGACTACAGTTGCTACAGGCACACAATGACTTGAAGGATATCTTGCAGACTATCTTTGACTGCCAAGACCTGTGGATGTCTGATGTAGGCAAGCTGGAACGTATACAGTGTGACCTGCACCGCATCTTCAAGTTTGTACCCAAAGAGGACGACGATGGAAAGCGTGTGTACTACGCAGATTGGGTGCTGGCAGAAGAGGATGAGGACTAATGTTTGCTGCTGCGCTTGTATGCATGGCACTCAACATATACCATGAGGCCCGTGACCAGCCCTTTATTGGGCAGGTTGCGGTGGCCCAAGTGGTAATGAACAGAGTGCGTGATGACAGATACCCTGACACTGTATGTGATGTGGTCAAACAAGGCCCGACATATTCATGGAAGCCAGACTTCCCTGTACGTCACCGCTGCCAGTTTAGCTGGTACTGTGACGGCAAGTCAGATGACACACCAGATAAATATGCATGGCAGCAATCCATGATGATTGCCTACGGTGTATACACAGGCAACCTTGATGACTTTGTTGAAGGTTCCACACACTACCATGCAACCTATGTCCTGCCTGAATGGGCAGAAACTAAAGTGCCTGTCGTACAGATAGGTGACCACATGTTCTATCGCTGGGACTAGAAATCTTCTGGTAATGGGAAGATATGAGTTGACTATTGATAGAGTATCTTGTATAACATAATCATCAGTTGCCAAATGAAAGGAGACAACACTATGACTGAATTAGAGCGTCGGTTCAACCGATTTGACGAAGACAATCCTTATGTATGGGAATTGTTTGTACGTTTTGCTGATGAGGCACGTAACGCAGGGCGTGATGTGTACAGTGTCAACGCCATATTTGAACGCATCAGATGGCACACAGATATCGAGACCGTTTCAGATACACCGTTCAAACTTTCTAATAACCATCGTGCATACTACGCTCGTAAGTATATGAGCAGTGACCCTACCAGAGAGGGTTTCTTTCGTACCAAAAAAGTGAAAGGAGAGTAACAATGCCATTAGATACACATATGTTTACAGCAGAGGAACTGCTGCCAGAGAACCTCAACTTTCCTGTTGAGTATGAGCCTACTAAAGTAGACGACAAGAAGTATGTCATCAACGGTAACACAGGTGAGTATCTTGCTGTGGTTGGTAATAGCTTTAACACTGCTAATCATGGTACATTCTTCACCGATGTACACAACGCCATCACAGAGAACTTGGGGCCAGAAGAATGCGAGAGCATGAATATCCGGTGGAAGTCTGCACACAACAATGCGTGGGCCATGATGGACATGTCACTGCCAGAAGTGACTGCACGTATTGAGTCTGACAAGCACAGGACTACGATTGCACAGCGTATCATTGCCTTGCGTGGCGTGGACGGCACTGCTTCCAATCAGGTGTATTTTGGAGCCATCGACTTCTTCTGCACCAATGGTATGATTACCGGAGAGTATGACGACATCAAGCGCAGGAACACTAGCGGGTTCAACATGCCAGCCTTTATCAGTGACCTGAAAGGTTCTACACAGTCGTTCTATGCACAGTCTGAACGTCTTCAGCGTTTCGCAACCAAGACACTGTATGTCGGTGACGTGAAAGCCATGCTGGAATCTCTGTTCAAGTCAGACCGGACGGCAGAGAAGATGCTTACTCTGTACAATCAAGAGGCTGCAACCCGTGGTCAGAATGCTTGGGCGTTGTACAGTGCCTTTACGAACTACTCAAGCTGGGCAGATGAGCGTAACGGGTTCAGTGTCAAGAACACTGGCAAGGATACCAACGCTGTCACTATGTTCCGTCGTGAGAATCAGGCTGCACAGTGGGTGAACAGCACAGAGTTCAAGGAGTTGCTGGCAGCATGAAGACAGTTGAAGATTTAGTATTGACATACTATTCTTCCAACGATTTCAGTATGTTGAGGGACAAGTCTAAGAAGGACTATCAATACTTCCTCAA
>FUIF01003863.1_pt1 | contig 10157 bp, 10 predicted proteins | sample 1003461 | NCBI WGS metagenome assembly FUIF01 (sample SAMEA80401918, study PRJEB19352) | marine metagenome
GGCGTAAACCCATACTTCTGCGCGTAGTGATAGACGTCCTGCGTCGCCGCCCACGCTTCCTCTTCACTGCTGTTGAGGCTCAGGGTGGCGTTGTTGCCGTTGCCGCTGACGTCCCAGAGCGTGGTGCCGGTGGATTCGATGCAGGGGATGTAAACTACATTCGTTCCATCGCATTTGACGTAGGTTCCCGCAACCCAAGAGTTCCAATATTCATCGCCTGAACTACGCCGTCCAATATAAATATCCTGCACACCGGGCGTGACGATAGCCCCTGTTTCCGTGGTGTTGCTGGCAACGAGGCTATCATCAACATACAGGTAAGTTCCTGTTTCATCCGCGAGCATGCGGACATTGTAATCCGTGTCTGCCACGAGGCCCGAATATGACAACGCGATGGCAGTTGAGCCGCGCCTGATTTGCGCGCGGAGTGTGTCGGTATCCGTCTTTTGGATGCGCCAAGATTGCTCGCTTCCAGTACCAGACCATTCCCCGAACGCGGTACGATAAGCACTGTCCAGCTCGCCACTGTTGAGCCAAAGCCCGGCTTCTAATGTTGTGCACGAAGGCGTCGACACTTCGGTGTACGCGTAGTCCCCAACCCCATCAAACGTAACGCACGGAGATCCACCGCGTAAAGCGTCCAGCTTGTTGCCGCTTTTGTCCGTCAGCGTGTCGTCGTAGAGCCATTGGAGGACGTCGAAGTCGCTCGGGTAAAGAGCCCCGCCAAGTTGCACAGCTCCATAAACACCCCACGGATAATCAATGCCAGGGATCTTCCCAACGAACTGGTCGTCTCCCGGGGTGTAAATCAATGCGGAAGCGGGCAGAACGCACGCAACCGCCGCGGCGATAGTCACGAATGTTTTTGTCAGCTTCCGCTTCATGATTATTTATCCTTGATGCTCAGTTTCACGTCGTCACTTGCGATGGCGGATACCGGACCGTCTTCATCTGTTCTGTACTGCTGACCTTTTGTGAACGCAAACTCACCGCCATTGGTCGTTGCGGTCATTCCGGTATGATACCAGATGTCAGCGATACTCTCCTGCGTGACGTGAGCAGCCGTTCTAGGCGCGCGATATGAGCAGTGAATCACAATGGCTGTTCCGTTCGTTTCTACCTGCCCAGTTACACCTGTCGGATAGTCAGTAGCATCGGTTGTTCCGGCGACCAAAACAAGGTAGTCCTGTTTCGTGGAAAGAACGCGAAGGATCTCGCCGTTCACAACTGCTGTGTTCGTGGTCCACAATCCCGTCCGGTAGTTGTTGTCTACGCGCGGCGGGAGAATTACCGTTGATTCCGTTCCAACGGTGATCGAATATTCAGAGTCCCCGGCGATGGCCGCGCCAGCTGCGAGGACTGCGATGATAATGGAGAGTGTCAGCTTTTTCATGGTGCGACCTTTCATTTGAATGGTTCGGAGTGCCTAAGCCAGCTCGCGCAAGCCACTGCGCAAGCCAGCTCAGCGGATGAATTGTTTAGTACTTCGGATTGACGGACTCGACCGCCTTAACACCGACAACGCCGGTTGTTGCAGTCGTCGCACGCGCTACGCGCACGAGAACCGGATCAGACCCGACGGGGATGTCAACATCCGGCATTTCAATGCCGCCCGAGTTGTTCGTCGCGCAGATTGTCTGCCATGCAAGGGCCCCGTCGAGGTAGACGCTCGCGGTAACAGCCCCTGTGCCGCCGGGATTCCCGTACAACTTATCGATGTCAATGGCGTTGCGGAATCCCTCGGGTGCCTGTCGAGCCGCCGGAATGTAGACGGAATAGAACGTAACGTCGCTGGTATCCCACAGGATTTCACCCCACGGCTTATTCCCGCCTGTCGCTGCAGCAATCGTGTATGTCCCATCGAGCAGTTCGCCGTCCGTACTGTCGTCATCCAGGGAGCAGCGCGTATCGACAACCAGCACGGGAAGACCAGCCGAGTTCGTGCATGCAGCAATCGCAGCAGCAAACTCAGCTACGGTGTCAATGTCGCCGGACCCGTTAATCACGTTGGTCGTCGATCCGATCACAACGTAGTTATTCGCGGACGCGCCACCGGACGCGATGATGATGGACACGGCGTCGGAGCCGATGTTCTGGGCGCGAATCGCGGGACTTGAGTCTTCAGTTTCGTAGTGGATGCTTCCTTCGCCGAATGCGGCGCCGGTGAGCAGCAGCGCAAACAGCGCGGCGAATGCAGTCATGAATGTGTGCTTTTTCATTTCGTTTGTTCCCTTACTTGGTTGCGCCGGCGCTTTTCTGTGCGTCAGCAATCTGTTTTTTGAGATCAGCGATCTGTTTGTTCTGCGCTTCAACTTCAACCTTCAGCGCGGCATTGACTTCCTCAACCGGCTTCTCGCGCAGGTTATTCATTTCTTTGACGGCTTTGACGCGGTCGTCGAACGGTCCGATGATGAACGGGATATCGCGACCGACGTTCTTCTTTTTCTTGAACTCATTCACGGCGCGCAGGCGGGCATCATGGTTCGGGTGATCGTCCATCCACTGGTACACGCCAAACCCGTCCGGGGACAGCATATCAGTGGATTCACCGCACGTCTGCTGGCCGTTTTCGATTGCGGCATGGAACTGAGTGACGCCGATGCGACCCTTGAAGACCGGCTTTTTCAGCTCGGGCACGAGGATGAAGACGACCGGCTTGGGCTCTTTTGCTCCTGTTTTTGCAGTAGCCATTTCATGTTCTCCTTAATTTGGGATCAGGGCGCCACGCGGGCGCCCATCACCGTTATTGATTAACCGATGTTCTTGATGCGACGGCTCTGCTCAAGCAGGCCCATGCGAATACCGCGGGTACCGGTATAGGCGTCGATCTGGTTATGGATGTCCGTGCTGTTCTGGATGTTCGATTTGAACACGGCGGGCAGGGTGCGGAGCTGAACCTGCTCAATGTTGCCAGTGGACAGGACGTACATTTCGCCAGCCATGCCGTTTTCTTCGCTCAGCAGCGGGTCATAGGTCAGGTTGAGGTCACCGAACGCGGTCGACAGCATCTTGACCTTGGAGCCCCACTTCAGCGCGGAGCCGGACTGCGCACGAAGCGCCTGCGCCGGAAGGGCGCTGATTCCGCTCTGGGCGTTCTGGCCGAGGATGATGCATTTCTGCTCTGCGGTTTCGTTCCACAGGGTGGTCGGGCGTACAAGCTCGCCGATGGTTGTCAGCGTCAGTCCGCCGGGGATCAGGCTCATGTCGTCGGTGAAGCCTTCCAGGTATTCGTTGATACCGGTCATGGCGTGACGACGTGCGCCGGATGCGGAAACGGTTTCGCGACCGCCGATGGATTTGTACATGGCGATGTTCATGCGCTTCATCTGCTCGATGAACTTGTCCTTGCGCTGCTGCTGCAGCTCCGGAATGCCGTAGACTTCTTCGGCCATCAGGATGTCGGACAGCTTGATGGTTTCGTCGAACTGGAAGGCAAATGCGTTCTCTTCTTCTTCGACGTTTGCGAACGCCGGAGGGATGCCTTCAGCTTCCGCGTGGGATTCCGGGCCGATCAGGAGCATGTCGCCTGCGGTCAGCGCGGTTGTGATTCCGCCGGAGCCGCCCTTGCCGCGGACTTTGACATACCCGGTATTCGTATCGCCGCCGGTGTCTTCGTCGACATAGAACATGTCTTCGGTCGCAGCATAGTAGACCTGCTGGTCGCGGTGGAACGCGGTCGGGTTCGCAACCTGAATGGAGGTGGCGCCAACGGAGGCATCAGCCATCACCGTGTCGACGATGGTTGCAAGGCGACGGTTGCGCCACTTGAACTCCATGCGGCCGACATTCTGGATGCCGCCGCCGATTTCCCGCGTGATGGTGTCGAGAACGCGCTGGGTGAAGTCCAGACGGTTCGCGTAGTCTTTCATTTCAATGATCTGCTGACCTTCAAGGATCTGGTCAACGCGCTGTACTGTAGTACTCATTTTTTTAATCCTTTCGCTTTTGCGGATGTTGTTTGGGATTACGCCTTCCCGAACACCGCGTCCATAACGGCATCATTACCGCCGCCGCCGGCGTTCGGAGCCGACGAGCTGGATACGGACGTTTGAGACGATGTCTTCCCTTTGTTTTCTTTCGCCTTGGCTTCTTTGAGCGCGGCTTTCTTGCGCGCAACAACGGCCTCATATGCCCGCTGAATCTCGCCATACACGAGGCTGGCGATATACTCGGGGTTCTGGGCGAATGCATCACCGAGGCCTTTTTCCTCGATCTGCTTTTCAATGTGCGGCCGGAACTTCTCCATGCGCGGATACTTGGCGGTGTCGTCAAGATCCTTCATTTCGGACAAATGCTCGAATGCCGAATCGCACTGTTCAGCCGACAGAATAATCGGCTCCTTCTCCAGCGTGGGCAGTGCCCGCGTCAGGGATTTCGCCTGCTTTTTCAGCTGTTTATCAAACACCGACTGGATCAGATCAATGTCGCCGGATTCAAGGTCCTCAACATCTTCTAACGGCAGATCTGACAGCTTCAGTTCCGTCACCGGAGTCTTCCCGCTGTACTTTTCGGTCGGGACAAAATCAACGCCGCCGTCTTTGTCGACGACAATTTTCAGTCCCTGTCCTTCGAGCGCGGACTTCAACGCCTTGTTCTCTGCGCCGAGCCGCTTCGCCTCCTTGCTGGAAGCCGCACGTTCGCGCGTAATGCGCTCCAACTTCGCATCAGCCGATTCTTCACCCTTCAGCTCATTCATCAACTCGTCGTCGTCGATTTCCACAGGTTGCTCCTCTTCGGAGGGCTGCGGCTGAGCCTTATTGGCTTCTTCGGTGGTGCCTTTTTCTTCCGCATCAGCAGTTGCAGTCGGATCGGGGGCCGGCGGATTTTCTTCCGTCGGATTGCCGGTCTGGCCGGGTGCTGCGCCAAAAATCGCGTCCATCTTTTCGTCAACAGAGGGGCCCCCTTCGCCTTCTCCGTCAAAACACAGCGGGAATGCCGCCTGAATGATGGGGTCAAAAATAGTTGTGAATGCTCGCCCGTATCTTTTCATCGTGTCCGTCCCTTCAGTTTGTTCAGTTGTTTTGTGAGCGCTTCAAGCTCAACAGAATTGCGGTGTAGCGCGCCCTGAATCTCATCAACGCGCGCTTGAAAATCAGCGATTGACCCGCCAAGAATTTTCGTCTGGTTATATTGCCCACGTATCAACAGCCGCCCGTCGCGGTCATCCACGTCGAGATTCATGCCAATAGCTGCGAGTCGAGCTGATTCGCGCTCGGACCAGCGCTTCAGAAAAGCGGCGATGACCGGCTGGCTCACTTCGTCCAAAAGCGAGTCGAGCTGTTTGAGCTCACTGCGCATCTGAATATCGGCGGCGCGGATTGCTTCAGCCTTTTCTTCAAACTGAGCGATTCGCGATCCTCTATCTTTTGTCATTCCAGGTGTCATCAAAATACCCTCGACTGGTTGCCGGCCGCGGCTTCAGGCCCCGTGCGGTCGCGCACCGAGCGTGCGCTTTGGTTCATGTCCATCGCCGACGCCGCCCCGCCCGGTCCCTGCATTCCCTGGGGGGCAGACGGGCGAGCCAGCATGTCAGGTTGCGGGGTGGGCGGGGCGATGATCTTTTCGGGCTGCGGGTAAATGTCTGCAACGGTCATCGACTGCGCGTCCAGTTCCGTCTGGTTGATTCCCGGCTTGTTGTTCCACATCGGGTACATCGCAAGCATCTTCTGGAAGCTCTGCGTTTTGTCCATGTGGTACTTCGTGCCGTGCATGCGGACGGTGAACTTGTCTGTGATATCGAGCGGGCTGATGCGCGTCCATGGCGTGCGGCCGGCAGTCCCCGGCGTGCGGACATTCACTGCTCGGTTGATGTGCTTGTCTCCAAGCTTCAGCAGCAATTCCGCCTCACGACGGAATCCTGTCTCTTCGAGAATCGCCGCCTCCATCATCGGGCGCGCTTTCAGCTGCCCGGCAATGGTGGTTACGCCAGATGCCGTTCGGTTGCCGACAACGTCCTGCATGCTTCCGGTGGTTTCCAGGTCGCCAGCAATGCCCTGCAGGAAAGCCTTCATTCGGTCTTCGTCCATAAACGTCTGCTGGGAAACCTCCGGCCGCCGGTCATAGAAAATCGCGTTACGCGGATCATTCACGCTCGATGGGTAGAAATTGACAGAGTACGGACGCGGAATGAAGTCGTCTTTGCTCATGCCGCGGCGCAGGTCATCGCGAATCCACGTCGTCGGGAACATGACACCAAGCATGTGATCCATGCGGTAGTTGAAGTTCATCACGATCGCCATGACGAGATCTTCGACCATCTCAAGTTGTGAAATCCCGTAGAAGCTGTTCAAATCAGGGCTCATAGAGTATTTCACGAGCGGGAACGTCCCGTCGTCAAACGGACCCTTGCCGCTGTAAATTACAAAAGCGTCTTCTGCTACAATTATGTGCTTGTCCCTGCGGAACCAGTGAACGACGCGGCGCTTCTTCAGAGAAGACGGCAGGTTCGGAATGTCATTGTACATTTCCCCGAATCCGTCGTAGTTCTGCCCGTGGATCTGCTTGAAGCGGTTTTTGTAGTTGTCTTCGTCGTAAGTTCCGCGCCCCGGTTCATCATCCAGGAACCGCTGAATCTCGCTCTTATTCCCGCCTTCCATGCTCGCAAGAACCTTGATCTTGTCTTCCGTCCACCAGTCGATGATGAAGACCCAATCAAGCGCGTTGTCGGAATCGTAGTCGCTTGGGTTGATCTGACTCCCATTCGGAGAGGGGAGCACGTTGAAGAAGTTCACATCGCGTGATGTGATGGTCGGGTTATTCTTCCCGTTGTATTTCACATACGGCATGCGGAAGCCGGTCCCACCGATGCACGCAGATTGAAGCGTTCGGTGAGCACTCGCGCGGATCTGGATCTTTTCGTCGAGTAGGTTGCGGAGCCACGTTTGCGCCGGCAGTCGGGAAAAGTCGTATTCCGGCGAATCGCTTTCGAGCGTCAGATAGTCCGGGCTGGAGAAGACCGGCTCAAAAAGCTGCGGAATGCGGTTCTGAACGAGCTGGTGGAAAATGTTGAGCCATATGCCGGAAATCGTTGAGTCGAGCTCTATCGGCTTAATGCCGCGCCAATACTCATAGAATCGCGTGTATGCCTCCCACGTCGGCTCAACAAAATCCTGACTGATCTTGAACGCCTCAATGAACTGCTCAAGTTCAGCTTTTACTCCGCTGGTTTTGTTTTTCCGATACGCCATAATGATGGCATACACCGGAAATTATTAGAGAGCAATGCAAAAATGTAGCGTATATCGCAGTTTTGTCTGATTTGGTCAGTTTGCTGCGCTACCTTGCGGTTTGTTGCGGTATTTCGCAGACGGCCGAAAATACCGACACTCCGCCGACATCTTCCCTCTGAACTTGAAAATTCCACACACGGGGCGACGCATGCAGTCTGAGCATCTGGTGATTTTTGCTTCCATGATCTACCTCCCAATCCTCAATTTCCTCAGCTGCGGATCCGCCGCAATGATATTCCGCACCGGCCGAACATCTCTCATCCCGCGGAATGCTGTTGATTTCCCACTGATCGCACGACTCGCTTCCTCCTCCATCGGCGTGAGCGCGTCTTCGCTTTTCTCAATCTCTACCTCTGCAAAAGTGGCAAGCAAGCTCCAGTCGAAGTCGTAGAACAGGTAGACCAGCGTGTCGAGCTCGTCGGGGCTGCTCCTGTGCCGCTTCCGATGCGCTGGCTTATCCTCCATCTTGATGCGGCCACCAACCATCGGAGAGAACTGCCGACTCTGCATTTGCTTCAAAAGCGCGTCGCTCCACGGGATCTTCAGAACCTTTGCCGCCAAAAGCTCCCGAAGAAGAAAGTGCGCTTCCGTATATTTATCGCGGTACTCAAACTTGAATCGCGGTCCAGTATTCGCCTGCGCGCGCTTTATCCCCATGCAATCAAACTGCTTCTCCATGAGGTTCGCTACAATCGCACCAACACCACCACCGTCAATAGTGAAGTCCCACGGGTTAATCTTCAACTCATGAAGTCGCTCAGCTAAATGCCGCGCGTGATCATCCCCCTGCATCCCAACTTCCGGCTTTTCGCTAATGGCAACATTCGTCCCTATGCGAACCATGAACGGCTGAGCATCACCACCGTCAGACGTATCGCTTGCTGCAGCCATGTCCATTCCGATCGGTTCAAATCTCCCCTTCATCGCGCTCCGCATAAGCTCAATATCCTCGTCCGTGTAAACGAGGTTGTCGTCCTCTGCTCGCTGGAACTCTCCGAAAAGCATCGATTTGATGTATGCGCTATTCCGTCCAAACCGGTTAATTTGGTTTTGCCGCTCAATCAGATTGTCCTCAGATTGCAGATGCGGGCAGTCATCCCAGTTCACCTGCCGTCGGTACGTGAAAATCTCAGGGGAATTCGGATCCTGATATTCCCGTAAATAATCATGAACAGGATCAACAGTCATTCTCTCCAAATGTGAGCGCATGTCGTATGCCCGCCCGCGATGGTCATCATTCCCTGAAATCTTCGCTTTAAGCGACTCTGGATGCACCCCGTCATAAAACCAACCGTTCATCGGTCCTGGCGTACTGAGCGCAATCATGAAGTCAGGGTCAATCCTCCGAATTGCCTGGTGAACCCCATCTCCAACACTCTTCGACTCGTCAACAAGAAACACCAGCGGGCAATACCTCTTCTGCCCCGTCGCCTCATCCGTCCGCCAATATGAGTGGAAACCCTCAAACGTAGAATCACGAGCCGTAACGTACCCCAGCCATGTGCTCCCGTTCGGCGCCGTGACCTTGCATGAATCCCCGGTCTTGATTTTCCACCCTGCCTCCTGAAAGCGATCTTGCATGATCAGCGGCTTCAACTGCTGCTCAAAAAGCTGCTCTTTGACCTGCTGAGCATCACCGGACGTGCTCAATACCTGCGCCCCAGGAAACGCATTCATCACGCTCATCCCAAACACAGGCATCACGATCGATGTCTTCCCAGAAAAGTTGCAGGTGCTCATGATTGCGCGGCTCTTCGGGCGTGCCCCTGCTGCAATCACGTCGTATTGCCACTCGTATAGCGGAAACGGTGAATACTGACTCGCCTGATCCAGTGGGTGAGTCCCTTTCTTCCACTGCAATGCCTCACGCACGCTTCCGGTTTTTGAGAGCCCATTGCTCATCCTATCCCCTCCGCATCACAAAACGCTCTCAGCCGATCCTTTAACTCACCATCAGCCCTGCCAAGTGCCATCTTCACCAAGCTCTCCGCGCTGCATGTCTCAAAGTCGCTGACGAACTTCACAACCCGGTTCAGTGCCTCTGACCGTCCTCCACGGTTCCCTCGACCAACTATCTTCCCTTTCTCGTCGAGGTATGCCAGCGCTTCAGGCGAAACCATCAGCTGACACCGAGTCCGTTTTTTGTTTTCTGCTTTTTCGTTCATTCCGAAATCGGCTTGTATTCCCAACCCACAAGCTCGCACAGGGTATTTGGATCAACCGTATGGACTACTGGACGACCAGCATAGTCGTGCCCTAGAATCAGCATCCCAAGCTCGTAAACGTGCGGCGCGCCGTATACCAACTCGCCTGAGGGAATTGAGGTTGCGCGATATCGGATATTCAGTTCGTTTTCCATGGGCTAAATGTGGCATATGTGCGGAAGACGGTCAAGACGTGTGTATGTTTTGGATTTGGGAATATTTTGGCGGAGACGATATATACAGTATGAGACGCGCTGCCACCCCCTGCCCCCCTCTTCCGCTGGCCCTGGATGCACAGAAACACGACCCAAGCACCCGGCCGCCTATGTCGGGAATGCGCACAAAGGGAACGTCGCATAATGTTGATTATGTCCGAAACCCGCGCAAATCCCCCATTATCGGCCAAAATTAACGCGCTGAGAATCGCACGGTTGCCGCACAGCATGCCCTATGGATCAACCGTGACAGCAGAAACGCCTAGAATATCGCACAGCTGGGCCTCGATGAACTCCAGGCCGCCTAGCTCGGCGACGATCTCAGCCCCGGTGCGCCCGCCAAACGTGCAGATATATGCGATAATGGCGCAGGGATCGGGCTTGGTGGCGTCCGTGCTCGCAAACAGCTCCGGGACCAGATCGCGCAGAGTAGCGGTCAGGCCTCTAATGTCGGACCCTGTGGCGGTGGTGTCGCGCAGACCGCCGGAAACAATGCTGATAACCTCCTC
>FUIF01003533.1_pt1 | contig 10156 bp, 21 predicted proteins | sample 1003461 | NCBI WGS metagenome assembly FUIF01 (sample SAMEA80401918, study PRJEB19352) | marine metagenome
GAGTTCGAAAAACTGGACACTAATGGCAACGGCACAATCGAGCCTGATGAGTTCAAGCAAATAGAATTAGACGACGCTCGTAGGCGCGTTATCGATTCAGACTTGAAGAGAGATACGCAAAGACGGCTCACAACCGCATGTACTGCTGGGATGCTTTTGTATCCCTTAGTCATTCTGCTGGCCTCTGGACTAGGCTTTGATAAAGCGGCTGAACTAATCTCAAACATTGCAGCCGTCTATGTGGTGGCAGCTAGTGGAGTTGTGGCGGCTTACTTTGGGTTTAACGCGATGGAGGCTAAGAAATGAGTTTAGTTAATAGTCTTATAGGGCCAGTTTCAGGACTACTGGATAAGTTCGTTGAGGACAAAGATCAGAAAGCCAAACTCGCGCACGAGATCGCAACGATGTCTGACAAACACGCGCAAGAACTCGCGCTGGCGCAGATTAGCGTCAATGCAGCGGAGGCGGCATCTGGAAGCCTTTTTAAAGGTGGGTGGCGCCCTTGCGTTGGTTGGGTTACTTGCTTGGCATTTGGCTATCATTTTGTTTTTATCCATTTTGCCGTTTTTATTGTAGCGCTGTTTGGGGCTGAGATGCCGGATCTTCCAGAGCTGGAGATGGGGCCGCTCCTTACCGTTCTTGGAGGAATGCTAGGAATCGGATCATTAAGAACGTACGAGAAGCAGAAAGGATTGACCAAATGAGTACAGCAATGAAGTTACTTCAGGCTAAGTGTGGAGCCGTTGCAGATGGATCATTCGGCCCGAATACAGCTAGAGCTATCTGTAAGCATTTTGATCTGTCAGCTAAGAGAGGAGCTCATATACTAGGTCAGGCAAGTCATGAAAGCAAAGGATTTAAGTCAACTAAGGAAAGTCTTTATTATAGCACTCCTGAACGAATACAGGCGGTCTGGCCAACAAGATTCAAGACAGTGGATGATGCTAGACCCTATGCAAAGAACCCTGAAGCATTAGCTGGCAAGGTTTATAAGCGTGAAGAACTTGGTAATCTTACAGAGATGGATGCAATCGCGCACATTGGAAGAGGTTATCTCCAGGTCACTGGCAAGGCAAACTATCGTTCTTTTGCATCGGATATGAGATTGCCGGAGGTGATGGATAATCCATCTTTGCTGGAAACTGAGTATGCGTTTGAAAGCGCTTTATGGTTTTTCCGTGCTAACAAGCTGTTAAGCATTTGTGATGAAGGTGTCACCGATGAGGTAATCCGTGTAATCTCTCGTCGGGTTAATGGAGGCTACCACGGATTATCTCATAGGCAAGAAGAGACCAAGAAAATTTATAGTTGGCTGGAAGACTGATCCTCACCAATTCCCATTGATGTAGATCCTGATTCAATGATGTCTTTGTGCATATTCGTACAGGCATTCAGCAAGGCAATGTAAGCCTTGACGATCGCTTCTGCATCTTGATCTCCGATAAACCATCGATCTTGCGGTAGGCCGCGTTCTGCACGTTCTACAATTCTGTTTGCTCGTTCAAAGTATTCTGGTAATTCGCTCATTATCTTTCTTTCTATATTTACCACGGACGTAGTTTAGGTTTCACAATTTTGCTGGCTACATCTGTCACATCACAATGACCCTCCGTAGCATTGATTTGGTCATACAGTGTACCATTAGCTAATAGGATGCTCCAGCATTCATCTTCACTGGCAAACCAAATGCGAAATTCCATATGATGCTCTAGAAATGAATAGCCGATAGTTAAAAGAGTATAATATTCGATTGTTTTGTTCCTTTCTCTTATGTTATAATTTCGCTGGGGTAGGCATCTTTTTTGTAAAAGTATGAGGCGGTATTTCATATAGGGCTGTTGCCTACCTCACGAACATTTCTTGATAGTTTCTCCAATGCGCTGGGCGATCTGAGGCACGATAGCGTTGCCTAGGCTGGCAATTCGGTCCACCCTCTTGGGTATCCCATGAGCCACTCGCAAAATTCTGGGTTCAGTGGCCCATCGACTTCTGCGTTCAAGGGCTTCTGTTTTCTTTTGTGTTGGCTGGGGCCACCATTGTTCTTGGCGTCCTGTACTGTCAAAGTTGGCCATATCTCTGGCAACGATGAATAATCTAAATCTGAAGTGGGGTGCGTCCGTGGCACAAGCTGGTATAACGAATGGCCTTGCGGCGTACTCGATCCCTCCCAGGTCAGATAGAACCGTGTCGAGGCCCATAGAGATGTGGCCACGAACATTCTCGAAAACTGTCCAAGTGGGTCTTCTTGCTTGAATAATGGAAAGTATTTCTGGCCAGATATGTCTGTGATCTTTTTCACCGTGTCTATTTCCAGCAATGGAAAAAGATTGGCATGGGTATCCGGCTGTGAGGATGTCACATTCTGGAACAGATCTAATTGGGTCATTTGCTAGCTTCCTTACGTCTTTTGCTATTGGCACATCCGGCCAATGCTTGGCTAATACCTTACGGCAAAATGGTTCTATATCACAGAAAAGAACTGGCTTGCTGAGTTTAGCCCACTGGAAGCCCAGCGCAAACCCACCAATGCCAGAACATAGATCAACGTGACGGAGCATTATTTATCTCTTGTGCCGTTATTCTTGTGCAGTTTAAATTTATTCTCTTGGGTAATATTTTTTGTATTCCCATGCAGTGCTTTTCTGACTTTGTCTTTCTCTAGTTTTGCCGTCAGTTTCATTGCTTTTGCCAGCTCTTTTTCGCTGGGATCTCTGCCAAATAGTTCCTTAAACTTGTCTGAAAATGATTTCATTCGTACTCTTCCTGTTCCTCAATTCGCCTAAATACATTCGCCAAACGCAATAACTCTTTATGCATTCCCTTCTCAATGAAGCCCGAAAACATGGGCTTCCTGTCTTTTGCATGTTGAGCCTCACAAGCCTTGAGAGCAAATGTCTTATTCTTGCTGCTGTATTCAAAAGTAATATGGCCAACCTGTATGCATTCCCGATCTGCGTCAGGATGTCTACGATTAGCCTTTAATGTATGCGTACTCAAATATTTACTCCTTCATCTCTTAATTTGCCGATTAATATTTCTAGCGCCCGTTTAGCATCAAGATACTGAGCTTTTATATCAGGGTCTGCATTTTCCAGCTCTGCCTCTTCCTTCAGACTATCAATCTCTCTGAGAAGGCTATCTCTGGTGTCTCTGTCTTCTGGCTTTATTTCCACTGGGGTACTCCTTTTCTGCTCGAATATTTGTACAAGTAATGTATCTATTGACAGCGTGTCAAACAAATTCTACCAAAGTGATACAAAAAATGGAGAACGCTATGAAACTACATGGTCTGCACGTTCGTATCGAAGAAACCTTAGTGGACGGTATGAAGGTGCTAAAAAGCAGAACTCGAAAGCCTATGGGCATAATAATCGAGGAAGCTCTGAGAGAATATTTAAAGAAACATGATATACAATTGGAGCAACCGAAAGCAGATGTCTAATAGATCTAAAGGGGCTAAATGGGAAAGAGATCTCGCTAAAATGCTATTCCTTAACCTGGGGATTAAGTTTGAGCGCAATCTAGAGCAATATAGAACCGCTGCTGGCGGCGATCTAATCCCAGATAATGAGCATTTCCCTTTTAGTATCGAAGCAAAACATTATTCCAGCAAATCGGGTAGAGGTATGAAACCTGAGTGGTGGAAGCAATCGGAAAAGGCGGCAATAGCTGCCAACAAAATTCCATGCGTCATTTATAAATATGACAGATACCCACCCAAGGCGGTTGTCAGTCTGGAAGCTATCGCAAAGATGTATGGGAAAGAAGACGATGGCGAAATTTTAGTAGAACTGTCTATAGATGGGTTCTGCTATTTATGTCGGGAGATAATGAATGATTAAAGATGACTTATCCAATGCAGAATATCATGCAACGGATGCAGTTAGTTCATCTGATGTCAAAAAGGTTCTAATGGAGTCGGTTTGGCATTGGCATCATGCAACGTATAAATCCAGCCCAGCTATGGACTTTGGTACAGCCGTCCATGACATCAGGCTAGAAGATGGCAAAAACATCATGTGTGGGCCAGCTACAAGGCGTGGGAATGCATGGAAGGAAGCCGAAGCACAAGCAGAGAAGGAAGGAAAACTTCTGCTGCCAGAGGGCGAATTTCAGGAAGCCTATGAATGCAGTAAGGCTTTGCTGGAAGATCCAGTATGCGCCAAGCAGCTCAATGCAGAAGAAGGTATGAAAGAGCATAGCATATTCGTGACTTGCCCTATTACAAAGCTCAAGCTCAAGGCAAGACCGGATATATACAATCCAAAAGATAAAGTGATGTCTGATCTGAAGTGTACAGTCGATCCAAGCCCTGCTGGGTTCTTACGACAAATTTATAAATTTAGGTATGACGCTCAGGCTTTTTACTACTCTTATGTACCATGCTGGCAAAGTTAGAGGTCAGACACTTCTGCTTTCTAGCCGTCAGCAACAAGCCACCATACAAAGCGCATATGCATAATATGTCGATGGAAGCTATGAAACTTGCCGAAAACGATGTAATGAGAGCGCTCAAACAGATTGCTGAAGCGAAAAAGACCAACACTTATGAAACAGGTTGGGATCGCTTTACAATGATTCATCCACCGCGTTGGATGGAAGATAAACATGACTTTGAACAAGGAGAATAAACATGGCACAGTCAGAATTTAAGAAAGTAATGATCAAGGACGTACAATTAGTATATCCCAGGTTAGACCAAACCTATCAATATGATAATATAAACGGTGGATCAAAACCATGTGTACCAACGGCTGGTGGTGCAAAATGGTCTGTCAGCTTTGTGGTATCATCTGAAAAAGCAGAACAGCTTTGGAAAGAAGCTCAAGCATGGTTTGCCGATTGTAAACGAATTAATCCTACTAAACTCAGTGATAAGCAGTTCAAAACAATTTTCGGAATGAAGAAAAGAGATGATGGAACTGTCCTATTTAGAGCGCAAAGAAAAGGCGCTAATAACGAGGGTAAGGAAAATAAGCCGCCAAAAGTTATGGATTGGAATATGGAAGACCTGAAGGATAAGGCTATTTGGACAGGATCTGTCGGTAATATCAGAATGTGGGCTTATCCAAACAATTCGCCAAATACTGGTGAATGGGGGATTTCATATTGGCTAGATACTGTGCAAGTTTATAAGCCTGAATATGGTAGTGAGGAAGATCAGGAAAATCCTGATTTCGAGAAGATGAAAAATCCAAATGGTGACCAGCCCCCAAGCCAAAGCGTGAACGATGATTTTAGTAAGGTTGCTGCACCCCAGCAAACAACTGAAACCGTTATGTTTGGAGATATGGAAACCGATGTCGAAACAGGTAGCAATACTGTTGCCAATGATTTTGATGATGAAATTCCGTTCTAGCATCTAGTCAAAATAAAGGGCTAGTACTGGGAGACAATACTAGCCCTAGACATGACATACCAGATAATGAGCAAGGTATAGAGGTATAATACAAGATATGGACAACAAAAGTAAATACCCTCCGATATACTGGGAGGAGTTTTCACCAACAATAATAAACAAATACAGTCTAAAAGAGACAAAGAAGGGCGAATTTCACGGACCGTGTTTAGTCTGTGGAGGCAAAGACAGGTTTTGGATCTATAAAAAGAATAATGGCGAACTTGGCGTCAATTGTCGGCAATGTGGAGATTTCAAAGGTATCTTTGACGAGATGCGTGTTGACGGCGCTCTGCCAACGCTACAGGAGTATGAACGCGGTGATTTCAAGTATGAACCCAAAGAAGATTTTAAGCCTATAGAGCTTACCATATTCGCAAGGGTATCGAGCTGTATAAAGCTAAACAGATTGGATCAGACATCGTTGTTCCCATTGTGGACATCAAAGGCAAGATCGTAAATCAGCAAACTATTACGCCGGATGGTAAAAAGAAGTTTCAGACAGGCGCTCCAGTTGAGGGAAATTTTAGCGTCATTGGAAATCAGCTAGAAGGATTATGCTATTTGGCAGAGGGATATGCGACTGCTGCATCTGTTTATCAAAGTACCAAACGGCCCAGCGTGTTCTGCCTGAATAGCGGAAATTTACCCAAAGTTGCCAAACTGCTGCAAGAAGCCAGACCCGAATGTAAATTTGTGGTGGCTGCTGATGCAGATGATGCTGGCATCAAGGCAGCAAAAGAAACTGGTTTACCATACAGGGTTCCCAGAGAGAAAGGATGGGATTGGAACGATGTGATGCTGAAGCACGGCACACTGGCCGTCCAGAAAGAGCTAAAACGTGTCAAACTGCCCAAGCCTTTATTCGTGCCGCTAGGCGAGCTCGATTTTAAAGCGCCTGAGTGGCTTATAGATGGTATGCTGGAGGCTAACACGTTTTCGGTGTGTTTCGGCTCTCCAGCGGCTGGTAAGACGTTCCTAGTGCTAGATATGGCCTTGTGTGTGGCTACTGGTCAGGCTTTCCATGATAAATTCGTCAAACAAGGCACAGTCTTTTATATTGCTGGCGAGGGGCATAATGGATTTGCCAGAAGGGCAGCAGCTTGGAAAAAGAATAAAGGTATCTCGCTAGATGGTGTGCCGTTCTTCAAATCCAGCCGATCTATTATTATTACGGAGGAGGAAAGCGTAAATGAGCTTATCGATACGATTGATGGCATGGTAGAACAGTTTGGCGAACCTGAATTAATCGTGATTGACACATTAGCCAGGTCATTGGGAGCCGCTGATGAAAACTCGACTCAAGCTATGGGGGCTGCAATCAGGGCAATTGATTCTGTAAAAGATGCATATGACTGCACAGTGCTTGCCGTTCATCATACAGGCCACGGCAACAAAGACAGAAGCAGGGGCAGCTCTGCGCTTCTGGGTGCCGTAGATTCTGAGTTCAAGGTGGAGAAGTGGAGCGAGGAAGCGCCCGTCAAAATCGAGGTAAAATTTACCAAGATGAAAGATGCCATGATCCCAGAGCCAATGAACTTTGCTCATGCCCAAATGGATCTCGTTGGATCGGATGGATCGGAGACAACAAGTGTGGCCCTGCTGAAGATCGATGACAGCCGTCCAAGCAAAAATTCTAAGGAAGTAGATCGCAAAGAACAGGTGCTAGAAGCGTTCAAATCATTCGATGAGGAGAGGGTGTCTAGAGCCGATTTAAAGCGTGATTGTGCGGAAAAATACGGAGAATCCGAAAGAACCTTCAATAATGTGATACAGGAAATGATTGGGGAAATTTTCCTGAATGAAAAAGTGAGTAGAACCAATTACTTAACACTATTGGGGAAAGATTGAGGAAAGATGCAGGAAAAAAATCGCAAAGCAAAACTATAGGGGAAAGCAGGAAAAAACCCTTTAGGGTTTTCCTGTTTCCCGTATGTTTGAGGTCTGGTGGACATGAAACTCGTTGACGCACTAAAAAGTATAGAAGATTTAGACGAACTTTATGGGTTGGCGAATAGAAGAAAAGTGACCGGAGTTACCGACGATAAAATTTTCCCCAAATGGACAGAGGAAGAAAGACAATTGATCTTGGCGAGGAAATATGAATTACAAAAGAAGTATGGAACTAGAAGAAAATAAAACGCGGTGGGCAGTACATTTTGATCTGCTGAAAATTTATTATGAGGGTCAGCTCGTTGCTGAAGTCGATATAAAAGAGTTTCCATCTATGATCGTAGCGCTGGCGAAAGCGCTCAAAGAAGAGACTAGATAATTTTGTATATTTTTGGTATTGTATATTTGGACAATTCATATACCCTCCCTGCTCGACAGGTGTCGCACTGCTTTTGTTACTTCCGCCTGTCGTTATTGTCTTAACTGCCCTGCGCTTTGCGTGGGGCTTTTTTTATGTTACCGTATGTCTGAGCTTTTCCACTGGAGGTGAGCTTTTTCCACGGAGTGGTCAAAATGAGAATGTCGATCAAATCAAATGCGCCTGAATTGCAGTCTAGGATAGATAACCTGGCTAAACAGCAAATGCCATTTGCAACATCACTTGCCCTAAACAAATCTATGAAAAACGCGAGAGATATCGATTTGAAAATGGCATACGATAGATTTTTCGAACGCAAGAACAAAGCATGGTTCCAACAGGTTCACCAAATTCGAAACAGTAAAGTAAGCCACATTAAAAAGACAGGTATAGCCGTTGCTGCTATTCAAAGATCAAGTTTACCATCTCCTCCAGGTACAACTGTAGCCAGAGCAAGAAGACCAGCATTTTCTGACTTTATGGAAAAGCACGTTAGGGGTGGTGCTAAAACCCCAGTAAGCTCTAGAAGCATTGCCGTACCAATAACAGCAAATGTCAAAAGGCGAAAAGGTGGTGCAAAGGCCGGTGCAGTAGTGCAATCTCAAAAACCGAAAACCATTATGAACTCAGGTAAGGGGTTCGTTTTCGAGAAGCAGGGTCAGAAGTTTATGGCTCAGAAGTTTGGCAGGGGAGCCAAGCAAACCCGTGTACTTTATGCATTAAAGAAATCTGTCAATATCAAAGGCGGATACAATCCAGAGAAAGCAGTCAAGCAAGGATTGCGAAAATATTGGAACGTAAATTTCAAACACGCGATGGTTCGAGCTTTGCAGTCTGCAAAGTTGCGCTGAACTTTTTCCACGGAGGGGTGAGCTTTTTCCACGGAGGGCAAAAAGTGTGCAAAAAAATTGCATTCAGTCAAAAATTAAATAAATTTTACAGCTAAAATAAATCTTTGTTTTTATGTGTTTTTTGTTTATCTTTGTACAAAAATTGTATATTAATACTGTATAGACAATAACAAAAAGGAATCACAAAATGAAAAGCGTTATATTAAACGGTATCCAAAATTTATTTAGTTTTGGCATTTTCTTAATGTGTGGTGGAATTTTTTTATTTCATCCGTCAATTATTCAATTCTTTGGAACATTAGATTTTTTCACCGACTCTTGTGGCTGGGGATTTATGTCTAAAAACTTTGGTTACTACATCAACTTATATTGTGGTGGTTAATATGGAAGGCATGAAAACCGAATTAACCGCAATCTTAGAAATGACTTTAACAGATACAAAAAGAGACTTTCAAAAAGTCCAGAAAGAACTGGAAGCGGTTAGCCTCCATTTTGAATTGTTAAGAAGTCAAATAATAATTTTAGAAAAGACAATAAAGAAAGCGAAAGAACATGGAAAAGAAAGTAACATATAATTTTAAATCTAATCTTATTGCTGGTGGCCAAGACGCTAAAACAGTTAAAGGAAATAACAGCGGCTATTTTACCGCAATTATGTATCTAAAACCTTTTAAGACTTTAGGCGTTAATCTTTGCCCTATGGCTGAAACGGCTAAATGTTTTGAAGGTTGTTTAAATACCGCTGGCCGCGGCCAAATGTCCAACGTGCAAAAAGGAAGGCAAAGAAAAACTGAATGGTTCATAAAAGATCAATCCGGTTTTATGCGTCAATTATTTCAAGATTTAACTAAATTTGTTAATTATTGCGACAAGCGCGATATTTTGCCAGCCGTTAGATTGAACGGTACTAGCGATATTAGGTGGGAAAATATCAAAATAGCTCATAAGACTATATTTGAACATTTCCCAATGATTCAGTTTTACGATTATTCGAAAATTGCCAATAGGCGCAATATTCCTGAAAACTATCATTTAACTTTTAGTTATTCCGAAGCTAATCCAATTTATCAAAGACAAACAAAAATAGCTTTGGATAAAGGAATGAATATTGCCGTCGTTTTTCGTAATAAGGAAAACATGCCAAAAACATTTTTAGGTTTACCAGTTATAGACGGGGATAAAACAGATTTGCGTTTTCTTGATCCGTCGCAATGCATTGTAGGATTATATGCAAAAGGTAAGGCTAAAAAAGATCAATCCGGTTTTGTGATTGATTACCCCGTAAACTATGCAATTGCAGCAGAATAAAAGGAAGGTAAGACAATGAACGAACAAGAAGTGAGAAATTGGTTTGGCAATAGAGGTTGCCCATTAGATGATGATGCAAAACTAAAATATGAGATTATCACTAAAAACGGGGAAAACTGGATATTCCTATTAGATAATTGTCACGACTACGAGTCATATGATGAAGTAGAAAGTTTTAGTTTAGATTCAAATTGTGTCGAATGTTATGACGCTTGGCCAAGTAAAAATTTTAATTGGTCTAAAGAAAATTTATTAACCTTAGTTTAAAAAAGAAAGGTAAGACAATGA
>FUIF01015425.1_pt1 | contig 10150 bp, 12 predicted proteins | sample 1003461 | NCBI WGS metagenome assembly FUIF01 (sample SAMEA80401918, study PRJEB19352) | marine metagenome
TCGTGGCAGGCCGACAACTCCATCCTGATCAGCAGCGACATTCTGAACTGCGCGGGCGATGGCGTGGTGGTGTTCTGCCGGGACAACGATTGCCGGTTTATTAACAACACATTCGGCGCGACCACTGCGTTGCGTGCGGATTGCATCAACGGAAATCAGGACGATAACGGCAACTGCAACCGCGGCGAAACGCGCTGGACATCAAGAAGGGCGACAGCGGCAGCCGGCTGCGAATCGAGGACAACCGCTTCTTTGGCTTCCGGCGCTGCAACGATGCGCAGGAAGGGTGTTCGGGCGCACCGTCAGGGGCGGCGATCATTGTGCATTGCGAGGGCAATTCGCAGTGCGCCACGCATGGCGATTTCCTGCGCAACATCTTTTGGGACAACCAGATACATCTCAAACTCGGCGGCAACAAGGCCGGCGAAGTAAACGATAACCACGTTGTGGCCGCAAACCTGTTTGGCGAGCACGAGTGCTACGACTGCTCGGGCAGCAATGAGTCCGCATCGATCGAATTCCGCAATACGGTCGACAAGGCGGCAATCATCCTGAACACATTCACCGACTGTCAGGCGGCGTCGGACGTTCACCAGTTGGAAGAACTCGACCAGCTTGACGCCGAGGTTGCCTGCAACGTGATCACCAACTGTGGCAGCGGTGGCATCCGGTTTGACGGAGAAACGCTCGGCAGCGGCAACAACCGCGCATGGGCCTACTACGACACGCCGACCGATACGCCGGAGGATGACAGCTCGCAGAACGTGACGGCGTCTGACGGGCTCGACGCAGGCGACTTTGCACCGCTCAGCATCACCTACTGGAACGGCACCGAGTACGCCACAAAGACGTTCGATTACTTCTACATGAAGGACTCGGCGCCGGATGACGCGCAGGAGTGCCCCGGTTCGATTCCCTTTGGATATGGCGATAATGTCTGAATGGTCATTTCACGCCGCAAGATCGGGCAGGGCATTGGCCAGACAAGTTCCGCTCGTGGCGCATCACCCATACTCGACCGGCAGCCGCAGGCCGGCGTACTGTCGATCACGGGCTATGCCCCGACCACCAGCACACAGAATCCGGGCGGCCAGACGATCATCTGCGATCCGGTTGCGCCGGGCAGGCTTCGGATTACAGGCTACGCGCCCCGCGACAATCAGCCAGGCATCGGGCGGCCACCGGCTGGTACGCTCGAGATCGTCGGCTACGCCCCCGGCACAGGAGTAAGCGCACCGATGGCACTCGACACCTACGACAACATTACCGCCGCGCTGATGCGCCAGACGCACTATGACGACCTGACGGCAGACATCGACGATCTGTTCCGGCAGGGCGAATCGCGCATCTACCGCCGTCTGCGCCTGCGTACGATGGAGACGAAACTCAGCGTCACGATCAGCACGAACGGTGCGCCCGTGCCCACCGACTACATTGAACTGATATGGGCGCACACGCTGCTCAACAGTAACGTGATGGAGTTGAAGAAGCAGACGCCGGAATGGATTTATCGCAACTACCGCAACCGGGGCGGTGAGGCACAACCGCGGTACTTTGCCCGCGACGGTGACGACTTCATCTTCGGGCCCGCGCCGGACAAGGACTATCTGCTGCAGGGGCGGTACTATCGACGACTGCAGACGCTGCAGAGCACATCGACGAGCTGGTTCACGGAGAATGCCCCGGACCTGCTGATGGCGGCGGCCAAGGCTGAAATCTACGAATTCAAGGAAGACTTCGAATCGGCCGCCGTGTGGCAGAACCGGTTCGAGCTGACCGCCACCCGCATTGAACATGAGGAAACCCGCGAGCACCGCAAGGGGTCGCCGATCTCCGAAGTGCCGGACATGGCCTACCGCTGATGCCATCGCGAATCGTCCAGTTCAACAACGTGGCCTCGCACGGCATCGTGCGGGACGTGCCGGCGATCGAACTGCCAGCGCAGGTTGATGCGCTGGCGTGGTCGGATGGTCAGAACATCCGGTTCGATGACGGGAAGGTCGAGAAGTTTCTCGGCGAGTCGCTGCAACTGTCTGCGTCCGCCACGTGCATGTGGGCGGATTGGGCAGGCTACGCATCCGACGGTCAGGAGGGTCTGTGGGCCTATGCGCAGGACGGCGGCGGCGGCGCCAATTCACCGTTGCGGCTTGCGTCGCTGATTTCGTCGGGTGCCAACGCACTGATTACGGTAACGGCGGGCTGGACCGGGGCAGACCCGTGGAATCTGCATGGGTGCCGTTTTGCGCCGTTTTTTCTGATCAATGATGCGCGCGGCAGAGCACCCGTTTTCATACGCGTCACAACCGCACCATCGGTCAACCTTCTGATGTATTCAACGGCCACGTCATGGGATGCGAGAGGCGAAGGCGCGCACGTCATACGCAAGTTCGGCCGGTTCCTTGTGGCGCTCGGTCAGGGTCCGTTGACGCAACCGCAATCAGACTATGTTCACTGGTCAACCGACGCCGCCAGCGAATCGATGCCCGGCACCTGGGCAATAGATGACACGACGGAAAACGCCGGGCGAACGCCGCTGCACGGCGCAGGCGAATTCGCTGATCTTCTGCCGATGGGTGAGGACGCCATTGTCTACAAGCAGTACGGCGCGTGGCGCATGCGGTTTATCGGTGGCAACAACGTCTTTGATTTCGAGCAGTTGCAGAACGTCAAGGGCATGTTCTGGCGTGATTGCGGCGTGGTGGTCGATGACCGCACGCACGTGGTGCTTGGGTCGGAGGACATCTATCGGACAGACGGCATAAGTTCGGCGTCGATCATCGACAAGCGGCGCAGACGGTATATCTTTGACCGCATCAAGCGCGGCAACAATGCGTTCGCCAAGGTCATGATGAACCACGAGCGTGACGAGGTGTGGTTTGCCCTGCCGCTGCAAACCGCGCTGTTTCCGACAATCATATACACCTACAACCTCAAGGATGACACGTGGGGCGAGCGTGACGTCAGCAGCAACTTCATGAATCTGGCCGGCGGCGCTGCGGGTCGTCTGGACGAGGTTCTGCTGTCAACGACGCAGCGCGACACGCTGAAACTTGGCCGACGCATGGTGTCGGTGAGTCAGGCCGGACTGTCGATCTGTGATGAGACATTCCAGCTCAACAGCACCGTCATGACCTCGTACATCCGCCGCACCGGCCTCGACTTTGAAAAACCCGGCATTACCAAACTGCTCCGCAAGGTGTGGCCACGGATGACGGCGACGTCGGGCAGCGTACAGGTGCGCGTCGGCACGCAGAAACACCCCGAAGACACGGTGACCTGGTCGGCCTACCGCACGTTTACGCCCGGCACGGACGATGCCGTGACGTTTGACGCCAAGGGCCGCTATCACGCGATTGAGTTCAAGAGCAGCGCGGACATGAACTGGACGCTGAGCGGGTTCGAGGTGGAAATCCGGGACGGGGGGCGCTACTGATGACCTACTCGCCCCGCGGCGCCCCGCGCGACTTCGATGCCGTTCACGACGAACTGCGGCGCATTGCGTCCGAATTCCGCAATCAGTTGCAGTTGCAGACGATCACGCCGGAATGGACCGGCACGCTCGGCAACGGCACGCTGACGGGCTACTTGGCCACACCCTTCCCCAACTGGCAGATATTCACCGTATCGCTCACATGGGGCAGCACGACCTCCCACGGCGCGAGTTCGCAGCAGTTCCAGCTTCCCGAGGCGATCCGCAAGCCATCGGTCGGTGCGTGGCAGGGATCAGTGCGCGCACTCGAAAGCGGCGTCAACCGCCAGAACGGCATTGCCCGCATAGAGGACGGCTGGCAGGCCGTGCAGATTTCTGAGGATGGCGGGAGCGCCGACTGGTCAAACACGGTACCCTTTACCTGGGGCACGAACGACACATTGCAATTTACCATCGCCTACGCAATAGACATCGGGCGATCGTAGGAGACTGACATGCCTATCAGAATTGGCGGAAGCCGGAACCAGACCAGAAGCAGCACCGCCCCGTGGCAGCGTCAGGCGCCGTACATGGGCGATATCTACGATAATGCCTTCAATCAGTATTACGGCATCGGCGGGTATGGTGGTTACAACCCGTACCAGGCCAACATGCAGGCTGGCGGTGCGGGCGGTTTCAATCAGAATCCGTCGAACAGCGCGATGCTCCCCGGTGGTGGCCCAATTCCCGGCAGTGCGGCTACCGGCATGGGCCCGGCACCCGAGTTGCCGCCATGGCTCCAGCAGGGCATGCAGGGCAGTTCGCAGGCGTTCGGATCGCTCGTCGGTGCCACGAATCCCGGCGCGAATCCGTTCTTTCAGCAGTCTGTCAACGCGGCTCTGCAGCCGATGTTCCAGAACTTTGCCAACTACGTCGCGCCCGGCCTGAACATGGGCGCGGTGGGTGCCGGCCAGACACGCGATTCCAGCCGCAACCAGATCGCACAGGGTCTGGCGGCGCAGGGGCTGATGCAGAATGCCGGCAACGTCGTGGCCAACATGGGCAGCCAGGCCTACGGGCAGGGGCTGAATGCCGCTACCGCAGCGCTCCAGAATAACCCGTTTGGCGCGACACCGTGGGATCACCTGGCGCAGTACCGCGCGATGATCGGCGACCCGGTAATGGCCAGCGAGTCGCGTGGGCGCGGCGGTTCGGCAAACGTTGGTCTCGGACTGTGAGGTAACGCACCATGGTATTGCCACTGCTGCCACTGCTCGGCGTCGCTGCCGGCGCTGAATATGGTCTCAACCGGCTCGGGCGACACATGCGCGAGAATGATCTGCGCACCGCGATGCAGGCATTCGGCGAACAGAACGCCATGCCGAATCCTGCCGATGCGTCGATGGGGTTGGGTCAGCCGTTCATGACGCCCGGCATGAGTCTCGGCGATCAGGAACGTCACGTGCAGATGGGGTTGCTCGGCGGACCGCATGCGCAACAGTCTGCCGCGCTGCTTGGCCAGCACATGGCAGGACCGGTGCCGCCTGATCTGGACAAGGACATCATCGAATTCCAGCAGGCACAGCAGCTTGGCCTTATTCAGCCAGACATGAGTTACGTGGACTTCGCCGGCATTCGAACGCCGCAGACCACAACCAATATCAACACGGGCGACTTTCATACCAAACCGCTCGGGAAGGAAGCGCGTGACTGGGTCATGTCGGGCGGTGACTCGCCATCGGCACAGATGACACCGGCGCAGGCTGTCGCAGCAGGCGCTCAGCCGCGGCAGACGGCGACGCAGCAGAAAGCCGGCGTCAAGTTCAAGGAGGAAAAGGGCAAGCTTGATGTGCTGCGAAACAGCATGGACCGGTACGCAGCAATGATCAACAAGCACGGCGCGCAGTTCAGTTTGCTCGGCATCAATGATGCGGACGCCACAGAAATCAGTGCGGCCTACACCAACCTGATGATTCAGGCCAAGGAACTGTTCAACCTTGGCGTATTGCAGGGGCCGGACATGGCAATCATTGAGCAGGCACTTCCGAACCCGACGTCGATCCAGAATCAGTTCACCAGCAAGCAGGCGTTCATGAATGGCGTCAACACACTGGTGCAACTGCTCAACGACAAGTACACCGCATTGGGCGGCACGTACAATCGCAACGTTGATCTGGTGCAGCCATTCAAGGTTGTCGGTGAGGGCTCTGGAAACGGTGCGGCCGGCGGCGTCTGGGAGGACATTGACTGATGCCCTGGAAGAAACAGCGCAACAGCGCAACCGGTGAGATTCGTTTGGTTCACACGGAAACGGGCGAGGTTGTTACCGATCCGCAAATGATAGAACGCGCCGACCCACTGCGCACAATGAACGCGCTTGATGTGTTTCGAGCTGGTTATGGAAAGTCTTATGCAGACACGCATCACGGCACACGCGGGCTGATTGGCCAGACTGATCCGGGAGAATTGGCTGCACGTGAGCAATACGATGCTGAATTAATGAGCCAGCCAGCAGCCAAGGTTGGGCATTTTGCCGGACTGGTTTCGCAAATGGCTGGCATTCCGGCAACCACCATTCCGAGGGCTGCCATGGTTGGCGGCTTGTTTGGGGCTACTCGTCCGGCTGAGACCGCAAAGGAAGAGTATTGAATACGGCAGCGATGGGCGCAGGTGGTGCGTCCGGGCAGATGTTGGGGCGTTACATTGCGAAAGGCGTTGGTGCGCAACTGGACGACTTTGAAAAGCAGACAATCGACGCCGCGCAGAAGGCGGCCAAGCGTCTCGGCGGCAAACTGAAACTGACTCCAGGCGCGCGCACCGGCCATGAAGGCATGCAGGGCATGGAAGAATCCATGAAATCATTTCCGATGACGGCGCGCCGCATGCACCGGATAACCGATCACAACCAGAAGATTCTTAATCAGGCGGCTCTGCGCGCCATCGGCCAAGACGGCAAGCAGATTACACCGAACCACATCGGCAAGGCTTATCGCGACCTTGGCCGAAAGTTCGATGATTTTCGCAACGTGCAGGAACCGATACCGGTGTCGATGGCGGATGCCCGCCGCATGCAACGCGCTGCAGACGAATACGCCGAAGAGTGGGGCGTCGAAGTGCCAGCGCGGGTCGGTAACACGCTGCGCCGGTTCTACGAAGCAGCGCGAGGTGGCGGCATATCCGGCCGGGAATACGTCACGCAGCGATCGAAACTCAGCAAGCGCGCCTACAAGCAGATGACCAGCGAAGGCGGCGATCGAGAACTCGGGCTGTATCTGCACGAGGCGGTAGACACGCTGGACGATGCCGCTCTGCGTGTTGCGCCGAAAGGCCGTTACGACGAATACGCCAGGGTGCGCGACCAGTATCGGAACCTCAAGGAGGTAACCCGGTTTGTCGACAAGAAGGGAAATCTGCGCGGCCCTGCCATGGCGACACGACTTGCTCAGAAAGATGCACGCTACCAGCGTGGTGATTCGCCGCAGTTTCAGGAGACGTCAGATTTGCATGATCTGGTGAGGTTTGCTGGACAGCATCAGCCGATCGTCGGCGACTCCGGCACGGCCACACGAGCATCGCTGCCTCTGATCGGCACTACAATGGCGGGCGGTGGCGGTGCCGGCTACATGCTGACGCAGTCACCGACTGCTGCGGTAACCGGTGCGCTTGCGGTTCCAGCGGCCGTCAAGGGTGCGCAGGGTGCCTATCTGTCGCCAATGGCGCAGCCGTTCATGACATTCCCCGGACTGCTTGGCCGATCATCTGGCGCTGCCCGTCAGATGGAGAGGCTGATGCAGGGCGCCGGCGCTGGGGCGGCTGGTCTGATCGGTGCTGACAACTGAGGTCATCGCCTCGTTCCTTGCGCCGTTCGCGTCCGTTCTCCTGTGGTCGTTCGCGCGCTGGCTCAGCCGTACCGTTCCCGCCACCATTGCACAAGCCCGGCGATCTCTGGCGGGTCGTCGCCGAAGTCCGCATACACCTGTCGCACGCGCTCGAGGTCTTCGGGGTAGTCCACGGTAAAACGCACGTCTTCGTTGCCGCCGAGGTCGACCAGCACGTTGTCGTGTGACCACTGGCGCAGGTGACCACTCACGTTGTCGTCAACGGCCTGTTCGGGTGTCATCTGGCGCAATGCCCGTTCCATTGTTTCGACCGTGACGACTTCGCTGCGCACGCCGCGCGGGTGGTTGACAGGGGCGACGTAGCCGGCGCCGGTGGCTTCCTGAATCGCAAGCATGGCCCGAATCAGCGCGGGCGACGTCAGCGGGTTGTCGCCCGTGACTCTCACCACCACATCGGCGTTGTGGTGCATGGCCGTATCGTGCATGCGCCTTATGACGTTGCCGGCATCACCCTGATACAGATCGATCTGCCTGCCCATGCAGTAATCACGAATGTCGGTGCTTGCATCATCAATGCACACAACGACATCGACGGCGCTTACTGCATCAGGAATCATTACGGCTTCCTTCGGATTACCCATCACCGGAACAGCCGCAAACGGAACGTTGGTATCCATTGCTTTTTTAATGTCTTCTGGACTGACGCAGTTCACATCGAAAAATATCGGTGGTGGCGTCAGGCTGCAGCCAATTCCGTTTACGCGTTGCCACACACGCTCAAACAGCGGCTTGCCGCACACGTCAGCCATTGCCTTGCCAGGCAGGCGCGTCGAGCCCATGCGGGCGGTTATGCAGATTATCGGCTTCACGCCACGGCTTCAAAATGTCCTGATTCTTTCAGTTCGGCATACTTGGCTCGCAATGCGTCAGCGTGCGCGTTCTTTGCTGCTGCTTCCGCTCGCAACCGATGGATGTTGTGCTCGAAGTCTTCGGATGTCATCTGATTGAGCGGCACGTAAACGCCGGCATTGTCGCCAGTGCCGGGGTAACGGTCCTGCAGCTTGTCGAACATTTCCGATTGCTGGTCGTTGGTTTCTTCGTAGGCCGTGCGCAACAGTCCGCGCGCCATCTGGCGGAAGTGGAGTTCCGCAGCAAAACGTACAATCTCCGGCGATTCCGTGTCGGGGTCGCACACCGCCATTGCCTTGCGAGCGAGGATGGTCGGTGATACGGGGAGATCAGAGTTGAAGGCAGAAAGCGCGTCGGATAGAAGTCGTGTAATATCGTCATGTGTCGTCATCTGGCACCTCGAAACGGGAAAGGTAATCGATGACCAGCGGCGCTACTCTCAACACATCGCGTCGCATGGTCTCGGTCATCTCGCCCAGCATCTGTTCCGGGGTCGTGTCGTCAACGGTTTCCTCGAAGTCGACAAGGCGGCCCCACAGCCACAGGGCGAATGGGTGCATTTTACCCGTAGCGCCATTGCTTTTCCGTTCTTTCGGCTTGATGTGGCGCTGGATTATTCCCGTCGTTGATGCCGTTTCGGGTTGCGCCAGTTCCCGCTCAAAATCATCAATCGGAACGTCCGCAAGTGCCTGCCAGTTCGCAGACTGATACTTGCTTATGCCCTGCTCAGAAATGGTCGGCCGACTCGACCTTTTTTCTGGACGCCCTCGCTTGCTGGTTTCCTTGAGCAGTTCACCCGCCTTACGTTCGGCCCGCAGCCGGATTGCCTTGGCCTGATTCTCGGCGTCCATGTTGCGCGCCTGCTTGGCGTAGTTCTCCAGCGCAAGCGCCTTGTCGCGAATATCTTTGACTTCGTCAACAGCGTGCGCTTCGGCGATTGCCGAACACATGGCGTCATAGCGAATCAGTTCCATTGGTAGCTGGTGCCCACGTAGCACGACCGGCAAGGCTCCCCGCCATCGGGATTCCTGGCCATTTCGCGCAGTTCGTTCATGCGATCGCCGTTCCAGATTTCCAGCAGTGACTGTGTCGGGTAGTGGCCGACCGGGAATTCGTCGTCCCACGATGCGCAACAGCCGTACGCCGTGCCGTCGTAGCCGATCACCAGTCTCTGATAGGGATGCCCGCACAGGCGCCGTCCTGTGGCTTTCTGGCTGCCCAGCATCAGAGCACCGCCGTCCTCCGTTCGCGTCATCACGGGCTTTGTGAGCGCTTCTACGCCCAATGCGGCCATGTCCTGCTGAAATTGCGCGACCTCGTGCTCATTGTCGCGCTGGACGACCATCTGCACGCTGATCTGCGCCTTGCCGGGCACCGCCGCAAGCATGTGCAGATTGGCCAGAAACCGGTCCCACTTCGCCCCGACCCGAATCCGTTCGTAGGTCTCTTTGGTCGCGCCGTCCATGCTCACGATGATCAGCGTGCAGAGTTGCTTGAGAGCAAACGCACGGGGCAGGGTGAGGCCGGTCAGATTCGTGTTCAGGCGGATATCGGTCATGCCCCTGGCCGCCCACAGCACGTCCTCCAGACCTTTGTGGAGCATCGGTTCGCCGCGGAAGTTGGGCTTTATGGCGGGTATGCCGAGCGCCCTGATTTCCTCCACCAGTTTCAGCGCCATATCGGTCGGCATCATGCCCATCGAGGCACGTTCTGACCATTTCTCGTCACCGAACGGGCACATGATGCACTTGAGGTTGCACTGCTTGGCCAGTTCGATGTCCACGTGCAACGGGTGTCGTGCAGCCTGCCGGTCTCGGCCTGGCGCCACAGGGCGCGGTATTCGGCGTAGTTCATTCGTTATCCTCAATCCACTCGTGCCCTGTTACATCGCAAAGCAACTCTTGCAGGTCCCGGCCTTCCAGAAGACCTTCACGTAAATCATCAAACGATGATTCCGGCATCTTCCACTCGTTGCCGTGACGGTCTGTCATGT